>Ga0307373_10006762_pt1 | contig 18125 bp, 18 predicted proteins | sample OX2MG_FD_202534 | JGI IMG/M metagenome (GOLD analysis project Ga0307373, IMG submission 202534) | Soil microbial communities from Risofladan, Vaasa, Finland - OX-2 | ecosystem: Environmental > Terrestrial > Soil > Coastal area > Acid sulfate soil | place: Finland: Risofladan, Vaasa | collected...
CGCCCTGGCAGCCCACCTCGGCCCCGGAGATGGAGGCGTTCTCCTTGAACAGCACCCCGATGGCGCCCGCCGTCAGCAGGAAACGGACCACGCCGTCATCATCGGCGCCGGGCACGAACCGGGTGTAATAGTGCAGGACCGCCGGGATGATCCCGGCGGCGCCGTTGGTCGGCGCGGTGACGACCCGGCCGCCAGCCGCGTTCTCCTCGTTAACGGCCAGCGCGTAGACGGTGATCCACTCCATCGCGTGCAGCGGGTCACCGGTGTTACCGGCCCGCTCCAGGGTCTCGCGCAGATCGCGGGCGCGGCGGCGGACCTTCATGCCGCCCGGCAGCACCCCGTCGGCCGCGCAGCCGCGCTCGACGCACTCCTGCATGACCGCCCAGATGTGCAGCAGGTCCTCGCGCACCTGGGCCTTGTCCCGGCGGACCAGTTCGTTGGCGAGCATGATCTGGCTGATCGGCAGGCCGGTCACCGTCGTGTGGGCCAGCAGCTCCGCGCCGGTGCTGAACGGGTAGGGCACCGGCGTCGTGTCGGCAACGATCTTCGGCTGGCCCGTCTCGTCCTCGCCGAGCACGAAGCCGCCGCCGACCGAGTAGTAGGTCCGGCCGCTCAGCTCCCGGCCGGCCGCGTCGAGCGCGGCGAACCGCATCGCGTTGGAGTGGAACGGCAGCCGCTTGCGCCGGTGCAGGATCACGTCCTCGTCGATGTCGAAGGCGATCCCGGCGGTGCCGGGCAGCGGCAGGACGCCGCTGGCGCGGACCGCGTCGACCAGCGGCTGGGCGGCGGCCGGATCGACGAGCTCAGGCTGCTCGCCGGACAGGCCAAGGACGACGGCCTTGACGCTGCCGTGGCCGTGCCCGGTCGCGCCCAGCGAGCCGAACAGCTCCACGCGCACGCCGGCGACGGACTGCAGCAGGCCGCCATCGGCGACGGACCGCGCGAACATGGCGGCGGCCCGCATCGGGCCGACGGTGTGCGAGCTGGACGGGCCGATACCGACCTTGAACAGATCGAAGACGCTGATCGTCATGGATGCACTCCTCGGAACATCGCTCTTACTCGCCGTCGCGCAGGATCAGCTCGCCACCCCAGGCCAGCATGTCAGGGTCGCGCAGGACCAGGCTGACCAGCCGGCGGCGCGGCCCGGCCGCCTTCGCCTTCTCGACCGCCTCCCGACCGAGGAAGCTGACGTCCGTGCCTAGCTTGCAGGCGAACAGCAGGCCCGCCTCCACCGGGTTGTAGTCGGGGGTCAGCTCGCGGCCGAAGGCGCGGTAGCCCTTCTCCAGCCGGAGCGACGCCGCGCCGGGCCGCACCTCGGTGGACACCGGGCTCGCCTCCCATCTGGGTCATCCCGCCCCGCCCGTCCCTTCCGGGCAGGCTACGAGACCGATCCCAAAAGGTCTAGACTCCAGCGAGCCGATCTTGCTGCCCATTCACGAATACCGGGGAGTTAGGGTCAGAGACAGTCACGGCGGCGCGGGGGGAACGGTCGCCCGTGTCCGCCACGGCGGTGGCGGCCGCGCAGGAGGACGGAGCATGCAGGCAGAGCACGATGCGCCGGACGCGCTAGGTGCGCTGGACGCCGGGCCGCAGGTTAGGTCGCGCCGGCCGCAGGTGCGGTCGCTGGGACAGCAGGCGAGGCGGTCGCGGCTGCCGTCGGGCAGCCTGGCGCGGATATTGCCGGGGAGCCTGGCCAGAATGCCCCCGCAGCTCGTGCGCGGTCTTGGCCAGACCGTGCACGCCCAGATCGAGGACTGGCTGGCCGGCGCGATCGCGGCGGGCCAGCTAGCGCCCGGCGACCGGCTGCCGGCCGAGCATGACCTCGCGGCCTGGCTGGGCGTCAGCCGGATGACGCTGCGGCATGCGCTCAGCGAGCTGGCTCAGCGGGGGCTGGTGATCAGGGCAGTGGGCCGCCACGGCGGCACCTTCGTGGCCGAGCCCAAGCTGGACCAGGACGTCACGACGCTGGCCGGATTCTCCGAGCAGTTGCGCCGGCACGGGATGGTGGCCGGGGCGCGGGTGCTGGCCGCCGCGCAGATTCAGGCCGGCCCGGCCGCCGCGGCCGCCCTGGATCTCAGCGTCGGTGACCCGGTGCACGAGGTGCGGCGCATCCGGCTGGCGGACGGGCACCCGATGGTGCTCGAGCATTCGCAGTTCCCTGCGGCCTTGTTTCCCGGCCTGATCCAGTGCCGGCTGGACGGCTCGCTGTACGAGCTCGCGGAGACTAAGTTCGGGCAGCGGCCGCACCGGGCGAAGGAGACGTTCGAGCCGGTCATCGCGGGCGTCCGGGAGGCCGAGGCGCTTGAGGTGGACGAGGGAGCGCCGCTGATGCTCGTCGAGCGAACCGCTTACTCGCGATCCGGCCTGCCCCTGGAGTTCGCCCGCGACCTGTTCCGGGGCGACCGGACCCGCGTGGTGATCTGGACCTCAGAACTCGTCGGCGAACTCTAGCCGGGCCGTGGTGCGGGCAGTGGCTGACACGGCGGCCGGCGGCCGGTAGCGTCCAGTCATGACAGTCAAGCTAGTAGTCCTCTATACCCAGCCGGCCGACCCCGAGGCATTCGAGCGCCACTACCTCAGCACGCACATGCCGCTCGCCGCCGCGATGCCCGGCCTGGTGCGGGCGGAGACCGGCAGGTTCGCCGCCGGGCCCGCTGGCGCGCAGCAGCCCTACTACCGGTCCGCCGAGCTGTGGTTCGCCGACCAGGAGGCGCTGACCGCGGCGTTCGCCTCGCCCGAGGGCGAGGCCACGGCCGCGGACTACGCGCAGATCGCCCCCGAGGGCTCGATCATGCTGGTCCAGGAACTCGACGACTAGCCCGCATGCCGGACGGGACGCAGCACACCGACACCAAGCCCGCGGCCCCGTCGCCCCGCACCCGCCGCCCGGCGGGGCTGCTGGCGCGCTCGGGACACCTGGAGTACGACCGCATCCTGTTCTTCAGCGACGCCGTGTTCGCCATCGCGATCACCCTGCTGATCGTCGAGCTGCCGACGCCGATCGAGAATGCCCTGAACCGCCATCTGGCGATCCAGTCGGGCAGCCTGCTGCGGGACGCGGCCGCCACCAGCATCCTCGGCTTCGGGATCAGCTTCGGGGTGATCGGCCTGTTCTGGGTGGGTCACCACGGGCTGTTTCGTTATGTCAAGGTCATCGATCGCCCGCTGATGCTACTCAACCTGCTGTTCATCGGGACGATCGCGTTCCTGCCCTATCCGACCGATCTGCTCAGCAGCGTGTCGAACCAGGCGCCGGCCGTGGTCTTCTACGCGGCCTGCGCGGGGGCCGCCGGGCTGTTGGAGACCATCATGTGGCTCTACGCCACACGTGCCCGCGCCGGCCTGGTCGAGAACGTCAGCCCGGACACCCGGCGGCTGATCCTGCTGCGGACCGGCCGGACCCCCGTGATCTTCGCGATCTCGATCGTGATCGCGCAGTTCTCGCCGCGGGCGGCGACCTACTCCTGGCTGGCGATCGTGGTGGTCGGCGTGGCCGCCAGCCGCCGCTACGGACACCACGAAACCGCGGAATCCGCGGACCCCGCTTAGCCCGGCCGGGCCGGGCGGCGGGTCGGGATGACCTCCACGTTCATCGCGTCCAGCCCGGTGATCTCCCAGCCCGACGGCCAGAGTTCCACCGCCGCCCGCGCCTTGGCCAGTCTCAGGCCGCCCACGCGCATCGGCAGGTAGCGCTCGGGCACGACCGGCGCGCACCACAGCTGGCCCGTCGGCATGTCCGGGACGAAGCGCAGCAGGGTATGCACGAGCAGCAGGGGCGCCGCCGCGGCCCAGGCCTGCGGCGAACACGACGTCGGGTACGGCACGGGCGTGCCGAACTCCTGGCGGGAGAAGCCGCAGAACAGCTCGGGCAGCCGGTAGGCGAAATGCTCGGCCGCATCGAGGATCGACTCGGCCACCCGCTGGGCGTGCTCGACGTAGCCGTAGCGCATCAGCCCGGCCGCGCAGATGGCGTTGTCGTGCGGCCACACTGAGCCGTTGTGATAGCTCATCGGGTTGTAGGCGGCCATCGACTGCGCGAGGGTACGGATGCCCCAGCCGCTGAACATGTCGTCGGACATCAGGTGCCGCACCACCGACGCGGCCTTGTCGTTGTCGATGATCCCGGTCCACAGGCAGTGCCCGATGTTAGAGGTCAGCGAGTCGATCGGCCGCTTGTCCCGGTCCAGGCCGACCGCGAACCAGCCTCGGTCGGGCAGCCAGAACCGCTCGTTGAACGCCCGCTTGAGCTGCTTGGCCTTCTTCCGCCACAGCCGCGCGCCGGCCTGGTCGCCGGCGCTGGCCGCCAGCTCGGCCCGGGCTTGGTAGGCGGCGTAGACATAGCCCTGGACCTCCGCCAGCGCGATGGGCGGCTCGGCTATCGCGCCGTCCGCGAAGTTGATCCCGTCCCAGGAGTCCTTCCAGCCCTGGTTGGCCAGCCCGTGGCTGGTCTTGCGGCAGTACTCGACGAACCCGTCGCCGTCGGCGTCGCCGTATTCCTCGATCCAGGCCAGCGCGCGGTCGGCGTGCGGCAGCAGCGCGGCGACCGTGGCCTCCTTAAATCCCCAGCGCTGTAGCTCGCCCAGCAGCATCACGAACAGCGGCGTGGCGTCAGCCGTGCCGTAATACGCCTGGCGCCCGCCCAGCGCCATGGCCGAGGCCGGCCCGAACCTGACCTCATGCAGGATCCGGCCGGGTTCCTCCTCGGATGCCGCGTCCACCTCCTCGCCCTGCCAGGCGGCCAGGGTCTGCAGCGTTCCGGCCGCGAGCCCGGCGTCCCACGGCAGCAGCATCCAGGCGGTCAGCAGCGAGTCCCGCCCGAACAGGGCCATGAACCAGGGCGCGCCCGCCGCGACGACCGGCCGCCGGGGATGGGCCGGATCGAAGATGCGCAGCGCGCCCAGGTCCTCGACGCTGCGGTCCAGCACCGCCGCGAGGTTCTGGTCGGCGGTGCGCACCTGCGGGCCGCGGCGGCGCCACTTGCGCAGCCGCTTGGCCGGAATGGCCCGCTCGATCTTCTTGCCGCGCGGATAGCGCAGCGTCATCGGCACTCCGTCGTTGACGGGCACCGCCTCGATGCTGACGGTCCGCTCGCCGTGGCCGGGTATGGCCAGCCGCCAGGTGAGGGAGCCGTCGGCGACCGTCGGCTCGCCGTCGCCGTTGATGACCAGCTCCTGATCGCGGTCCCGGCGGCCGCTGGTGATCACCAGCGAGGAGTCCGCGGCGTGCACGCTGGCCGCGGCCCGGGGCTTGGAGCGGCCCTTGACCTCGAACAGGTCCGCGAAGTCGGCGTCGGCGCCGAGTTCCAGCACGCACCGGACGCTGCGGGCGGCGGTGTTCCTGATCGTGATGTCCTCGCGCATGCCGTCGCCGATGTAACGACGCCGCACCACCAGCAGCGTGCTGTCAGCCTTACCCGCCCGCGGCGGCAGCCGGCCGATGAAGGTGGCCGCATACGGCTCGGCGTGCTGAACCGACAGCGGCTGGGGCTCCTTGCCGTCCACCGTGAGCTCCCACCGCGACAGCACCCGCGTGTCCCGGACGAAAAGCCCCTGCGGGCGGCCCGGCAGGATGTCCCCGCCCGGCTCGCTGATGCAGAAGCTCGAGCCCTCGATCAGCGTGGCGGGGCTACAGGCGCCCTGGCCCTGCGGCGCCTCACCGGAAGCCCAGGGTCCGGTCACTGCGCCACCTCCCTATCCGGTATCGACACATCAGCTAACGGCATGCCTCCAGTCTGCGCCCTGGCGGCCAGCGGCCCGGCAGCCAATGTGGCTGCCGGGCCGCACGCGATCTGACTAGGCGCTGACGAGCGACTCACCTGCCGCGGGAAGCCGGCCGACGAGCTCGCGATCCAGCACGCGGCGGTAGAACCGCTCGTGGTCGCGCGCCATCCGCTGCAGCGAGAACCGCCGCTCGGCGACGTTCCGGCACTGATCCCGGTCGATCTCACCCACCCGCTTGACGGCGCCGATCATCTCCTCCTCGTCGCGGCACAGGTAACCCGTCCGGCCCGGGTCGACGATCTCCGGAGCCGCCCCGTTCGGGAAGGCGAGCACGGGCGTCGCCGAGGCGAGCGCCTCGGCCATCACCAGGCCGAACGGCTCGCGCCAGGTGATCGGGTTCAGCAGCGCGGTAGCCCCGCGCAGCAGCGACAGGCGACGCCGCAGCGGCATCTCCGACGGCGTCTCGTCCTCGGAGGACAGGAGCGGGCGCACCTCGCGGTTGAAGTACTCCAGCTCGGAGGGCTCGCGCATCTTCGTGGCCAGCACCAGCGGCCGGCCGGCCTCGCGGGCGATGCGCACCGCGTGGTGCACGCCCTTGTCGGCGGACATCCGGCCGATGAACATGAGGTAGTCCCCGTCGCCGGGCCCGGCCTGGTGCACGTCCAGGTCGATGCCGTGATGAATGACGGCGGCGACCGGCACGCCGCCCGAGGCCCTGGCCTGCGAGTGCGAGATGCACACGATGGACGCGTGCTTGGCGATCTGGCTCCAGATCGGCCGGGTCTCATCGGTGAACGGCCCGTGATTGGTGGTCACGACCGGCGGCCGCCGCATCCCGGCCACTCCGGCGACTAGCGGCCCGAGGAAGGTGTGGTCGTGGATCAGGTCCACGTCGGCCAGCGCCTCGTAGGCGGCCAGCACGTGCGCGGACTCGGCAACGGTCACGCCGATAGGCGCCACCGGCTGGCGGTAGAGGTACTCCTTGGGCACTGGGCAGGTCGAGTCCCCGACGGTGAAGAGCCGGACATTGTGGCCAAGCTCCTGCAGACCTCGGGCGAGGTTGTCGATGACGAGCTCGGTGCCGCCATAGGCCGGCGGAGGTACAGGCACCCAGGGCGGGGCAATTAGGCCAATCCGCATGTGTGAACTCCTCCTCGTATCGCGCCGCGTGACCGTCACGCTGTTCTCGCCCGCCCGGCCCGAAACTGCGCGCCAGGCATCGGCGAGGTGGGTGCACCGAGCGCAGCCGCGCGGACCCGCCGCGCGGGACCCGGTCATGGTGGCCGGGCCCGGAATGCCGCGCTCTGCGCGCCCACGGGGCGGCGCCAGAGCTAGGCCGATATCGCAATTACTTTGCGTATCGTTTCTATAACCGAGAGTGATCTTCCCGGCGCAATGCGCCGGCAAACTTAGGCCACCGCAAAGCTGGTCATTGCCTGCCGGCACGGAATGGGCGTGCGCAGAGAGAAGGGCCGCCCGCGGCCGGGCCGGGGCGGGGCGGGGCGGCTAGTAGGACAGCACCGCGGCACCGATAAAGCGGTCAGCGGCCAGGTCGGCCAGCGCCCGGTCGGCCCGGTCGAATGCGTAGGGGACGACCGAGACCTCCGGATGCAGGCGCTGCGCCAGCCTGAGGAACTCCTCGGCGTCGCCGCGCGTGTTGGCGGTCACGCTGCGCACCTCGCGCTCCTGGAACAGGTCCTGCTCGTAGTCGAGCGGCGGAATCTGGCTCAGGTAAATGCCCGCGATAGCCAGAATCCCGCCGCGGTCAAGCGCGCGCAGCGCCGCGGGCACCAGGTCGCCGGCCGGCGCGAAGACAATTGCCGCGTCCAGCGGCTCCGGCGTGGGATCGAACGAGTCCTGGGCGGACGCCGCGCCCAGCCCGAGCGCCAGCTCGCGCGCGGCCGGAGCCCGGCTGAACACGTGCACCGCCGCGCCCTGAGCGATGGCGATCTGGGCCGTCAGGTGCGCCGAACCGCCGAATCCCCAGATACCCAGAACGCCGCCGGGCGGAACCTCCGCGCGCAGCAGCGCCCGGTAGCCGATGATCCCCGCGCACAGCAGCGGCGCGAGCTGCTCGTCGGTGAACCCGGTCGGCAGCCGGTGCACGTAGGCGTCGGCGGCGACCAGGTACTCGGCGTAGCCGCCGGGGATATCCCAGCCGGTATAGGTCGAGGCCGGGCAGAGGTTCTCGTTCCCGCGCCGACAGTACCGGCAGGCGTTGTCGGTGCCGGCGAGCCAGGCCACGCCCACCCGGTCACCCGGCCCGAAGCGGACGGCGCCCGGCCCGGCGCTCACCACCTCGCCGACGACCTCGTGGCCCGGCGTCACGTCAGGCCGCCTGGGCGGCAGATCGCCCTCGGCCAGGTGCAGATCGGTGCGGCAGACCCCGCAGCACAGCACCCGGATCAGCAACTCGCCCTGGCCCGGCTCGGGGACCGCCCGGTCGACGAGCCGCAGCGGCCCGGCGCCGCCGGCTGCCACCGCGGACGCCGGTCCCGGCTGATGGACGACCCATGCCCGCATGGCTCCCAGGCTACGCCGCCGCTACGCCGGGTCCCTACGGGCGGAAGGCCGCGGCGGCGACGGCCCGGCCGGCCGCGGCGTGCCGCCAGTACCCGAGCGTGCCCGCCTCCAGCAGCTCGCGGGCCGCCGTGGCCAGCGCGTCGATCGCCACGTAGGCGAACGCGCCGCCGACGGACACCCGGCCGACTCCGAGCTCGGCTAGCCCCGCCACGTCGGGACCGCTGGGCAAGGCGAGCACGTTGACCGGCAGATCGACCGAGGTCACTACCGCCCGGATATCCTCCGGCCTGGTCAGGCCCGGCGCGTACAGGACGTCCGCCCCCGCTTCCTGGTAGCGCCGCAGCCGGGCGATGGTGTCGTCCAGGTCGGGCTGGCCGCGCAGGTAGTTCTCGGCCCTGGCCGTCAGGACCAGCTTGACGGGTCCGCTGTGCGCCGCCTGCGCCGCCGCGGCGATCCGCTCGGCGGCCAGGCCCTCGTCGTAGATGGGCGCGTCAAGGCTGCCGCTGAAATCCTCGATCGAGCAGCCCGCCAGGCCGACCTGGACGGCCAGCGCCACGGTCCGCGCTACGCCGGCCGGCTCGTCGGAGAAGCCGTTCTCCAGGTCGGCCGAGACCGGCAGATCGGTCGCCGCCACGATGAGCGCCGCGTGGGCCAGGCTCTCGTCGCGGCTCACCGCCCCGTCCGGACGCCCGAGCGAGGCCGCGAACCCGCTGCTCGTGGTGGCGAGCGCCGCGAAGCCCAGCGAGGCGAGCACCCGCGCGGAGCCCGCGTCCCAGGGATTGGGCAGCAACAGCGGCTCACCTGGCCGATGCAGCGCACGGAAGCTGTCGGCCCGGTCCGCGGCTGCTGCGATGTCCATCACCGATAAATCACCCACAGGCTAGAGCGGTCAGTTGGGGCTGTAGGGCGAGTACCGGAGGTCGGCCGCCGGGGTCGACGGGAGCGCGCGCAGCATCGTCGTCTCCTTGGCCAGCAGCGCGCGCTCGGCGGTCAGCCGCCGTGCGGCGTCGGGCTCGGCCAGCAGGATCTGCTTATCAGGCAGCTCGACGATGATCGACGCGGCGACGACATAGGAGAGCAGAACGGGCTCATCGGGCAGGTCCGGGACGCTGATCTTCGTGGCTCCCCGGCTGGCGAGCGCGTCCAGGTAGCCGCGGAACGCCTTCTGCACCGCCCGCGCGGCCAGTCCCGCGTCCGCCTCGTCGCCGGTGTCCTCGTCCAGGAGGTCCACCTCCCCCTGCAGGTAGGGCTGCGAGTCGTCCAGCTCGACCAGCCGGAACCGCTGGGTGCCGACCGTGATCAGGTCGTACCTGCCGTCCTCGTACTCCTCCACCTGGCGCAGCGTCGCCGTGCAGCCGACCTCGTGCAGCGCCGAGACGCCGGACACGCCGGTCTCCCGACCTGCCCGGATCGCGATGACGCCAAAACGCTGCGGCTCGGGGCCGGCCAGCAGATCGCGGACGAGCTGCCGGTACCGCTCCTCGAAGATGTGCAGCGGGAGCACGAGACCCGGATACAGGACTGTGCCCAGCGGGAACAGCGGCAGCCTCTCGCTCATGTGGTGACACTATGCCGGTCGCTCGCTCGCGGCCAGTCTCGTGTCCTCAGGCGTCGTAGTCGATGGTGAGCTCATCGGACACCGGCAGCGACTGGCAGGTCAGCACGTAGCCGGCGTCGACCTCGGCCTGATCGAGGGCGAAGTTCCGGCGCATCCGCACCTCTCCGGCCCGGACCCGGGCCCGGCAGGTGCCGCAGACCCCGCCCTTGCAGGCGAAGGGCAGGTCGGGCCGGACACGCTGCGCCCCGTCCAGCACGGGGGTGTCGCGGCCGATGGCAGTCGTGGTGGCCCGGCCGTCGAGGATGACCGTGACCGCGCTGGCCGGAACCGCACCATGGCCAGCTGGCACCCGCTCCTCGTGCCGCTCGGGCTCCGGGGGCACCTCCTCGACGTAGAACAGCTCGCGACGCACCCGCCCGGCCGGCACGCCGAGCTCCGCCAGCACCGCCATCGCATCGGTGACCATGCCGAACGGGCCGCACAGCCACCAGTGATCCACGCCGCCGATGTCGCAGATGGCCGGCAGCAGCCGCCGGAGCCGGGCCGCGTCCAGCCGGCCGCTGAACAGCTCGACCTCCTGCGGCTCGCGGGACAGCACGTGCACGAGCTGCAGCCGGGCCGGGTAGGAGTCCTTGAGGTCGGCGATCTCGTCGGCGAACATGACCGAGCCGGCTCGCCGGTTGCCATAGAGCACGGTGGCCCGCGCCCGGGGATCGGTCAGGACCGAGGCGGCGATCGACAGCACCGGGGTGATCCCCGAGCCGGCGGCGATGAGCACGTGCCGGGCCGCGATATCGAGATCGGGGGTGAACGAGCCGGCCGGGGGCGCCGCCTCGATCCGGTCGCCGGGCCGCACCTCGCGGACCAGCCAGCCGGACAGGGCCCCGCCGGGCACCTCCCGTACCCCGATGCGCGGCGCGCTGCCGGCCGGCGAGCAGATGGAATAGGACCGGCGCTCGTCGCGGCCCGCGCTAACGCGGCGGACAGTGAGCGACTGGCCGGGACGGAACCGGAACTGCTCGGCGAACTCGGGCGGCACGTCAAAGGTGACGGCGACGGCGTCGTCACAGAGCCGGTCGACCTCCGCGACGAGCAACTCCCGGAACTGGCGCCGCGGCACGGTCAGATCTCCTTGATGTGCTCGAACGGCTCGCCGCAGACGCGGCAGCGATAGAGGTCCTTGCAGGCGGTGGCGCTGAACGCCGCCGTCAGCCCGGTGTCCGACGAGCCGCAGGACGGGCAGGCCAGGCCGGCCCGGCCGGTCGTCAGCGTCAGCGGCACCGGTCCAGCGGCGGCGCGGCGCGGCGCGGGGCCGGGTGGCGCGATCCCGGCGGCCGCCAGCTTGCGCCGGCCCTGGGCGGTGATCCAGTCACTGGACCAGGCCGGGCTCAGTACCGTCCGCACCTCGACCTCGGCGAACCCGGCCGCGACCAGCCGCCGGGACACGTCCGCGCTCATCTCGCGCAGCGCCGGGCAGCCGGTATAGGTGGGGGTCAGGGACACGACGACGCGCGCGCCGTCGGCGGTCACGTCGCGCAGGACCACGTCGCGCAGGATGCCGAGGTCATCGAGCGTGAGCATGGGCAGTTCCGGGTCCGGCACGGCCGCTGCGACCGCCCGCGCTCGGGCCGCCAGGCTCACCATGTCGCCCCCGGACAGGCGCGCGCGACGCTCTGCAGCTCGGCCAGCAGGTCTCCCATCGCCTCGGTGTGCGCACCGCCGCGCCCGGCGGCCTCCGGCAACGCCGGGCTGTCGGGCCAGGCCAGGCCGGCCAGGTCCAGGACGTTGGTGATCACCGCGTCGAACTCCGCCCGGAGGCTGGCCGGCTCCGCGGCGACCTGGCCGGCGATCAGCCGTCGTTCTGTATCCGTGCACGTAAAAAGCTCGGCCGTGAGCGGCGCTACCGCGGCCAGCCCGGCCACCATCCGGCCGCGGGAGTACTCGGTGCCGCCGGCGAGCCGGAGCAGCCACTGCGCGGCGTAGTCGCGGTGATACGTCACCTCCTTGACGCCCTTGGCGGCCACGGCGGCGAGCACCGGGTCGCGTGCGGAGCGCAGCCGGTCCAGCAGCGCGAGCCGCCAGGTGCTGAAGACCAGCAGCCGGGCGATCAGGCCGCCGAAGTCGGCGTCGGTGACCTCCGCGAGCGTAACGTTGCGGAACTCCGGCTCACTTCGGCGCAGCGCGTAGTCGTCCTCGTCCCGGCCGCTGCCGTCGGCGTGGCCGGCCCTGGCGAGCAGCAGCCGCGCCTGGCCGAGCAGGTCCAGGGCGATGTTCGCCAGCGCGGTCTCCTCCTCCAGTTCGGGGGCGCGGGCCAGCCACTCCTGCAGGCGATGGGACATGATCAGCGCGTCGTCGCCGATCATCAGGCAGTAGGCGGCGAGGTCCGCTCCGGCCACGCCGTCTGGGACGGAGGTGTCCACTCCGGCCAGGGGGTCGGCGAAGCCGGTCCCGAAGGCCCAGCGCTGATCGCCGGACTCCTGCGCGATCGCCTCGTAGGCGGTGTCGAATCCCATGGTCAGGCTCCCCGGTGCCAGGCGGCGGACATCAGATGTGCGGGACGGAGTCGGGGATGTCGTAGAAGGTCGGGTGCCGGTACACCTTGTCGCCGCTGGGCGCGAAGAACGGGTCCTTCTCGTCCGGGCTGGACGCGGTGATGTCGGCGGCCGCCACGACCCAGATGCTGACTCCCTCATTGCGCCGGGTGTAGAGGTCGCGGGCGTGATGCAGGGCCATCCGGGCGTCGGCGGCGTGCAGCGAGCCGACGTGCACGTGGTTCAGGCCTCGCTTGCTGCGCAGGAACACCTCGAACAGGGGCCAGTCGGAGCGGGCCTGATCGGCGTTCATGCCGCGGCCCCCTTGCCCCCGGCCTGCTTGGCTCCGTCCTGGCGGGCCGCGTCCTGGCGGGCCGCGTAGGCGAGTGCGGCTTCCCGGACCCAGGCGCCGTTCTCGTGCGCGGCGCGCCGGCGCTCGATGCGCTCCGCGTTACAGGGACCGTTGCCCTGGATGACCTGCTTGAACTCGGCCCAGTCCGGCTGCCCGAAGTCGTAGTGACCCCGATCGGCGTTCCAGCGGAGCCGCGGGTCGGGCAAGGTCACGCCGAGCGCGTCGGCCTGCGGCACCGTCATGTCGACGAACCGCTGCCGCAGGTCATCGTTGGTATGCCGCTTGATCCGCCAGCGCATCGACTGCGCGGTGTTCGGCGAGTCGGCGTCGGGCGGCCCGAACATCATGAGCGACGGCCACCACCACCGGCTGGTGGCCTCCTGGACCAGTTCCCGCTGCTGACTGGTGCCGCGCATCATGGTCATCAGCAGCTCGTACCCCTGGCGCTGGTGGAACGACTCCTCCTTGCAGATGCGGATCATCGCCCGCGCGTACGGGCCGTACGACGACCGGCACAGCGGCACCTGGTTGCAGATCGCCGCGCCGTCGACGAGCCAGCCGATGATGCCGACGTCGGCGAAGGTGAGCGCCGGGTAATTGAAGATCGAGGAGTACTTCTGCGCGCCGCTGATTAGTCGCCTGGTCAGGTCACCCCGGTCCGCGCCGAGCGTCTCGGCGGCAGAGTAGAGGTACATGCCGTGCCCTGCCTCGTCCTGCACCTTCGCCAGCAGGATGGCCTTGCGCCGCAGCGACGGCGCGCGGGTCACCCAGCCGCCCTCAGGCTGCATGCCGATGATCTCGGAGTGCGCGTGCTGCGCGATCTGCCGGATCATCGACTTGCGGTAGCCGTCGGGCATCCAGTCGCGAGGCTCGATGCGCTTATCGCGGGCGACGGTCTCGTCGAAATAACGCTCGAGCGGCCCGGTGTCCTCCTGAGCGCCGGTCATGAGCTTCTCCCTGCGGTATACAGACCGATCGTTCGGTATGCTACCTTGCCAAGATGGCGGATGGCCAGGGCACACGGCCCGGAACAGAGCCAGGAACACGACCGGAGAGCACAGGGAACAAGGCCGGGCGCGGGCGGCGCGGGCGCCCCGGTTATGACCTCGAGTCACTGCTGGCTGTATCCGTCACCGTTTTCAACGAGCGCGGTTATGACGGGACCAGCATGGAAGATCTTTCCCGTCGTCTCGGCATCGCCAAGTCCTCGATTTACCACCATGTGGACGGCAAGGAAGACCTGCTGCGCATGGCGCTCGACCGCGCTCTGGACGGGCTCTTCGCCGTCGCCGCACAGGCCCAGGCGCGCGCCGAGCCGGCTATCGACCGGCTAGAGTTTCTGGTCCGGGGCAGCGTCGGCGTGCTGACCGGTTACCTGCCGCACGTGACGCTGCTGCTGCGGGCCCGCGGCAATACACCGACCGAGCGGCGGGCACTGGACCGGCGCAGGCAGTTCGACCAGATTGTGGCTGACCTGGTCAAGGAAGCCGAGCGCGACGGCGATATCCGGCCCGACATCGACCCGGCGGTGACGGCGAGACTCCTGTTCGGAATGGTAAACTCGGTGGTCGAGTGGTACCGGCCGGACGGGCGCGGCGACGACGACGAACTAGCCAGTGCGGTATGCGCCATGGCGTTCGAGGGCTTGCGCATTCGCCGCGCGGGCCAGCCGGGCATTGCCCGCAGTGATCAACTGGAGCGGCTTTTGCCAGACGGTTCGAGTTCGCCGCACTTACCTGGCATTATAGAGCTTGATGAAAAACTCAGCCGCATCCCGCCGCTTCCCGGTGACCGTTACCCGCCTTCCGGTAGTGCGCTGTCAGGTTTGCCAGCGCACTATCGCACATCAGCCCGGAAAGGCAAGCGAGGTCCTGACCGAGCATTACCGCCGCGCGCATCCGGCGAAGCTGGGCCTGCCCGCCCAGTAAGCCCCGGCGTAAGCCCCGCCCAGTAAGCCCCGGCGTAAGCCCCGCCCAGTAAGCCCCGGCAGTAAGCTGGCCGGTAAAGCTCCCTATTGCAGGGAGCGCTACCTGCTTTCGGGTCGCTCGCACGCCATCCGGTGAATTCTCCTAGCGTGACCGAGATGACGTGCCGGGTAGACCCGGGGTAGACCCCATTTAGTCGCCGGACCGGATGTCGGTGTCGTCGTTCGGCACTACGTGGACCGCCGCCTCTTCCGCCGTCGCCGCACCGCCGTCAATCCCGGCGTCGTGGGCGATCAGGCTGGCCTCGGCGTCGGAGTGCGCCCCCTCGTCGTCGGCGACCAGCCGGCCCGCCCGCGGATCTGGGCCGGTATCGAGCAGCAGCCCGTCGAGGTCCTCATCCCCGGCGTCCCCGTCCCCCTCAAGGTCATCCGGATTCTCCTCTTCCTCGAACTGGAGGGCAGGGTCGGGCTCCTCCTCGGCCAGCAACTGGTCGAGCGACTCCCCCGCTTCCTCCTCGGCGGCCGTCGAGCCGAACCTCATCCCGGCCGACCACCGGTCCGAGGGAATGATCCCCTGGTCGAGCGGGTCGTCTCCGGGGTCGCCCTCCAGCGTGTCAGAGGCGTCCAGTACCCCTTCGTCCTCAATGTCGTCCTGCTCGGGAGTCTCATACTCGGTCATGTCTCCCAGCTCCTCTCCATTGCGTCTATCGCGGCGCCCGGCGCGCTGGGCGGGATCTCCGCCGAGTCCGTCAGGCGCAGCTTCCGCCGGGCCCGCTCATAGAACGTAGTGCGCCCCAGCCGGACTACTCGCGCGGCCCCGGGCCGCGGCAGCAACTCGATCTGATCGCCGGGGCCGACGTGGGCGGCGACCTGGCCATCGACCTCGACCGCGAGCCGCCCGCTCGCAGGCAGGATTTCCAGCAGCAGGCTGTCCTGCACCGACAGCACCAGGCCCCGGTTGTACGCCGAATGCGGCGCGGCCGGGGTGACCAGCAGCGCCTCGACCGCGGGGCTCACGATCGGGCCGCCGGCCGAGAAGCTGTAGGCGGTGGAGCCGGTGGGGGTCGCGACCACGACCGCATCGGCGGCGTAGCTGACGAAGGGATGTCCCGCGACTCGGACCGCCACCGACGCGCTGGCCTGCCCGGGGAAGCGGACGACGGCGACATCGTTAAACGCGGTTACCACCTGCGCGCCGATCACGGCGTCGACGGCCAGTCGCGGCTCGATGGTGAAATCATGGGCGTCGATGGCCGACAGTGCGCCGGGCAGGTCGGGGACGTCGACTTCGGCCAGGAAGCCCAGCTTGCCCAGGTTTACCCCGAGGACCGGGGCCCGCTGGCGGTCGGCTAGCCGCATCGCTCGGAGCATCGTCCCGTCACCCCCGAGGCTCACGACCAGGTCCGCGCGCCGGCCTAGCTCCTGCGCGGTGACCGCGATCGCCGCGCAGTGCAGCCTGACGATCTCCTCATTGATGCCGAGGACCTCCGCGCCGCTGTGCGCGGCCCAGTCCAGCACCGCGTTCACGGCGCCGTCGGAATCCCGCTTGGGGTGCAGGACAAGCCCGACCGAATGCATGAGCCCACGCTACCCGGCTGACCATCGCGCCGAGGATGGGCCGGCGGCGCGGCGGATGAGCTACCAGGACTCCAGCGTCATCGCTTCCCGGTCGCCGGCCGGCTAAGTCAGGACGCCGCTACGGAGGAGGTAACGGCCCGCGGCCGGATGTCCTGGCCCTCGACGGCCTCCCCGCAGCCGGCGCACACCACCTGGGGTACCAGCCGGTGATCACCGTGGTGCTCCAGCACCAGCGGCGGCCCGTCGGCGCCGGCCAGGTGCTCGTCGCCCCACCTCATCAGGGTCAAGATGACCGGGTAGAGGTCCCGGCCGGCCTTGGTCAGTCGGTACTCGAAGCGCGCCGGATGCCCGGAGTACTGCCGCCGGTCGAGGATGCCCGCGGCGGTCAGGGTGCGCAGGCGGGCGGCGAGCGTGTCGCGGGGCGCACCGGTGCGCCGGACGATCTCGTCGAAACGGCGGTTGCCCAGGAACACCTCGCGCACGGCGAGCAGGGCCCATTTCTCGCCGACGATCTCAAGGGTGCGGGCCACGGAGCACACTCGCGGCTGAACGGCGGACGTCATGATCCGATGATACCTAGTGAGTCCAGATTCTGGACGGACAAGCCGATGGCGGATAGGCTGAGTCCAGATTCCAGACTAACTAGATTCCGGACTAACGCAGAGGATGCCCGTGAGCTCCCGCCGCCCCACGACCGCTTCCCCGCCCGCCGCCAGGTTTCCGGCCTCGCCCGCGCCCCCAGCGCCGTCCGCGCCCGGCGCCGCCGCGAGCAGCCGTCAGATCACGACCGTGGTCGGCGTTCTGTCGCTGGCCGTGTTCATGTCGAGCCTGGACCTGTTCATCGTCAACCTGGCCTTCCCCTACATCGGCCGCGAGTACACCGGGACCAGCCTGAGCTCGCTGTCGTGGGTGCTCAACGGCTACACCATCGTCTTCGCCGCCGTTCTCGTGCCGGCCGGGCGGTGGGCCGACCGGGTGGGTCGCCGCCGCCTGTTCGTCGCCGGCCTGGTCGCGTTCAGCTTCGGCTCGCTGCTGTGCGGCCTGGCCCCCGGGGTACCCGAGCTGATCGGCGCCCGGGTCATCCAGGCGGTCGGCGCCGGCCTGATGGTGCCGGCGTCGCTGTCGCTGCTGCTGGCGGCGGTTCCGGCCGCATCCCGGGCCCGGGCCATCGGCACCTGGTCGGCCCTCGGCGCCCTGGGCGCGGCGCTCGGCCCGGTGATCGGCGGCAGCCTCGTGCAGATCAGCTGGCGGTGGGTGTTCTGGATCAACCTGCCGGTGGGGCTGGCTGCCGTCCTGCTCGCCAGCCGGGTGATCCCGGAAAGCAAGGACGAGCGCGTCCAGGGCCGGCCGGACCTGCTGGGCGCCGGGCTGCTGGCCGCCGCGGTCGGCCTGATCGCCCTGGCCCTAGTCGAAGCCCCGGACTGGGGATGGGGCTCGGCCCGCGTCGCCGGCCTGCTGATCGCGGCGGTGGCCTGCGGCGCCGCCATGGTGGCCAGGTCGCGGCGGCACCCCTCCCCAGTGATCGAGCTGAGCCTGCTCCGCTCGCGGACGTTCAGCGGGACGTTCGCCGCCTCGATCCTGTACTACGCAGGCTTCGGCGCGTTCGTCCTGAACTCGGTGGAGTTCCTCACCGGCGAGTGGCGTTACTCCGCCGTGCGGGCCGGCCTGGCGATCGGGCCGGGACCGCTCATGGTCCTGCCGTTCGCGCGGCTGGTCGCGCCGCGCCTGGCGACCCGGCTCGGCGGCGCCGGGCGCGTCGCGGTGCTCGGCTGCGCGGTCAATGCCGGCGCCCAGCTGCTGTGGCTCGCCCTGATCCAGTCCGATCCGGCCTACCTGACCCGCCTGCTCCCGGTCCAGCTCATCGGCGGGGCGGGGGTCGGCCTGACGATCCCGTCGCTGCTGAGCGCCGGCAGCACGTCGCTGCCGCCCGATCGCT
>Ga0307373_10006763_pt1 | contig 18124 bp, 16 predicted proteins | sample OX2MG_FD_202534 | JGI IMG/M metagenome (GOLD analysis project Ga0307373, IMG submission 202534) | Soil microbial communities from Risofladan, Vaasa, Finland - OX-2 | ecosystem: Environmental > Terrestrial > Soil > Coastal area > Acid sulfate soil | place: Finland: Risofladan, Vaasa | collected...
GTCGCGCGGAGGCGCAGGCCGCAACCGTCCAGCCGAACGAACCCTGGGTCTGGCGGAAGTGGTCGTGCGCCGAGGCGCTCGCTCCGTCGAGGGAGAACGAGACCGTGGCCACGCCCGCGTCGCGCAGCTCCCGCATGAGCGGCAGCGAGGCTCGCGGCGTGCCGGCGGGCGAGATCGCCACCGTCAGCTGCGAGCTCGTCGCGTGCCGGACGAGCTCCAGCAGGTCGGGACGGGTGAGCGGGTCGCCGCCGGTGAAGACGACGATCGGCCGCGGGGAGCCGAGCGCGGCGAGGTCGTCGAGCACCGAGCGGACCTCGGCCGTCGTCAGCTCGTCGGCGTCGGGCTCGCGCTTCGCCTCGGCGCGGCAGTGTCTGCACGCGAGGTCGCACGCCCGCGTCAGCTCGAACAGCACGAGGAACGGTCGGCGGCCGACGTCGTAGTGGAGGTGCCGGAGCCCGTGGGGCGAGCCGGCGCGCGTCGCGCCGTCGTCGCGTGTCGGCCTCGCCTCCACTTCCTGGTCGGCCGGCGGGGTGGCGTGGGCCGTGTCCGCCGGCGCCGCCAACCACGAGTGTTCCAGGGTCATCTTGGTCCTCCGGGCGGTTCGGCGCCGACGCACATCAAGCCACGTCACGCCGTTCTCCGGTAGGGACGAATGTCCCGAGTATCGGGCGGGAGAGCGATCTCGCGCCCTCGCGGTGTGGACGGCTCGACCTGCTCCACGTGGTCATCACCTCGCCGGCGCCGAACGTGTCAGGCAGGCGATCGATCCCGACAGCGGAGGCGACCGACGGAGGATCCGGTGCAAACGGGGGCGAGGCGTCGTCGTGCACCCTGCTGCGGGGCGGCGGGGTGCCGTGACGTCCCGGGCCCGGAGCCGGCGAGAGGGCGGATCGCCGGGCTCGCGCTCGGCGAACCCCCGAGATGGGACTAGCAGGTCGCGGCAGGCGGCCAGCGGTAGGCGTTCAGCGCGTACTCCCGGACCATCCGATCGGTCGAGAAGAAGGAGCCGTTGAGCGCGATGGCGTTGCGCATCACGGAGCGGTAACCGGCTTCGTCCTTGTGGAAGAGGGGGGCGACGACGTGCTCGAGCTTGTCGTAGAGGGATGCGGCGATCTTGCCTGCCTCGACGTGGACGTCGTGGTCGTGCCCGTCGTGCCGTCCGGGGCCCTCCGCGCCGTCAGCGCCGTCAGCGCCGGGGTCCTCGCCGATGGCCCAGCCGGTCACGCCCTCGACGCAGCCCTCGATCCACCAGCCGTCGGGCACGCTCAGGCTGGGCACACCGTTCAGGGCCGCCTTCATCCCGCTCGTGCCCGAAGCCTCGTTCGGGGGTGCCGGGGTGTTCAGCCAGACGTCGGTCCCGGCGCACAGGAGCGTGGCGAGTCCGAGGTTGTAGTTCTCGAGGACGACGACCGGCACGGCGTCGCCTAGCTCTTGAGCCGCGGCGACGACCTTGCGCAGCAAGGCCTTCCCCTGCTCGTCGAGTGGGTGGGCTTTCCCGCTGCAGACGACCTGCAGCGGGCCGGTGCGCTCGGCGATGTCCCTCAGGCGCCCGAGATCGCTGAAGAGGAGGTCGATCTGCTTGTAGCGCGCCGCGCGGCGGGCAAGCCCGATCGTGAGTGCCGACGGATCGAGGACGCGTCCCGTCCTCCGAGCCACCTCGTCGAGCAGCCGGCGCTTGGCGCTGGCGTGGGCGCCGCCGATCTCGGTGAGCGGGATGACGGACGCGTAGCGCAACAGGGCGCTGTCGGCCCTCCAGCCCGGCAGGTGGGTGTCGAAGAGATCGACGGTGGTCGGCACCGCCCAGGTCGCGACGTGCACCCCGTTGGTGATCGACTCGACGCGGGCTGCTGGGAACATGCGCTCAGAGACCGCACGGTGCCGTCTCGACACGGCGTTGACGTAGCGCGAGCAGCGGATGCCGAGCTCGCTCATGTTGAGCTCGCCTTGTCCGAAGAGCCCGAGCTGTTCGAGCTGCGCGACCCGCCGGTCGCCGAGAACCGACTTCGCCAGCGCGGCATCGAACCGGTCGTGACCGGCCGGCACCGGCGTGTGCGTCGTGAACACACAGCGCTCGCGCACGGCGTCGACGTCGCCCGGCTCGAGTGCCCGGTCGGCCGAGCCGACCTGCTGGTCGAGGAGGGCGAGGGTCAATAGCGCCGCATGGCCCTCGTTCATGTGGAACGTGTCGACGTCGAGGTGCCCGAGACGGCGGAGCATCCCGACACCGCCGAGGCCGAGCACGACTTCCTGCCGGAGCCGGTGCTCGTTGTCGCCACCGTAGAGCACGTCGGTGATCGCCCGGTCCTCGGGCGGGTTCTCGGCGCGATCGGTGTCGAGGAAGTAGACGGGGACCTCGCCGCCGCTGACGCCCCGGAGCACGAGCCGCCACGCGCCGACGACCACCTCACGACCCCCGACGAGGACGGAGGTCGTCGCCTCGAGGCGTTCGAGGAGCCGCGCCGGCGACCATTCGATCGGGTGCTCGATCTGCTGGCCGGACCCGTCGAGCTGCTGGCGGAAGTAGCCGTGCCGGTAGAGAAGGGTCACCGCGACGATCGGCAGCCGCAGATCGGCCGCCGATCGCAGATAGTCGCCGGCCAGCACGCCGAGCCCGCCGCTGAACGTCGGCAGCTCGTCGCTGAGCCCCACTTCCATCGAGAAGTAGGCGGCGGGATGCGGCGCGTCCCGTCGCGGCGGACGGGATCCGCGATCGATCTCGGCAGCGGTGGAGGGTTCGGGCACGGCGGTCGATCCTATGGCCACCGGCCGACCGCTCGCAGCTCCGACGTCGGCCCGGCCCCCGTCCGTGGTCGAGAAGGGACGGCCGCCTCGTCAGATGGCCTGAGCGGCGAGCCAGCAGGCGGTCGCGAGCAGCTCGGCGTCCTGGCCGGGGCGGCCCACCAGCTGGACGCCAACCGGAAGGCCCGTGCTCCCCGTCCCGGCCGGAACCGCGACGCAGGGCACCCCGAGCAGGGTCCACAGCCGGGCGAAGCGGGGGTCGCCGGTGGACGCCAGTCCTTTCGGCGCCTCCCCGACGACGGCCGGTGTGAGGAGCACGTCGTTCTCACCGAAGAGCTCCTCGATCCTCGCGAGCCCGAGAGACCTGCGGAGCAGCACCGCGTCGTGGTCGGCCGGATCGATCGAGCGGCCCCAGTCGAGGAACCCCCGAAGCTCGTCCGAGAGCTCACCGGCATGGAAGCGGTGCTCCCAGGCGAGCGAGCGCGCCGCCTCGTACGCCATGACCACGGGGTGCTCATCGGCGAGTTCCCCGAGGAACGGCGGCATGTCGAGGTCGGCGGTGGCACAGCCGGCGGCCCGGGCGGACTCCGCGGTCGCCTCGAGCGCCCGACGCGAGTCGTCCGAGCACTCGTCCCACTGCTCGGTGCGCAGGACACCGACGCGTGGTGGTCGCGTCCGGTCCGTCGCGGGTGGCCGCCCGGTGAGACAGACCCGAACCCGGTCGAGCAGCTCCGGGTCGCGGGAGAACCAGCCGACCGTGTCGAGGGACGGGGCGAGGGCCTTCACGCCCGCCACCGACACCGTGGCGTAGGAGGGCTTGAAGCCGAAGACGCCACAGAAGCTGGCCGGCCGTACGATCGAGCCGGCCGTCTGGGTGCCGAGCGCGACGTCGGCCATGGCCGTCGCGACCGCCGCGGCCGAGCCCATCGACGAGCCGCCCGGCGTGTGGGTGGCCCGGTGCGGGTTCGTCGTCGGTCCGGGGTGCCAGCAGGCGAGCTCCGTCGTGACCGTCTTGCCGAGGCAGACCGCTCCTGCGTCGCGCAGCAGCGCCACCGCGGCTGCGTCCGCAGCAGGACGGTGCCCGGCGAAAAGCGGCGAGCCGTACGAGGTCGGCTGGTCGGCGGTGTCGAAGACGTCCTTCACCCCGACGACGAGCCCCGCGAGCGGCGCGCCGTCCCGAGCGTCGACCGCGAGCGCCTCCGCGCGGGCGCGTCCGGCGTCGAGGTGCGCCCATGCCCGCACCGCCGGCTCGAGCCGGTCGACGACCTCGAGGGCGCGCTCCACCGCGGCCATGGCTCGCACGCCCCTCAAGATAACGCCGCCGCACCCTGTGGCGGGTGGGCCGCGTCGGCGAAGGCGTCGGGCGCCCGGGCGTCGCCGGGCCGTTCACGTGATGCATTCACCCTCGCAACGTTGCCGAAACGAACCCTCCCTATCCTCCGCCGAGGTGCGTTGCGGCCGTGTCAGGACAGAGGCTGGGGGAGCGGCTTGCCCGTCCCGGCGATCGCGCCGTGGCGCCCGAGCGGTCGGGCGATGACCGAGCCTCGCGCGTGGAATGCCGACGGGCATGTCATCGTCTGCGGGCTCAAGGCGTCGGGTCTGCGTACGATCGAGCAGCTCCACCTGAGCGGCGTGCCGGTCGTCGTCCTCGACGACGACCCCGACCCCCGCCTCGCCCGCGTCGTCGAGGGCTGGGGCGTTCCCCACGTCCACCGAAGCGCCCACCTCGGCGACGGGCTCGCCGAGGCAGGGCTCGACCGGGCGATCGCCGTCGTCTGTGCCGAGACGAACGAGCTGACGACGCTCGAGATCGCCCTGTCGGTGCGCGAGGCCCGTCCCGACGTGCGCCTCGTCGTCCAGCTGGCCAACGCCTCCGTCGGTCGCGCGCTCGAGCGCGTGACCGGACCGGGCAGCGTGCTCGACGTGGCGGCGCTCTCCGCACCGTCGTTCGTGGAGGCGTGCCTGCGCCAGCGCTCCCACGCGCTCGAGCTCGGCGGCGAGCGCTTCGCGGTGGTCCAGGTCTCTGTGGCCGACGACGGCGGCAACCGGACGTTCCGGGGCCACTTCGGCGACCTGGTCCCCGTCGCCATCGTGCCCGGCGACGGGGGCGACATCGTGATCTGTCCCGGTCGGGACCACCCCGTGCGCGAGCGCGACCAGGTGGCGGTCCTCGGCACGCCGTCGGAGCTCGAGCGGGCCGGGATCGACGTGCCGAGCTCGACGGGGCCGGCGGCGCCGTCCGTCCCGCTGCACCTGAGGCTGCGCCGGCACCTCGTCGCGATCCGGCAGACGAACGCCGAGGGGCTGGTGCTCGCGCTCGCCGGTGTCGTCGCGCTGGTCGTGACGTCCACGATCGTCCTCCACCTCGCCTACGTCGCACCGTCGACCCACGCGCGCCCCGACCTGTTGACCTCCCTGTACTTCACCGTCGAGACCGTGGCGACCGTCGGCTTCGGCGACTACTCCTTCGCCGGCCAGGGCCCGTGGCTGCAGGTCTTCGCGATCGTGCTCATCGTTCTCGGCATGTCGCTCGTGACGACGGCCTTCGCGCTCTTCACCAACTTGCTCGTGAGCCGGGGGATCGAGCAGTCGCTCGGGCGCCGCCGGGTGCCGGGGATGGTCGGCCATGTGGTGGTGGTCGGCCTCGGTTCGGTCGGCATCCGCGTCGTCGAGGGGCTCCTCGCCAGGGGGAGCCGGGTGGTGGTCGTGGAACGCGACGGAGCCAACCGCTACCTTGAGCGGGCGCGCGCCCTCGGGGTCCCGGTCGTGATCGCGGACGCGACCGAGCGCCAGACCCACGCGATGGTCAACCTGGGCGACGCCTCGGCGGTGGCCGTGCTCACGAGCGCGGATCTCACCAACGTCGAGACCGGCCTCGCCGTGCGGGAGTCGCTCGGCGAACGCGCGGAGCAGGTGCCGGTGGTGCTGCGCGTCTTCGACCGGAAGCTCGCGCACATGATGGAGCACAGCTTCGACTTCCGGCACGTGCGGTCGACCTCGGCGCTCGCGGCGCCGTGGTTCGTCGGAGCGGCGCTCGGGCTCGACGTGCTCGAGACCTTCTACGTCGACCGGCAGCCCTTCCTCGTCGGACGGGTCTCGGTCGCTCCAGGTGGCGGTCTGGAGGGACTCGCGATGCAGGACCTGTCCGCCCGCACGCGGGTCGTCGCGCTCAGCCGGGCGAGCGCTCCCGGCACGCTCGACACCCGCCGCGCCGGGGCACCCGCTTCGCGGGCGGGGACGAGGCGTACCTGCTCGGCCCCTACGAGGAGCTGCTGCGTGTGCTCCGGCGCGACCAGCTCGCCGACGTGCCGGAACGAGCCGGTTGAGGCGGCTGCCGCACCATGTCCCACGCGCTCGTGACGGGACTGGTCGTCGGCTCCTACGCGTACGCGATCACGCGCGCGACGAGGTCGTTCGACCTCCCGTCGCCGGTCGCGGTCGGCGCCACCACGCCGGTCGCCGCGGCGCTGTTCAACCCGGTGCGCAAACGGTTTCACCATCTCGTCGACCGGCGCTTCCACCGCGCCCGCCGCGACGCCGAAGCGAGCGACGCCACGGTGGAGTGCGACCTCGTCGAGGTCGTCCGGCGCGCCTTCGAGCGTGCGCGTACCGGTGTGGCTCCACGGGCGCACACGGAGCTCAGCGTGCCCGGCCGCGACGCGGAAGCCCGGTCAGGGTGACGATCCCCGGGCCGACCAGTGCCGGGCCGCGCCGCCTCGCGTGGCGTCGCGGCCGAGCGGAGCGCGAACGCGTCCGGTAGCGTCCGTACAAGTTGCACGGCTGGATCGATTACCGAGGGGGAGATCGCCATGGCAGAGCACCCGAACGCGCAGCTGACCCGGCGCGGCTATGAAGCCTTTGCGAAGGGCGACCTCGCAGCGCTCTCCGATCTGATCGCCGAGGACGTCGTCTGGCACGTGTCGGGCGCAGGCCCGATGAGCGGCGACTACGTGGGCAGGGACGCCGTCTTCGCGTACTTCCTCCGCCTCGCCCAGGAGACCGGCGGGACCTTCCGGTTGGACCTCCACGACGTGGTGGGGAACGACGAGCACGTGGTGGCGCTCTGCACGCTGTCCGCCTCGCGCGCCGGCAAGTCGATCGAGGTCCCCGTGGCCAACGTGAACCACATGCGCGACGGCAAGCTCACCGAGTTCTGGAGCGCGACCACCGACCCGTCGGCCGCGATCGCCTTCTGGGAGTAGGTCGGCCGGCCCGTCGTCCCGGCCGGCACGTCCGCGCCCGTCGACGGCGGCGTCCCGGCGGTCTGAGCCGTGGGACCTCAGCTCTGGAGATCGCCGACCGCGTCAGCCAGGCCTTCGAGCTCGTCGAGCCAGTCCGCCGGCGGCTCGAGCGGACGCAGGACGAACTTCGAGAAGCCGACGGCGATGAAGCGCTCGAGCAGGCTGCGAAGGGCGCGAAGGCCGACCGGGACGAGCTCGTCCACCGGGCGGCCCTTCGAACGGGCGCGCAACGCCTCACGGGCCGTGCCGTCGAGCCCGTGGTGGGCGTAGCCGACGCTCACCCCGAAGTGCTCGGGACTGATGTGCCGCCCGGCCTCCCCGGCGGCCTCCTCGACCACCTTGCGCCCTTCGGCGGTCTCCTCGGGCGTGCACATCGCGGGGAGCCAGCCGTCGGCGAGCTGCCCGCACCGCCGGAGCGCGCCGGGCGCGGTGCCCCCGAGCCAGACCTCGAGCGGCTGCTGGACGGGGAGGGTCGAGATGGTCGCCTCCTCGAAGTGCCCGGCCGGACCCCGGTAGCTCACCCGCTCGCCGGCCCACAGCCGCCGGAGCAGGGGGAGCGCCTCGTCGATGACGCTCCCGCGCTGATCGGGGGGGACGCCGACGGCGGTGCGCTCGGGCCCCCGCGCCAGCCCGGGGACGAAGGTCAGGAGGAGGCGCCCCCCTGAGAGCGAGTCGAGCACGGCGGTCTGCTTCGCCAGGCGCACGAGGTTGCGTCCCGGCAGCAGCATCGTGGTGCCGAGCTTCAGCCTGGGATTGTGCGACCCGGCCCACGCCAGGCCGACGAGCGGGTCGACCCCTGGCGCGGTGAGCACCTCGGGCAGCCACAGCGAGTCGAAGCCCAGCTCGACGAGGCCGTCGCCCAACGAGGCCAGTGCGGCCGCGTCCACCACCGCCGGGCCGGTCCCGATCCCGATCCTGACCCTCAGCGGCCGTCTCCTTGCTGCCATCGCTCCGCGGGCCGGTCCCCCACGGCCGGGCCCGGCGCACCACCGGGACGCAGCGCAGGCAGGTCCGGCGCCGGCCGCCCGGCCCGGCACAGCTTTCGGGTGCCACGGTACCGGCCGTGATCGCTTCGCCCGCTCCCCGGGCTGGCGACGCGCCGCCGGCGTCGATATCGCGTCGGTCGCGCCGGGTCGGCAGCACCGATGCGCCGCGCAGGTCGAGGCCAGCCCGGCTGTCCCGGACGCGGAGCACCACGATCCGGGCGAGCACCATGACGGGCGTCATGAGCACGAAGGTCGTGGTCCACGCCGGGCGGTCGTGTGGTCGGCGGCGGAGAAGCTGACGACCGAGGAGGAAGCGAGGTCGTCGCATGGCGAGTGCGCCGAGCGCGAGACGGAGCATCGACCGGGCGCGCCGTCCTGGGCGACGGCGTCAGCGGCGGCCTTCGTCCAGCAGCGGACCGTCCCCGCTACGCCGAGGTGACGCCGCCGTTCGCTGCGGCCAGCCGGTCGCGGAGCACGGCCCCACCCTCGCCGCCGAGCCGGTCGGCGCCGGGCCGGCGACCGGCCATGGCAAGCATCAGCGACATCGCCGGGCCGGCGACCTCCGGGCCCGAGCCGTGGGACCAGTCGGCGTCGGTCGCGACGAGCCGAAAGCCTTCGATCCGCTTCTTCGATCCGAGCGGGAAGCCCATCGCCTTGTACAGATCGAGGCAGGCGAGCACGGCGTCGGCCGGTGTCGTCGTCTCGAGCCCGAGCGGCTCGCGGATGTCCGCGCCGTGGACGACGACCTCGCCGAGGAGCGTCACGACGGTCGCGGGCGGCCGGTTGGTCGTCGAGGTGCGGGCACGCAGGCGTTGCACGATGTCTCCGGTGGGAAGCGCGCCGAGGCGGTGGGCGTCTCGGTCCATCATCGTGTTGAAGCGGAAGCCGCTGGCGGCCATGCCGCCGAAGAAGCCCAACGGCGTCTGCTCCGCGCCGGCCAGGACGTGCGCCGCGGCGAGCTTGACCGACCATCCTGCGCACAGCGACGGCCCGGACCACTGCTCGGGCGACAGCCCCGCCAGCGTGTCCGCCAGGGCGCTGCGCTCCGCGTGGATCATCTGCCACGCCTTCACGGCCTCGGTCATGTCGGTCTCGCTCTCGTCGGGGTTGGTCGCCGCCGATCGCTCGCGGTGGCGATCGCTCGGGCTCGGGTGGCCTGCCGGCGCTCCGTCACGGGCGATGCCCTGCGCCGCCCGGCATCCACCGACGAAGTGTAAGGTAGATCTTTCGTAAGAGTCAACGAACGATGCGCGTGGCCGGACCGGGTCGCCGCCGGTCGTCGACCGGTGGGAAGCGACCACGGCGATTCGCCGGGGTCCCCCGGCCGGTCGGGCCGAGGGCGGGGAGGCGATCGCGATGACCTACGAGTTCACCGTGTCCGACGTGCTGCCGGCCGCGCCGGGCGCCGTAGTCGACGCCTGGATGGACAGCGGGGCGCACGGCGCGATGACCGGTGGCTCCGCCGAGATCGACCCGCGGCGCGCGGCGCCTTGTCGGCCTGGGACGGGTGCATCACCGGCGTCACCCGCGCGCTCGATCCCGGGCGCCGGATCGTCCAGTCGTGGAGGACGGCGGAGTTCTCCGACGACGACGACTCCCGGATCGAGGTCGATCTCGAACCAGTCGATCAGGCGACGAGGATCACCCTGCGCCACAGCAACGTCCCCGACGGTCACCTCGGCTACGAGAACGGCGGGTGGCAAGAGCGCTACTTCGATCCGATGAAGGCGTCCTTCGCCGGCGACTGAGCGCGCCGACGCGGAGGGCTCGAGCTGGGGTCGGGCCTGAGGCGCCGGCGCGACCTGACGCCGCCCTCCCTACGGGGAGGTCGTCGCGGCCTCGCCACGACGAACCTCGCGGCGAGGGCCCGGGCCGGACGGCGGGGCGCCCTCGCGGCCGTGGCGGCCAGCGCTGCCCTCGACCGCCTGGCGTCGCAGGCGGTCGAGGAGGTCCGAGGCGCTGAGCGTCGCGGCAAGCAGACCGGTGAGCAGCTCGAGCGGCTCGACCTCGTCGCCGCTCAGCGCGCGCGGCGTGGAGCTCGCCAGCACGACGAGCCCGAGGTCGTCGCCGCCTGAGCGCAGCGGCAGGACGACGACCGCTCGCGCCGAGGCGCGCAGCGACTCGGTCCCGACGAAGCCCCGCCCGGTGGCGTCGTTCGCGGTGTAGCAGGAGCTGACATCGGCGACGAGGCCCTCCAGCGCCACGAGCTCGTCCACGGGAAGCCGGGCCATGACGGCGCCGAGGGCACCGAGGGCGGAGACGACCTCCGGGGTGTCGCCCTGGTGGCGCGCCAGGCAGACCGAGTCCATTCCCGAGGCCTCCCGGAGCGCGTCGAGCGCCCGTTCTGGTGCGTGCAGCTCGAGGGTCAGCTTCGAGATCGCCACCGCGGCCTGCGCGGCGCGCCGCCATGGAGTCTCGCGCCCCCTCCGGCCGAGGATGCGGAGCCGCCGACCGAGCAGGTCCGCGCAGTCGTGGAGGAGCTCGAGCGTGCCTGGCGGGAGCGAGCTCAACGACTCGACGTTGAGCGCGCCGACCGAGCGGCCCTCGACCATCACCGGCACGCAGGCTTCGGCCATCACTCCCGGGATCGCCTCGAGGTAGTCGTCGCAGCCGGCGACGTCTTCGATGACGACCGCCTCTTGTGCCGCCCAGGTCCTGCCCGTGATGCCGGCGGTGCCGGACATCCCGTCGAGCACCTGCCAGAGCCCCCGCTGGGCGACGCAGCGGAGCCGCCCGCCGCGCTCGAGGTAGAGGCTCGACAGCAGCCCGCGGCGGTGGAGGTGCTCGACGATCGCCTCGGCCGCGCAGCGGGCGTCGGCGGCGAGGGCCACCTTGCGGACCAGCGCCTCGAACTCGGATCCCCCCGACGCCGCCGCACCCGGTGCGCGGCGCACCTCCGGCGCGCCCGCCGCCGGCTCCTCGAGGGCGTGTCCCGGCCACGGCGCCGCCGGGCGGGCGAAGAGGTAGCCCTGCGCCAGGTGGACCTGGGCCTCGCGCAGGATCTCGAGCTCGTCGGCGGTCTCGACGCCTTCGGCGACGACGGTGCTGCCCACCTCCCTAGCGAACGCGACGAGGGAGTGGACGAGCGCGCGCCGGTTCCGGTCGTCGGCGATGCCCCGCACGAGGGAGCGGTCGATCTTCAAGAAGTCGGGCGAGAGCTCGATGACGTGGCGCAGGCTCGAATGCCCCGCCCCGGTGTCGTCGATCGCCAGGTGGGCGCGGCGCGAGAGCCAGGGGAGCAGGTCCTGGCGCAGGCGGAGGTAGTCGGCGACGGCCTCCTGCTCGGTGACCTCGATCACGAGCCGGTCCGGCAGCGCGCCGCGGAGCCCCAGCAGGTCCGGCTCGGCGAGGACGGCCGGGCTTACGTTCACGAAGAGGAGGGTGTCCCCCGGTGGCGGCCCGAGGGCGGCGATCGCCCGCCAGCACGCGATCTCGAGACGCGGCCTCATGCCGAGCTCGCCCGCGCGCTCGAGCCACCAGTCCGGGCCGAGGCGCGGGCGCGTCGGCATTCGGGCGAGCGCCTCGTAGCCGACGATGGCGAGGTCGGCGAGGCGCACGATCGGCTGGACCACCGGGCGGATGACGCCCGGCACGCAGAGACCTTCCAGGGTCGCGAGGAGCGACACGTCCTCGACGAGAGACGTGGGTCGCAACGGCGCGGTGGACGGCATGCACTCACTGACGGCACCGCGGCGCGCCGGGTTCAGCGCTGTCCGGATGGGACGAACGCCGGTCGCCTAGCGCCACGGGCCCCGGCGGCTGCGCCGGCCGGCGGCGATCCGCTTCCTCGGCGCGCGCGCCGGCGGGGAGGGGCGGGGATCCGGGCGGGCCTACCCGGCCGCGTCGTCGGCCTGCGGACCCCGGTGCCGACGGTATCGGCGCCGGAAGTCCTCCACGGACAGGGCCCGCAGGTCTTGTTGGATCCGGTCGCGCCACGTCTCCAGCTCCGATCGGAGCGTGATGCCCCGGACCCGCCAAAGCACGGCGCCGGAGGAGCGCTCCACGATGCCGAGGCTCGTCGAGCGAGCGACCGGCTCGGCCCCCCCGCCGAGGAGCGCCGACGCGAGATTGACCGCGAGGCCCTTCGCCAGGGTGACGGGAACCGCCTGCACGGACTCGCGCAGCTCGAACACGGTCCGAGCCGGCGGGCCGCCGTCGGCGGGCTGCCAGAGGTAGTCCTGCTTGCAGGCCTCGAACAGCGCGCGGGAAAGCGCCCCCTGCTCGAGGCGAGCGGCCAGCTCGCCGAGGTCGGCCGCAGAAAGCGAATCGGCGGTGAACTCCCCGGCCCCGGCCCCGACCGCGGCCCGGATGGCCGTCTGCCGCCTCTCGAGCTCGTCCGAGCGCAAGTAGCCGCGCTCGGCGAGCCGGCGGAACCGCTCGAGCTCCTCTTCCGCCTCCTCGTCCGCGAGGTCGGCGGCCACCGCCGGCTCTCCTCCGGGTGCGCCGGGTCCCGCCGGCGTCACCGTCGAGCTCGCGCAGCTTCCACGAGCCCGGAGGTTAGCTGCGCTTCGTCAGGTCGCCAGAGGTTCGAGGGGCGGGCGTGCCGCCAGGCGGCGTGACCTTGCCCGCCCGCTCGACGTGCCGGTCCCGGCGCGCCCGATCACGAGCCGCCCGGGCGCTCGAACGCGGCGTTGATCTCACCGCCGAGGAAAATCGCCATGCCGGTCAGGTAGAGCCAGAAGATGAGGATGGCGACGCCCGCGAACGCCCCGTAGGTCCGGGAGTAGGAGCCGGACAACGAGGTGTAGAAGGAGAACGCCACCGAGATGACCGCCCACAGCGCGGTCGCCACCACCGCGCCCGGGCTGAGCCACTGCCAGCGCGCCTCGGGCCGGTTCGGGGCCAGGTAGTACAGCATCGAGAAGAGCAGGCCGATCAGCGCGATGGCGACCACCCAGCGCAGCACTGTCCAGCCGACGACGAACGCGCCGCCCGCGACCGGCGCGGCGTGCTCCAGGCTGCTGCCGATCGCCTGCCCGAAGACGACGAGCGCCGAGGCTCCGCCGCCGAGGACGACCGCGGCGAGCAGGAGTGGCAGCGCACGGGCGCGCTTGTTGAGAAATGTCCGGTCTGCGCTGACGTCGTAGGCCATGTCGAGCCCCTCCTGGACGATGACCATGCCCGAGGTCGCGCTCCACAGCGCTACGAGCCCGGCGATCACGACCGTCGTCACCGCCCCGCTGGCACGGCCCTCGGACTGCTTGATCGCCGTGGTGAAGACCCCGGCCGCGCCGGCCGGCAGCGCCCTGGTCACGCCGTGGATCAGCCGGGCGGTGACGCTGCTCGGGATGTTGACGAGCGCCGAGACGCCGAGCAGGGCGACGATGATCGGGAACAGCGACAGGAACCAGCGGTACGCGAAGCACCCGGCGGCGACGGAGATGCGGTCCTTCTTCATGTGGGCACGCGCCGAGCTGAGCGCCGCCTTCCAGCCCGGAGCGGTCAACCCGCGACGGTGCCGGGCCCGGGTGGAGGCACCTGTCGGCGGCTGCCCACTCAGCGTCGTCATCGCCGTACCGTCTCCACGCCGCCCGGCCCTCCCCGCGTCACTCCGAGTCGCCCCGGATCACCTCGTTCTCCGGGCCCTGACTACCCGTTGTCGCGAGGCACCATGCCGAGTGGCAGGGACGCATCGGCGACCAGATGGGGACGCCAGGGGCTGACGCCTCCCGCTCAGATCCGTCATCTTGGCCCTTCGCCGTGCGACGGCGGGCGGCCCCAGGGGCGGTGCATCCGCACGGCCCCTCCCCGCTGAGACCCCGCGCCCGGGCACGACCGAGCGCGGAGCGGGCGCGATCAGTAGACGCGGTCCTCGGTCGTCGAGGTCGTCGTCTCGCCGCCCGGCCCGTCGACGACCGTCCGACGCCGGCGCGTGGAACCGCCGCCGACCCCGCCCCAGGCGCTCCAGAAGGCGAGCGAGAGAGGAAGCCCACCGCCCCGACGATCAGCAGGATCACGCGCACGGCGTGGACGTTGAAGCCGCGGGTGGCGATCGTGACCGCAAACCTCAAGATGGCGCCGACCGCGAATATGACGAGACTCGTTCCGATTCCGACGATGAGGACTCCTCTCCGCGATGTCGCACGGCGCTTGCCCCGGAGCCGGAGGCCGTAAGCGTCGCTGGCGCGGCGGAGCGGCCGCTCGGTCGACGACGCGGCGCACGTCGATCGGGCGGGCAACTCCTGGTCAGCCGAGCGCGACCAGGCTCGTGACGTCGTCCCGGGGCAGCTCGCCGTGGACGAACGCCGAGACCTCGACCTCGAGCAGCTGGACGTTGCCGCCGTAGGTCGACAGGAAGGCCGTGTCCGCCGCGTCGCGCCCGGTGCAGATGCGCAACAGGCTCGATCGTGGAGCGAGCAAGGTGGCGTCGAGGACCGTCCACTCCCCGCCGATCGCGGCCTCGGCGACCGCGTGGAAATCCATCGGGGAAAGTCCCGGCGCGTAGACCGCGGCGAGCCGGGCCGGCACGTCGAGCGCGCGGAGCAGCGCGATCACCAGATGTGCGTAGTCCCGGCAGACCCCTTGGCGTTGGAGCAGCGTCTCGACCGCGCCGTCGGTGTGCCGGCTGCTGCCCGGCACGTACGACAGGTGTGTCCCGACCCACGACGAGACGGCGGACAGCAGGTCCCGCCCGGTGCCGATGCCGGCGAACTCCGCGCGCGCCGTCGCAGCCAGGCGGTCGGCCTCCGCGTAGCGGCTCGGACGGAGGTAGCAGATCGCGTCGGCGGCGCTCAGCGCGCCTGGCGCGGACCGGCCGCGGACGGTGGCGTCGTAGCTCACCTCGACGCGCCCGGGGCCGGTGGAGAAGCGGTGGACCCTCGCCATCGCCGGGATCCTCACCTCGTCGGCCTCGAGCGGCGCGCCGTCGCAGGCGACGCTGAGCGATTCGGTGACGCCTGCCGGGTCCACCGGCGCGACCTGGAGCATCAGGTCCGTCGGTTCGATGACCTCGAGGACCAGTCGGGCGCCGACCGTGCGGACGATCCCCTCCGCGGCGGCGCCCTCGTCCGCGACCCCGCCGCCCGGTCCGGCCGCCGGTCCCTCGAGCTGACGCTCCCGTGCCATGTCCGAGCCTACCCATGGGCGTGCAGCCCGACGCCGGGACCGTCGCGCGGGAGGCGCGGTGTGCCGCGGCGAGCAGACGGGTTCCCCGAGCGGCAGGGAGGATCCGTGCGTGCAGGCGAGCGGGCCTACTAGGCGTCCGGGTGGGGGACGTGATGATCGTGGTGCCCCGCGACGCCGGCGCTCACCGCGGTGGTCCCGCCTTCCAGGCGCCCGGACGGCGCTCCGCCCACGTCGCGGTGACGGCGACGATCGCGAGCAGCGCGACGGGGACGGCGAGCGCCGCGGCGACGTGACCGTGCAGCACGAGCACGGCTCCGGCCGCCGCGCCGACGAGCATGGTGGACACCGCGAGGAAGCGTCGTGCGAGCGCCGGTGCGCGTCTCGCCGAGCGGAGGTCGGCGGCGATGCCGGTGAGGGTCATCGTGAGCACGGTCGTCGTGAGGTCGGGGACCGCGAGCTTCCGGGCCACGGCGTTCTGGATCCCCATCGCCACGGCGAGCAGCGCCGCGACGAGGTCCTGGTCACTGCGGCCCAGGTGGTTGCCGGCGACGCTGGCCGCGGCGAGCGCGCCTGCGGCGAGCACGAGCTCGAGGGCGGTGCCGCTGCGCACCAGGACCGCCCGGTCGCCGCAGCGCCCGATCAGCGTCCCGGCGATGCCTGCGCCGAGGAGGAAGCCCGCCAGCGCGAACAGCGACGCGCTCAACGAGAAGCCCGGGGCTCCGGCGGCGGCGAAGACCACGAACACGACGTTGCCGGTCATGTTCGCGACGAAGACGCGGCCGAGGGCGAGGATGCTGACCGCGTCCACAGCGCCGGCGACGATCGTGAGGAGCAGCAGCATCGAGGGGAGGGGGCCGTGATCGCTCCGGCTCCACATCGGCGACCGCGTCGGCGCGCCGGTCCCGGCGGCGCTCCCCGGCGTTGCACCCATCGGTCCTCCAGTTCCGGCGGCGAAGGTCGGCGGCCACCACGGCCGACGAACCACCGGCTCCAGCCTTCACCACGGGGACCCCCCGTTCACGGCCGCCTCACGAGCCCCGAGGAGCTGACGTCGCGGCGGTGACCGCACCGGCCCGGCAGCCCCCCGGTACGGGTCTCTCCCGGCCGGGCACCTAGTCTCGGACGCGCCCGTGCCCGCGTGCCGGCGCGTGACGGGGGAGGCCATGGCGAGGACGAGCGCAGGCGTGCTGCTGTACCGGTTCGCGCCGGGCGACGTCGTCGAGGTCCTCATCGTGCATCCGGGCGGCCCGTTCTGGGCCAAGAAGGATCTCGGCGCCTGGTCCGTCCCGAAGGGGGAGTACGCGGAGGGGGAGGACCCGGCCGCGGCCGCCGACCGGGAGTTCGCCGAGGAGCTCGGCACGCCACCGCCGGTCGGACCGCGCCTCGACCTCGGCGAGGTGACGCAGCGTGGCGGAAAGCGCGTCCGCGTCTTCGCGGTCGAGGGCGAGCTCGACGTCACGAGCGTCACGAGCAACACGTTCGAGATGGAGTGGCCTCCGGGCTCGAAGCGGCTGATCGGCGTGGCCGAGATCGACCGGGCGGCCTGGGAGACGGTCGCCGGCGCGCACCGGCGGTTGCTCGAGGGCCAGACCCCATTCCTCGACCGCCTGATGGCGTCGCTCGCAGGTGCCGGCCGGACGCCGCCGGTCGAGGGCGCGGTGGATCCCGGCTGACAGGCCGGGTGCGATCGTGCGCCGCCGGCGGGGGCCTCCTAGCGCGCCGCCCACCTTCGCAGGGCGGAGCCCACCGCCCGTGTGGTGCGGTCGACGTCGCCCGTGGCGAGCAGATCGAGCAGCGCGCCCCGCAGGAGGGCGAGAACGGCGGTGCGGTCGTCGCGGTCGTCGGCGGCCGAGCGGCCCCGCGGCGGGAGCGAGGCCAGGAGGTCGAGCCAGTCCTCGACCGTCGCTGCGGCGAAGCCACCCCACGGCCCGCTCGGGTCGACCAGGGAACGGGCGTACGCCTCGACCCACAGCTTGAGCAGGTCGCCGTGGGCCGGCGCCGACAGCCACGACCACACCCGCGCCGCGCTCGTGACGAGGTCGGTGGCGCCGGGATCGCGCCGGAAGGCTTCGACCGCGGCCAGCTCCTCGCCCCGCGCCCGTTCGAGCAGTGCACGGACGAGGCCGTCTTTGGAGCCGAAGATGAACAGCAGAACCCTCGGGCTCGAGTGGACGGCCTTCGCCAGGGGGCGGAGGGACATGTCCGCCAGACCGTGGGACAGGACGTGGCGCCAGGCCAGCTCGAGCAGCTCCTCGCGCCTCGGCGAGGTCCGGCGTCCGGCGCCTTCGGCTGCCGGCCCCGGCGATGCCGGCGTCGGCCGGCCGGCCGGCGGCACGGTCACGGCGATGCGTCCCCCGGCGCGGGGGCGGGGCGACCGGGCAGGGACCGGGCGTCCGCTCCCGGAGGCCCGGGCCCGGCGGTGAGCTCCAGCTCATAGGTCTGGCCCACGAGGTCGACCCCGAAGCTGTGATGCGCCTCCTCTGCAGCCAGGCGGAAGCCCGCGTCGAGGTAGAGGTGTCGAGCCGCCGTCAGCGGGCGGTTCGTCCACAGCACCATCCGCCGGTAGCCGGCGCTCTGGGCGAACTCGACGGACTCGCCGACGAGCCGCCGGCCGAGGCGGTGGCCGCGAGCCGAAGGGTGCACGAGCAGGATCCGCAGCTGCGCCGTCTCGGCGTCCTTCGCCGTCACGAACACACAGCCGACGCGCCGGCCGTCCGCCTCGGCGATCCACGCGGCCTCACGCGTCGGGTCGTCACCCGCGGCGTAGTCGGCCACGACCCGGGCGACCAGCGCCTCGAAGCCGGCGTCCCAGCCGAACTCCGCCGCGTAGACCTCCCCGTGGGCCATCACGACCCAACCGAGGTCCCCGGGACGCCCGAGCGGCCGGATGAGCGCCCCGCTCACCGCCGGGCCTCCGGGTGACAAACTGACACAATCGTTTCAGTCACGAACCGAGCGTATCGCAGCCGTTACCGCGACCGTGACCAAACGCCACCACGGTCAGGCAGCCTCGCCTTGCGACGAGACGGTGACGGTCCTACCCGGCGAGCCGGTGCCGTCTTCGCGTTTCACCGGAGGCTTCGGCCGAGGCCG
>Ga0307373_10006764_pt1 | contig 18120 bp, 20 predicted proteins | sample OX2MG_FD_202534 | JGI IMG/M metagenome (GOLD analysis project Ga0307373, IMG submission 202534) | Soil microbial communities from Risofladan, Vaasa, Finland - OX-2 | ecosystem: Environmental > Terrestrial > Soil > Coastal area > Acid sulfate soil | place: Finland: Risofladan, Vaasa | collected...
CCGGGCCTCCTGCCCCCTGCGCACCTGAACCTCGAGTTCCCCAGCCTGCAGCGTCCGGCGTCCTACCGTGACGCGCAGCGGGCAGCCGAGCAGCTCGGCGTCGGCGAACTTCTCGCCGGGGCCGGCGTCGCGCTCGTCGTAGATGGTTGTGAGACTGGCCCCCTGAAGCTCCTCGTAGAGACGGTCGGACAGGGCGCGCTCGTCGGAGCCAGGCTTGCCCAGCGTCACCAGGTGCACGTCAAACGGCGCGATCGCGGGCGGCCACGAGATCCCACGATCGTCGGCGAACTGCTCGATCGCGGCGGCGGCGATGCGTGCCGGTCCGATGCCGTAGCAGCCCATCCATAGCGTCTGGCTCGCGCCCGCCTGGTCGAGGTAGCTGGCGCCGAGCACATCGCTGTACCGCGTGCCGAGCTTGAAGATGTTGCCCACCTCGATCGCGGGCTCGATCCGCACCGGGTGCCCGCCGACGGTGTCGCCGACGACCACACTGCGCACGTCTGCTGACTCGTAGACGAAGTCTCGCCCCGGGACCACGCCGCGAAGATGCTCGTCGGGACGGTTCGCGCCGACGACGTAGCCGCCGGCGTCAGTGCGCACTGCCTCATCGAGAACGATGCGCATCTGCGCCCCCACGGGACCGATGAACCCGGGCGGGCCGAGCCGCTGCTCGATCTCCTCGGCTCGCGCGGGACGGAAGTCCGAGCCGAGCGCCAGCCGGACCTTGACCTCGTTGACGCGGTGATCACCACGAACAACGATGAGCACGAACGACTCATCCGGCAGCACAACCGGGAAAGCTTTGAGCAGCGCGCCGTCAGCCAGGCCGAGCGCCGCGGACACCTGCGCCACGGTCGTCATCCCCGGTGTGTGCACGGCCTCCGGCGCGTCGAGCGCGGCGGGCAGCTGGACCGCCTGGGCCTCCGCGACTGCGACCTCGACGTTGGCGGCGTATCCAGGCGCCAGCGCGACGTCGTTCTCGCCGGCGGGGCACGGCGCCATGTACTCGTGAGCCCCGAACCCGCCCATCGCACCGACATCCGCCTCGACGCTGTACCACTCGAGCCCGCAGCGGTCGAAGATGCGGTCATAGGCGCGCGCGTGCTTCTCGTAGGAGACGTCGAGCCCCTCGCGATCGCGGTCGAAGCTGTACGAGTCCTTCATCACGAACTCGCGCGAGCGCAGCACTGCTGCTCGCGGGCGCGGCTCGTCTCTTTCCTTGGTCTGGAAGTGGTACAGGATCTTCGGTAGGTCGCGGTAGGAACGGATCACGGTCGATGCATGCGTGGTGACGACCTCTTCGCTTGTCGGTCCCAGGACCATGTCGGCGTCCTTGCGGTCCTTGAGCTTGAAGAGCTCCTCGCCAAAGCCGTCGTAGCGTCCGCTGCGCTTCCAGAGTTCCGCGGGCTGCATGATCGGCATGAGCATCTCCATGCCGCCGATCGCATCCATCTCCTCGCGCACGATCTGCACGATCCGCGCGTGCGTACGCCAGCCTGCCGGCAACCACGTCCACAGTCCCGCGCCGACTTGGCGGATCAGCCCCGCGCGCACCATCAGCTTGTGGCTCAACGCCTCGGCGTCGGCCGGTGGTTCACGTTCGGTCGGAAGCAGATACTCGGAAAGGCGCGGCATGGCGAGCAAGCGTACCCGTGGCGCTGGCGGGGACGCCGGCAGAGGCCACCGAACAGGCGCTCTGATAGAACGAAATCAGCAGAGAGAGACCCCGGAGACAGGAGTGAACATGGCCTTTTCCGTACCAGACCTCCCCTACGCCTTTGACGCGCTCGAGCCCTACATCGACGCTCAGACGATGGAGATCCATCACGACAAACACCACGGCGCGTACGTCACCAATGCAAACGCCGCCCTGGCGGGCACCGAATGGGCCGACACGCCGGTGGAGGACATCCTCAAGAGCCTCGGCGCCCTCCCGGCCGACAAGCAGGGCCCGGTCCGCAACAACGCCGGCGGTCACTACAACCACTCGCTCTTCTGGGTGTCGATGGGCCCCGGCAAAGGTGGTGAGCCCGCCGGCGCGCTGGCTGACGCAATCGCCTCGACGTTCGGCTCCTTCAGCGACTTCCAGGCAAAGCTGAAGGCCGCGGGCATCGGCCGGTTCGGCTCGGGCTGGGCCTGGCTCGTGCACAACGGCTCGGGCCTTGAGATCGTCTCAACGCCCAACCAGGACAATCCGATCAGCGACGGTAAAACGCCGCTGCTGGGCGTCGACGTCTGGGAGCACGCGTACTACCTGAAGTACCAGAACCGGCGCCCCGATTACCTGGATGCGTGGTGGAACACGGTCAACTGGGACACCGTGGCTGAGAGGTTCGCCGCGGTCTGACCGTTTGGGTTGAGAGGCCCTGGGATTGGTCCCGGGGCCTCTCCCCTGCGGCGCCCGTGACCCGAACTTTCGACGTATGGAGCGCAGAACGAGCACCATAGGTCGAAAGTTCGCGCCAGGTAACCGCCCTCAAAGCTTGGACGACGGCGCTGACGGCTATTGGCGGTGAGTCATCGCCTGAAGCGCCCAGCCGTTGCCGTCGGGGTCAGTGAAGTAGACGAAGCTCCCCCATGGGAAGACCTGTACGTCGCTGACCTCGACGCCGCGCGCTGCCAGCTCTTGGCGGCTCGCCTCGGCATCGTCCACCACCATCTGCAGGCCCTCGACCGAGCCGGGAGCCATCTGGTGCGCACCGGAAGTGAGGGCGATCGAGCAGGCGGAGCCGGGCGGCGTGAGCTGCACGAAGCGGAGCTCGTCGTTGACCTGAGTGTCGTTGTCGGCGGCGAACCCCACCTTGTCGACGTAGAACGCCTTCGCCCGGTCGATATCGGATACCGGAACCTGGATCAGCTCGAGTCGCATCGCGGTTGCCATCTTGGTCTCCTCCTTCAGCTAGAACAGTGGTCGTGATAGGCTGTCTTTTAGTGTCTAAATAGTTTAGCAACTAAGAGAGTGACCCGCAAATGCCTCCCCGGTCGAAGGACGGACTGATCGACGAGTTGATCCAGGAGTTCAGGGCGAGCGGCAATCAAGACCAGGCCTTTGACAACGTCGCGGCCGAGTGGCTTGGTGTCGGCGACACGGATCTGCGCTGCCTGAACATCATCGAAAACGCCCGCGGAATCACCGCCGGCGAGCTCGCGAGCCGCTCAGGGCTCACGGCCGGTGCGGTAACCGGCGTTATCGACCGTCTCGAGAACCACGGCTACGCCCGCCGCCTGCCCGACCCGGCCGACCGCCGACGCGTGAGAATCGAGGTTACGCAGGCGTTCTACCGGGCGGCTGAACGCATCTGGGGGCCGATGGCGGCGGACTGGCACGCGGCCCTCTCCGAGCAGTTCACCAGCGATGAGTTGCAGCTGGTGATCGCTTTTCTCCGCTCCAGCAGCGAACTCGGGCGCCGCCACCTGGATCGCCTGCGCTCCGTGCCCGACTGACTAATCGCTGCAGATCGGCGTCACGCAGGAGCTGATCCAGGCGGCCCGCTGGCGGGCCAGGGCGATACGGTTTCGCAGCCAAAGTCCTCGGGTGCGACGTCGCGGATGCTCTCGCAGAACGCCCAGCGGTGGCCGGCAAGGTCCTCAACCATGAAATCGCGCTCGCCGTACTCGCGCTCGGTCGGTGGCTCCAGCACCCGGCCGCCGCGGGCCACAACGCGCTCGTACTGCGCATCTGCGTCCTCCACACGTACTCGAATCATCTGTGTCACGGCGCCGGCCGTCGGCGCGACCTGAGCGCCCCGGACATCGGCCACGATCACAGCGCCGTCACGACCGATGCCGAGTTGCGATCGATGGTCCACCCCGATCCTGGTGCGCTCGACGAACCCGAAGACGTCTGTCAGCCAGGCAACAGCGGCGCGCACGTCCGGGTAGACCAGGATCGGGACCACCGTTGCAGGGGGAACCGAACGGTTTGTCTTCATCACGTGAAGCTTGACACGAGCGTCATCCTGAGGACGTGAGCCTGCAGATCGATGACAACCCAGAGGAGCATCGCTACGAGGCGCTGGTCGACGGGAAACTGGCCGGGTTCATCCAGTACCGGCTGCAGGACGGGCGGATGGCGATGGTCCACGCCGAGGTCGAGCCGGCGTATGAGGGCCAGGGTGTTGGCAGCGAGATGGCGACCGTCGCGCTCGCGGATGTGCGCGAGCGCGGGCTCAAGCTCGTGCCGCTCTGCCCGTTCATCGCCAGTTACGTGCGCCGGCACCCCGACCGCTACCTCGACCTCGTGCCTGAACCACTGCGCGAGAAAGTGATGGCCGGCTCAGGCCACGCCGAACCTGAGCGCTGACCGGTTCTAGGAGGTGCGGGTGAAGCGTCGCCCGGCGACGGGCGAGAGCGCCTCGTCCAGCTTCGCCGCCGCTTCGGGCTCGTTCGCGGCTGCCGCCTCGAGTGCGGCCAGACGCTCCGGCGTCATCGCCGTCTCGTCCTCATTCTCGGCGAGCCAATCACGCGCCTCGGCGGCCGCCGCCTCGTCGCGGACGACGTTCTTGCCCGATGCGTAGTACTTGTCGATCTCCGCGAAGAGCTCGTCGACCAAGTTCTCGGTTGGGACCTTCTTGAGCGGCTCTCCGCGCGAGTAGATCATGCCCATGTCCTTGGCGCCGGTGATCCCGAAGTCCGCGTGGCGGGCCTCGCCGATTCCGTTCACCGCACAACCCAGGACCGACACCTCGATCGGATCCTCATAGGCTTCGAGCCGCTTCTCAACCTCGGCGACGACGGTGTCCATGTCGAACTGCAGCCGTCCGCAGGTCGGGCATGCGATCAGATCGGGTCCGCGGCGCCGCAGCCGCAGCGCCTTGAGGATCTCCCAGGCGACCTTGACCTCTTCCTCGGCCTGGAAGGTCGAGAGCGAGATCCGGATGGTGTCGCCGATGCCGTCGGCCAGCAGCGTGCCGAGCCCCACGGCCGACTTGAGCGAACCCGACCACTTGGTGCCGGCCTCGGTCACGCCGAGGTGCAGCGGGTACGGGATCCGCTCGGCCAGCAGGCGGTTCGACGCGATCGTGTTGGGGACGCTGGTCGACTTCATCGAGACCTTGAAGTTGGTGAAGTCGAGCCGCTCCATCAAGTTGACGAACTCGACGGCGGCGGTGACGAGCGCCTCGACGGGGTTGTCGAACTCGAGTTCGCGCAGGTGCGCAGGCAACGAGCCGGAGTTGACGCCGATTCGCAGGGGCGTCCCGAGTGCATTGGCCTTCGCGGCGACCTCGGCGACCTTGTCGGGACCGCCGATGTTGCCCGGGTTCAGGCGGATGCAATGGGCGCCGGCGTCGAGCGCCTTGAGCGCGAGTGTGTGGTTGAAGTGGATGTCGGCGATCACCGGGATCGGGGATTCGCGCACGATCGTCTTCAGCGCCTCCGCGTCCTTGTCGCGTGGGACCGCGACGCGGACGAGGTCGGCGCCGGCCTCCGCGACGCGCTTGATCTGCGCCAGCGTCGCCTGGAGGTCGGCGGTCTCGGTCTTGGTCATCGTCTGCACGGCAACGGGCGCGCCGCCGCCGATCGCGACGCCGCCGACGTGGATCTGGTTCCTCGAGGACATCCACGGTGAGTCTAGTGCGGCTCAGAGCCACTGCCGGGGTTGGGCAGGGAGCGTTCACATCAGGGAAACTTGAGCGATGGAGGAAGGCGCTGAAGTGGTCGCCCGCGCGCGGCTGATATGCGGTGAGCAACACGTGCTCACCGCCCCCACAGTGCTCTCGACCTACCGCTCGGACGGACTGCGCCGTAGCGGCCCGTTGCCGCTTGCGGCAATCCTGCCGGGCAGCGCCGCCGAGGTCGCCGGCGTCGTCTCGGCCTGCGCGGCCACGGGCACGCGGTTTGTGGTCCGCGGCGCGGGTACCAGTCACAGCGGCGGGGCGCTGCCAACTGCCGATGGCGTGCTGATCGTGCTTACGCGGATGCGCCGCATCGTGGCCCTCGACGAGGGTGGCGATGAGATCACCGTCGAGCCCGGGGCGCCGCCCGCGGCGCTTGCGCGCGCGGCGCCGGCACGCTGGTTCGCCGACGCGGATCCGATCGGCACAGTCGGCGGCCACATCGCCGAAACGCCGGGCATCGGCAACGTGTGCGGCCTCGAGCTCGTGCAATCGGATGGCACGTCGGTTCGTCTGGACGCTCGCGACCCCGGCTATGGCATCACCGGCGCGTTTCCCGGGTCCCGTGGACGGGCGGGGATCGCTGTCGCGATCACGTTGCGCACGGTGTCACGCCGGTGAGCGAGACCGTCGTCCCGCGCAGCTTCAGCGAGGCTGCCGCCGCGCTCGCCGGCGCGGCTGCGCAGGAGCGGCCCGTGCGCGTGGTCGGCGGCGGTACGAAACTCGGCTGGGGCGGGGCCGCCCCACCCCGTGCTCTGCGTCTTCTGACGACGCACCTCGACCGCGTCGTCGTCCATGACGACGGCGTCATCGCGACGCTCAACGCCGGCACGTCACTGGTGCGCACACAGGCGATCCTGGGCCGAACCGGGCTGATGTTCGCCGTGGATCCCCAGCTTGGCCTGGGGCGGCCGGCAGCGACTGTCGGCGGCGTGGTTGCGACCGGCGACGCGGGACCGCTCAGCCACCGTTTCGGGACGGTTGCCGACCAGATCGTCGGCATCACCGTCGCCTTGAGCGACGGGACTGTTGTGCGGACGGGCCCGCGCAGCGGCCAGGAGCAGGACGGCTACGACCTCGCGAAACTGCTGACGGGCTCGTTCGGGACGCTCGGAGTGATCCTTGCCGTCGACGCGCACGTGCGCCTGGTCCCGGCCGAGACGGCCACAGCGCTCGGCTCGAGCGGCGATCCGGGGCTCCTGCGCGACGTTGTGGAAGTCGTCACCGCCCGGCACGGTGACCTCGAGGCCTTCGACGTCGCGTGGATCGCTGGACGTGGCGGGCTGCTCGCGCAACTCGGTGGCGACGAGTCGAACGCACGGGCAGCGGCCGTGGCCCAGACGATGCGGGCCTGCGGCCTCGACGGGACGACGGTGCGTGTCGACGACGCGGGTTTGTGGGCGCGTCAGCGCGCCGGTCAGCGCTCGGCCGTTCGCGCAGTGCTCCGTGTCCACACCCGGCGGCGCGAGCTCGACGTGGTCTTGAAGCTGGCCGACGAGGTCGGCGGGACGCTCGTCGGGCGCGCCGCGCGCGGCATCGCGTACCTGACGCTTGATGTCGGGCGGATAGCCGCTGTCCGTGCGGGACTGCCGGCCGGCTCGGCAGCCGTCGCGCTCGACCTGCCGGCGGGCGCACGCGGCGCCGTCGACCCGTGGAACGTTGGCGAGGGCTCAGAGCTCGAATTGATGCGCGGGCTCAAAGCCGGCTTCGATCCGGCCCGGGTCTGCAACCCCGGCGTGTTCGTCGGTGGGATCTGACCATGCTCGGCAGGATCTGACCATGCTCGGCAGGATCTGACCATGCTCGGGAGGATCTGACGATGAGCTGCACGCACTGCGGGCTGTGCCTCGAGAGCTGCCCGACCTACACGCTCTGGGGCACGGAGGCCGACTCACCGCGCGGCCGCATCGTGCTGATCCAGGATGCGCTCGCCCCAGGTGGATCGGCCACGGCCGCCATGGCTGCGCACATCGACTCCTGCCTCGGATGCATGGCATGCATGAGCGTGTGTCCTGAGGACGTTCCGTACGTTGACCTGCTGGCCTCCGCCCGGTCGACGATCGAGCGTCAGGTTCAGCGGCCGGCGCGCGAACGGATGCGCCGGCGGGCCGCACTCACAGCCCTCCCCCGCGCCGCGCACGCCACCCGCCTGAGTCGCCGCGCGCCGATCCCCAACTTCACACCGGCGCAGGGCGCGTCCCGCGGCCGCGTGGGGCTGCTGCTCGGCTGCGTGCAGCGCGTCGAGCACCGCGCCGTGCATGAGGCGACGATCGCCGTGCTGGCGGCCGAAGGCTATGAGGTCATCGCACCGCGGCTACCCGACTGCTGCGGCGCATTGGAACTGCACAGCGGTCAGCGAAATCACGGGGCACGTCGCGCCGAGGCGACGATCGCCGCATTTGCCGGCGTCGGTGGCGTCGACCACGTCCTCACCAGCGCTGGCGGGTGTGGCGTGGCGATGAAGCAGTACGGACGCTTGCTGGGGACGCCCGAGGCCAACGCCTTCAGCGCCCTGGTGCTGGACATCCATGAGTTCCTGGTGCAAGCGCCGCTGCGCTCGCGCCTGAGGCCGCTGGCGATCCGGCTCGCCTACCACGACGCCTGTCAGCTGCGCCATGGTCAGGGCGTCGCCGAATCGCCACGCGAGCTTCTGCGCCGGATCCCTGGCGTCGAGCTGGTCGAACTGCCGCCGGAGGCGGGAGCATGCTGCGGAGCGCCCGGCATCTACCGCACCGTTCAGCCTGAGGCCGCCGTCGCGCTCGCGACACGTCAGGCGCAGGCGATCATCGCCTCAGGCGCCGAGATGGTGGTGAGCGGCGACTACGCCTGCATCGGCCAGTTGGAGCGTCAGCTTCGCGCCGTCGGCCGGCCGCTCGCGGTCCATCACCCGGTTGAGGTGCTTGCGCGCGCTCTCAGTGCAGGTTGAGACCCTTGCCGGCGAGCGCCGAGACGTCGTTGCTGACGCCGATGAAGAGCACGATCGCCAGCAGTGCGATCCCGACCAGGCCGGCCCGCTCCATGACGGCGACCGGGATCCTGCGCCCACGGACCTTCTCCGCGAGCGCCCAGAAGATGTGACCGCCGTCCAACGGCAGGAACGGGAAGAGGTTGATGATGCCAAGGGACAGCGAGATCAGCGCAATGATCCAGATCCCGTTCTGCCAGCCGGACGCGATCGCCTCCTGTGTGTACTTGTAGCCCCCGATGATGCTGTGGAGCTGCTTGCGCGCCTTCGGCTTGAACAGCTCGACGATGTCCGTCACGGTTCGCGTGGTCACTCTCCAGAGCGCACGGGCGCTGTCACCGACCGCGGCCACGGCGCTGGTCGAGACGTAGCGCACTCTGAACTCGAAGCCGACCAGCATCGATTTCGCTGCGGCGCTGTAGTGCGGCTTGATCCGAAACGTGCGCAGTGCTCCGTCACGCCGCACCACCAGTGTCGCGGCCGTCGTCGCCACGCAGCCGTTGACCCGCGTACGGCCGGCGCAGGTGTGGGTCGCGATCTGCGTGTGCAACGCCGCGGCGTCGCCCCTGACGCTGTCGACCGACATGAGCTGGTCACCCGGTCTCAGAACGCTGGCCGCTGCACCGCTCTTGAGAACCGAGGCGATTCTGTTGCTCGCGACCGGCTGGCTCGGCGCGACGAAGAGCACCCAGACGAGCACGAACGCGAGTGCCACATTGACCGCGGGTCCCGCCGCGATCACGGCGATCCGCTTCCAGACGGGCTGGTTGTAGTAGGCCCGGGCCTCGATCTCCGGCGTCTCGAACTCCTCCTCAGAGCTCATGCCGGTGATCTTCACGTAGCCACCGAGTGGAATCGCGGCGATGCCGTATTCGGTCTCGCCGATCCGGCGACTCCAGAGCATCCGTCCGAAGAACAGCGAGAAGCGCTCGACCCGCATCCCCACGGCCTTGGCCGCGACGAAATGACCAGCCTCGTGGAGGATGATCAGCAGCGCGAATCCCAGGAAGGCCAGGACGTACGACATCAGAACCTAGTCTGACAGGCGCGTCACGCGCTCCGAAGCGACCGACCGTGCCTCGAGATCCGCGTCCATCAGCGAATCGAGGAACGCGAGCCTGCCTGACAGAAACGCGTGCACAGCCACCTCGTTGGCGGCGTTGAGCGTGCACGGCGCCGTCCCGCCGGCGACGCCGGCATCGCACGCGAGCCGCAGGCACGAGAAGGTTTCGATGTCGGGCGGCTCGAAGGTCAGCGCACCCACCGCAGCCAGGTCCAGCGCGGGCAGCGGGACCTCGGCGCGATTCGGGTGGTGTAGCGCATATGCGATCGGCACGCGCATGTCCGGATAGCCGAGATGGGCCAGCGTTGCGCCGTCGCAGAGCTGGATCAGGCTGTGAACGATCGACTGCGGGTGCACGACGACATCGATCTGGTCATACGGCGTGCCGAACAGATGGTGGGCCTCGATCACCTCAAGCCCCTTGTTCATCAATGTGGCCGAGTCGATCGTGATCTTGCCGCCCATCGACCAGGTCGGATGCGCGAGCGCCTGCTCGACCGTGACGTCCGCCAGCTCGGATCGGGTGCGGCCGCGGAATGGGCCGCCGGAGGCGGTCAGCAGCAGGCGATCGATCGTGCCGGCTTGTTCACCCGCGATCAGCTGGTGCAGGGCGGAGTGCTCGGAATCGACCGGCAGTATCTGCGCGCCCGTCGCCTCCGCCAGTTGATTGACGAGCTCGCCGCCGACGACCAGCGACTCCTTGTTGGCGAGCGCGAGATCGATGCCCTCGCCGAGCGTGGCAACGGTGGCGAGCAGGCCCGCTGAGCCGACGATTGCGTTCAGCACCATCTCGCAATCCGATTCAGTGACGAGCGCGACGAGACCGTCAGGGCCCGATAGCACCTCCCCACCGGTCCATGCCTCGGAGGCGCGTGCGGCAGCGTCGCCGTCGGCCAGCGCGATCCTCCCGACGCCGTACTTCTCGGCCTGCTCGATCAGCTGCTGCCAATCGCGGCCGGCGCTGAGGCCTACGAGCTCGAGCTCGCCGTCGCTGCGCGCGACCACGTCGAGGGCTTGGGTGCCGATCGAACCGGTCGAGCCGAGGATCACGAGACGACGTGGACGACTTGCCATCTGGCTCCAGCCCTCAATGCGGGATGTTGATCGCGATGAAATACCCGGCGACGACCGTGAACATGACCGCGTCGAGCCTGTCGAGCGCACCGCCGTGCGCACCGAACAGCGTGCCGGCGTCCTTTGCGCCCACGTCGCGCTTCATCAGCGACTCGAAGAGGTCGCCGATCGGCCCCAAAACGGCCACGGCGATCCCCAGGAGCAGCGCGGTGCCGTGCGGCAGCCACGTCTCCTGGTACAGACCAGCGACGACAACCGCGAGGACCGATACGAGCGCGCCGCAGCCGAGTCCCTCGATCGTCTTCTTCGGGGAGATCGTCGGCGCCAACGGATGGCGACCGAACAGGCGACCGCCCAGGTATGCGGCGGTATCACCAAGGAATGTGCCGACCATCACGTCGATCATGATCCCCTTGCCGTGCGGGACCTGTCGCAGCAGCGTCGCGAGCGCGAAGGCGAAGCCGATCCAGAAGATGCCGAGCAACGTCGAGGCGATCGAGAGTGTGGCGCCGCCAGTCTGGCCACGTAGGAGGATGGCCAGGAACACCAGTGGCGGGCCCGTGAGCGCAGCGCCCGCCACATCGGCGGCTGTGCCATAGCGCGCCGCCACGCACATGCCGATCACGACCAGGAAGCCAACCCCCGAGACCGGGCGCCAGTCGGGCAGCATCCGATACAGCTCGCTCAGGCACGCGCAGGCAAGCACCGCCATCAGCAGCATCCACCCGACCCCGCCGATGTCGACGAAGACGATCGCGAGCACGGCCGCCGGGACGCCGACGAGGATCCGCGCCAGTAGGTCTGAGCGGCGGCGCGGCGGCGTCCGCTGCGCGACACGACGAGCTTGAGGCATCAGCGGCCGCCGAAGCGTCGTTGGCGCGCCGCGAACTCGGCCAGGCTCGCCGCGAACACGTCGCGCGTGAAGTCCGGCCACAGCTCGTCGCGGAATACGAACTCGGAGTACGCGGACTGCCAGGTCAGGAAGTTCGAGACCCGTTGCTCGCCGCTTGTGCGGATGATCAGATCGGGGTCGTGCATGTCGGGCGCGTACAGGTGACGGCGGAACTCCTCTTCGTCATTGCCGGAGAACGAGCGTGCGGCGTCGAGGATCTCCGCGCGACCACCGTAGTTGAACGCGACGAACAGGGTGATTCGATCATTGCCCGCAGTCTCGGCCTCGGCCCACTCCATCTTCGCGATCAGGCGTTTTGAGACGGGTGGCGCGCGGCGGCCGATGAAGCGCATGCGCACCCCCTCGGCCTTGAGCTCGGGGGTCTCCGCGTCGATCCGCCGCGCGAACATCCGCATCAGGCCTGAGACCTCCGTCTTTGACCTGCTCCAGTTCTCGGTCGAGAACGAGTAGACCGTGAGCTCCCTGATCCCAAACCTGACCGCGTCGCGCAGGCGCTCCTTGACGACGTCTGCCCCGGCCTCGTGTCCCCTGATCGCCGGAAGCCCACGTTGCTTGGCCCAGCGACCGTTGCCGTCAGTGATGATCGCGACGTAACGAGGGCCGTCGGCGCCCGGATCTGGCGCAGCGCCCTCCCTCACGTCAGACCTCGAGGATCTCTTCTTCCTTGGCCTTCAGCAGCTCGTCGAGCTCGGTGATGCTCGAGTCGGTCACCTTCTGCAGATCGGTCTCGGCGCGGTGCTCGTCGTCGGCGCCGAGGTCGCCGCCCTCCTTGAGCTCGCGCAGGTCGTGCATGACGTCGCGCCGGATGTTGCGGATCGCCACGCGGCCCTCTTCGGCGATGCCGCGCACGACCTTGACGAGCTCCTTGCGGCGCTCCTCGGTCAGCTCCGGCAGCACCAGCCGGATCATGGCGCCGTCGTTGGACGGCGTCAGGCCGATGTCGGACTCGAGGATCGCCTTCTCGATCGCCTTGATCGAGCTCTTGTCGTAGGGCTGGATCGAGAGCAGCCGAGCCTCTGGGGTGCTGATCGTGGAAAGCTGCTTGAGCGGCGTTACGGCGCCGTAGTAGTCGACATTGATGCGGTCCAGCAGCGCCGGGCTGGCGCGCCCGGTGCGGACGGATCCGAACTCGTGCCGCGTCGACTCGACGCTCTTGTGCATGCGCTCACGCGCATCGTCGAGGAGGCCTGAAACGAGATCGTCGTCGCTCATGTCTTTACGAGGGTTCCAACCCGCTCACCGGACACTATCCGGTTGATGTTGGTGCCGTCGGCCATGTTGAAGACGACGATCGGGAGGTTGTTGTCCATGCAGAGCGCGAACGCCGTCGAGTCCATCACCTGGAGACCCTGCGTGAGCGCCTCCTTGTGCGTGAGCTCGGGAATGAACGTTGCGTTCGGGTCCGTCGCCGGGTCCGCCGTGTATACGCCCTCGACGCCGTTCTTGGCCATCAGCACCACCTCGGCGTGAACCTCCGCAGCGCGAAGCGCCGCGGCTGTGTCCGTCGTGAAGAAGGGGTTGCCAGTCCCGGCGGCAAAGATCACGACGCGGCCCTTCTCGAGGTGGCGGATCGCACGGCGCCGGATGTAGGGCTCGGCGACCTCGGAGATCGTGATCGCAGACTGTACCCGCGTCGGGATCTCGGCCTTCTCGAGCGCGTCCTGCAGCGCCAGCGCGTTCAGCACGGTGGCCAGCATGCCCATGTAGTCGCCGGTCGCACGGTCCATGCCGCGCGCGGCAGCTGCCAGCCCACGATATATGTTGCCACCGCCGACGACGATCGCGACCTCGACACCGCGCCGGTGGATCGTCGCGATCTCCTGGGCGATCGCGCGCACGCGCTCCGGGTCGGTCCCGTATTCGAGGTCGCCCATCAGCGCCTCGCCCGAGAGCTTGAGCAGCACCCGCGCGTAAGCGGGTGCGCCTCCGTTTGTGCTCAGTGTGCTCACCTCGGAGGCCGGATCCTAGCCGCCGACGGCAAAGCGCGCAAAGCGCCTGACCACGACGTTCTCGCCAGTATCGGAAGCGAGCTTGGCCCGCAGATCCTCGATCGTCTGGCCCTCGTGCTTGACGTGCTCCTGACGCAGTAGCACGACCTCGTCGAGCCACTTGTCGACCTTGCCCTGGACGATGCGCTCACGCACGTTCTCGGGGCGATCGGCCGCCTGCTCGGTCGCGATCCGGATCTCACGCTCGCGATCTTCGGCGGGCACTTCCTCGTCGGTGACCGCCACGGTCGACGGCGACGCCGCAATGTGCAGGGCCAGGTCCTTGGCGAACGCCACGAACGCGTCGTTGCGTGCAACGAAGTCGGTCTCGCAGTCGATCTCGACCAGCACGCCGATCTTGCTGCCCAGGTGGATGTAGCTCTGGATCGTGCCCTCGGTCGCGTCGTTGCCTGCCCGCTTGGCGGCCTGCGCCTCACCTCGCGCGCGCAGCAACTCGACGGCCTGCTCGATGTCGCCGTCTGACTCGGCCAGGGCGTTCTTGCAGGCCATCATCCCCGCGCCGGTGCGGTCGCGGAGAGCCTTGACGTCTGAAGCGGTGATGGCGCTCATGCGGCCTCCTCGGGAGTGCTGTCGTCGGTCGTCGTGGGCTCATCGGCAGCCTCGGGAGCTGCCACCGCCTCAGGGGCGTCGGGCGCGACTTCGGCTTCGGCAGCGACCGGAGCTGCCTCTGCGGCAGGGGCCTCAGCGGATTCCGCAGCAGCTTCGGGCGCAGCGCTCGCGGCTGGCGCCTCAGCGGGCTCCGCGTCGCTGGCGGGGGACTCTGTTTCAGCTGGGTTGGCGGGCTCGGGCGCGGCTTCCTCAGCAGGTGCCTCAGGCGCGGCTTCCTCAGCAGGTGCCTCAGGCGCAGCGGCCTCAGCAGGTGCCTCAGGCGCAGCGGCCTCAGCAGGTGCCTCAGGCGCAGCGGCCTCAGCGGGTGCCTCAGGCGCAGCGGGCTGGGTCGGAGCGGCAGGCGGAGCCGCTTGAGCGGCAGCCTGTGCCTCGGCGGCTGCCTTTGCCTGTGCCTCAGCGGCCGCCTGTGCATCCGCGGCGGCCTTGGCCTCAGCTTCGGCGGCAGCCTCGGCGCGGGCCTTCTCCTCGGCCTCGCGGCGCGCGGCGTCCTCGGCCTCGCGCCTGGCGCGCTCCTCGGCCTCCTTGCGCTCGCGCTCGAGCCGTGCGCGCTCCTCCTCGGCGCGGAACACACCGTGCGCTTCGGCGACGACGTCGCCGATCGCTTTGGTGATCGCCGCGCAAGAGCGGATCGCGTCGTCATTGCCCGGGATCACGAAGTCGATCCCCTCGGGGTCGCAGTTGGTGTCGACCAGGCCGATGATCGGGATGCGGAGGCGCTGGGCCTCCTTGACCGCGATCACCTCGGTCTTGAGGTCGATCACGAAGACCGCGTCTGGCTGGCGCTGCATGTTCTTGACGCCACCGAGGTTGGCGCGGAGCTTCGCGAGGTCGGCCTGTGCCGCCATGCGCTCGCGCGTCGGCAGCAACTGCAGCTGACCGTCAGTCTCATAGCGCTCGAGGTCGTGCAGGCGCTTGATGCGGAGGGAGATGGTCTGGAAGTTCGTCAGCAGACCGCCGAGCCAGCGATGGTTGACGTACGGCATACCGGCGGCCTCGGCCGTGTCCTTGATCGCGTCGCGCGCCTGCTTCTTGGTGCCGACGAACATGACGGTCCCGCCGCGCCGGGCGATGTCAGCCGCGAACTGCTGGGCCTCCTGGAGCAGCTCGTCAGTCTGCTCGAGGTCGATGATGTAGATGCCGTCACGCTCGCCGAAGATGAAGCGACGCATCTTCGGGTTCCAACGGCGCGTCTGGTGGCCGAAGTGCACGCCGGCCTCCAGCAGCTCTCTCAGGCTTACTTGAGCCACTTGTAACTCCCTTGATCAGGTTTTGAACAGCACGCCGCTGGTCAGAGGTTTGTCGCGACTCCGGGCGTATCCCGAAGCAGGGCGCGACCTGACCGCACGCGGCGGGTAGGTTTTAGGAAACGTCGCTAAGTGTAGGAGATCAGGCCGCTTCAGCTCGCGCGAGCTCAAGGGCCGCCTGGAGATCGGCCGGCAGTGGCGAGCTGACGTCGATCGCATCGCCCGTGAGCGGGTGTGGGAATGCGAGCCGCGCCGCGTGCAGGAACTGGCGTTCGAGTCCGAAGCGCGCCGGTCCGCCATACGCGCTGTCCCCCAGCACCGGGTGCCCGATCGCCCGCATGTGCACGCGGATCTGATGGGTCCGCCCGGTCTCGAGCGAGACCCGGAGCAATGCCTCGTGTCGCAACGGCTCGAGCAGCTCGAAGTGGGTGCGCGCCTCGCGCGGGGCGTCCGTGTCGATCGAGTGCAGAAGTCGCTCGCGGCGGTCGCGGCCGATCGGCGCGTCGATCGTTCCCGAGTGCGCCGGCGGGATGCCGTCGACCAGCGTCAGGTACTCCCGGCTCAGCAGCCGTGCCTGCAGCAGGTCTTTGAGCGCGCGGTGCACGGCATCGCTCTTGGCGATCACCAGCAGCCCCGACGTGTCACGGTCGAGGCGGTGCACGATCCCGGCGCGGTATGGGTCCTCACCGCCGGCGGCGCGGCCCGCAAGCGCCTGCGCGAGCGTCCCGCCCTCGTGCCCGCGCGCCGGATGTACGACCACCCCGGCCGGCTTGTCGACGACGATCAGCGCGTCGTCCTCGTATGCCACCGTGAAGTCTGCAGATGACGGGTGGGCGGGATCGGATTCCGGCATCTGCCCCAGCGTCTCGGCGGTCACCACCACCTGCTCGCCGACGTTCACGAGCCGCCGCTTCTGGACCGTGCGGCCGTCGAGCCGCACGAGTCCGGCCCCGATCAGCCGCGCCGCACGCGCCCGCGAGCCCAGCGGCTCCGCCAGGAACTGATCCAGGCGCTGACCGGCGGCGTCGTCGCCGACGGTGCCCTCCCATTCGATCTCAGCCATCTCTGGAACCCCGCTCGATCACGAACACAAGGATGACCACACCGAAGGTGATCGCCATGTCGGCGACGTTGAACGCCGGCCAATGCGGCAGCTTGATGAAGTCGATCACCGAGCCACGCGCGACCCGGTCGATCAGGTTGCCCACCGCGCCGCCGACGAGCATCCCGGTCGGTAGCCACAGCAGCCTGCGCCCCGGGCGCATCAGCATGAAGCTGACTAGCCCGACCAGCGCGACCCCGGTGACCACGTACACGAGCGCGCCGGTCCCCGCCAGGAAGCTGAACGCGACGCCGGTGTTGCGTTCGTAGACGAGTTTGAGCCCTGGAATCACGTGCCGAACCTGGCCCGGACGGATCCATGTGCCGAGCGTGTGTTTGGTCAGCTGGTCGAGTCCGACGACGATTGCGAAGACGACAGCGGCGCGCAACAGCGCTCGGCGCCGGGCGGCGTCAGCCACTGATGAGGTTCACGACGATCGCGCGGACCACGTACAGCACGATCAACGCCAGGATCGGGCTGAGGTCGATGCCGCCCATCGACGGGAGGAAACGCCGGAAGATCCCCAGGAAAGGCTCGCTCACCTCGCGTAGGAAGCCGAGCACGGCGTCGAGCGTCCGCGAATACGCCGGACGCGCCCCGAACGAGAGCACAAGGTTGGCGATGAGGTAGATCAGGAGCAGCGCGATGTAGACGCTGAACAGGTCACCGACGTAATTGCCGATGTCGAGCCGGCTAACGGCGGTGATCAGCACGCTCATACCTTCTTGGGCGGGTTTACGACCGCATCGGCCGCGTCCTGGAAGGCGCTGCGGATGCCGGCGCGCTCGAGCGCGTCGAGTCCGCGAGCGGTCGACCCTCCCGGCGAGGTGACCTCGCGCCTGACCGTCAGCGTGTCGTAGCCCTTCGCCTCGATCAGAGCGGCGGAACCGGTCATCGTCGCCGTCATCAGCTCAGCCGCGAGCTGAGCGCCGAGACCCTGGCGCACCGCTGCATCGATCTGGGCCTCGGCGAGCAGCGCCTGGTACGCCGGCCCGACGCTTGAGATCGCCGCCGCCGGGCTCAGCAGTCGCTCAGGAACTGTCACGACGCGACCCAGGCGCCCGAAGAGCTCGAGGACCTGGGCCTCCAGCACCGCGTCCACCGGGAAGACACGCTCGTCTGGCACTCCGTACACGACTATGCCCTGGCGAACCTCGACCGGCGTGTTGGGGATCAGCGAGAACACCTGAGCGCCGCTGTACCGAGCCTGCAGGGTTCGCGTGTCGGTGCCGCCGAGGACACTGGCTACGACCTTGGCGGCATCGCCGATCTCCTCGGCAACAGAATCCAGCTGGTAGGGCTTGTGGCAGAGCACCACAAGATCGACGCGCTCGGCCAGCTCCCGGTTGGATGCCACGCGCTCTCCGCCCAACTCGTCGACGAGCGCCTGCGCGCTGCCGGAGCCGCTGTCGGTGCAGAGCACGGGCTCACCCCAGCCGCGCGCCATCGCGCGCGCCATGTTCCCTGAACCGATCAGGCCGATCTTCATGAAGTGAGCGTACCGTGGTCGTGCTGGCCCGCTGGCC
>Ga0307373_10006766_pt1 | contig 18117 bp, 11 predicted proteins | sample OX2MG_FD_202534 | JGI IMG/M metagenome (GOLD analysis project Ga0307373, IMG submission 202534) | Soil microbial communities from Risofladan, Vaasa, Finland - OX-2 | ecosystem: Environmental > Terrestrial > Soil > Coastal area > Acid sulfate soil | place: Finland: Risofladan, Vaasa | collected...
CGACGACCTGATTGTCGCGGAAGACTCCGCTTTGATGGAGCATAGCGTCCACCAGCGTGGTTTTTCCGTGGTCCACGTGGGCAATGATGGCGATATTGCGAATTTGCGGCATGAAAACCTAGCTTTCTCTTCGTTCGATTGTCGTTTCGGTGCAGCGATGCGAACAAGAAACGCTGCAAGTGCCACCTTGCAGCCCCCGCGTTCGATTCCGAGAGGAATTACAAGTGCATCCGAGGCATTAAGGATACCACAGCAGTGTGTTTCCGTCATCGGCAGCATGCTCCCAGCGGCACTCAGGATGGAACCCTGGGGTTGCGCGCAAATAGGGTGCTGGAAGATACCTGGGGTAGAATCCTTTGAGGCTGAGGAGTGAGGAGAAAAATTTGCGCAAGGCAATGAAACTGGCGGCTTTGTTGGCGCTGCTGTCCGCGATGGCCTGGGTGGCGGCGCCGCAGTCGATTTGGTCCGCGCCTGACCCGAATGCCGTCCGCGTATTCGAACAGCAGGGCCTGCAGCACTCCCACGTGATGGAAGTGATGCGCTACCTTTCGGACGTGTATGGCCCGCGCCTGACCAATTCCCCGAATATCCGCGAAGCCGGAGAATATGTTGTCAAGACTCTGGATTCCTGGGGCCTGGATAACGTGCGCGAAGAATCGTGGGGTCCATTCGGGCGCGGCTGGTCGAACGAACTTTTTGAAGCCAATGAGATTGCCCCGCGGCCGTTTCCTCTGATCGCCTTCCCGAAGGCATGGACTCCGGGAACAAACGGGCCGGTGATTGCCGAAGCGGTGTACGCAAAAATTGAAAGTGAAAAGGATTTTCGAGCGTATCACGGAAAACTCAAAGGCATGTTCGTATTGACCGCGCCGATGCGCCCGGTCGAGGCGCATTTCCAGGCACAGGGCCACCGCTTCACCGATCAGGAACTAGCGGACCTGGCGCAACCGCCCGCCAAACAACCGCGTCCGGACAAGGCTGCACGCGACCGCCTGCGCGCGCAGCGGCAATTTAACGAAAAGCTTCTGCAGTTCCTGACCAAGGAAGGCGCGGCGGCGTGGCTGGAACCTTCGCCGCACGATGGAGGCACGATCACCGTGATGGCCGGCGGGTCACGCGACCCAAAAGCTCCGAAGGTGCTTCCGCGCGTGGCCGTGGCCATCGAGCATTACGGGCGCATCCTGCGCACGCTGGAGATGAATATTCCCGTGACGCTGCGGATCAACATCGATAACAGGTTTTATGACGACGATCTCAATTCCTTCAACATCCTGGCGGACATTCCGGGGACAGACAAACCCGATGAGCTGGTGATGCTCGGCGCGCACCTGGATTCCTGGGCCAGCGGCACAGGCGCCACGGACAACGCCGCCGGCTCGGCCGTGATGATGGAAGCCATGCGCATTTTGAAGGCGTCCCATTTGAAAATGCGGCGCACCGTGCGCCTGGCGCTGTGGACGGGCGAGGAAGAGGGATTGCTCGGGTCGCGCGCCTACGTCCGCGAACATTTTGCGGACCGCAAAAGCATGCGTCTGCTGCCCGGCCACGCCAAGCTTTCCGCATATTTCAACGTGGATAACGGCACGGGAAAAATTTGCGGCATCTACCTGCAAGGCAACGAAGCGGTACGCCCCATTTTCGAGAACTGGATGGAGCCGTTCGAATCCATGGGCATGACCACCCTCTCGCCGCGCTCGGCCGGCGGCACCGATCACGTTTCCTTCGATGAGGTGGGCCTGCCCGGCTTTCAATTTATTCAGGATCCCATCGAATACGAAACCCGCACGCACCACACGAATATGGATGTATACGAACGCATCCAAGAAGCGGATCTGAAGCAAATGGCCGTGATTGTCGCGACGTTCGCCTACCAGGCGGCCAACGCGGAGCAGATGCTGCCGCGCAAACCCCTGCCGAAACATTAGCCAAAGCCCGGGATCGCTACTTTTTGGCCAAACTGCGGACGAAGGCGATCAGATTTTCCGTGTCACTGGCGCTCAGGTTCTTTACCGGTTTCATTTTGCCTTTTCCATCGGTAATGACTTTGCGCATTGCCGCATCGCTGAGCGCTTGCACGTCTTTGGAGGGCAATGGAGGAATAGTCGCCTTCATCATCTTGGCCACCGCCTCTTTTCCATTTCCGTCCGGGGCGTGGCAGGCGACGCACCGCTTCATATAAACGGTTTTGCCCGCTTCCGCATTGCCCGCCGCAAACACGCTCGGGGAAATCGTCAATGCCAGCGCCGCGGCCAACAGTAAGGTATTTTTCATGGCTTCATCTCCTGAGGGACTCCGATTTTTGCGCATCCACTTTCCGGATCAACAGCGCCAGACCAATCAACACAAGGACGATGGCCGCCAGGGATGCCGCCAGGCCCTCGCGGCGATGTTTCAATTCCGCCAGCGCATTGAGGCCTGCCTGGTACGCCTTCTGCGTCACTTGCAAGCCGGCCTGAATGTTCTGGTCCACCGCCGAGGCCTGCACGCTGTGGATGGTAACGCGGGCTTTGGTCAAATCGTCGCGCGCTTCCGACAGCGCGAGTTTCGCTTCTCCCACTTCCACGCCGGAGGTCTCAGCGCGGGTGAGAATTTCGTCCGAGCGCGCGATCTGTTGATCCAGATTCTGCAATCCATCATGCATCGCGCCCGCGGCCGCGTAAGCGGGCTCGCCCGCGGAATGGCATTTCATGCAGACCGCGCCCTTGCCTGTCCCAATCATCGCATCGCTGGGATGCTGGATGCCATGGTTGGTGTGGCAGGTGATACAGCCGGAAAGACCCAGGGCGGCGAATCCCTCCTTGTGCGGCCCGGAGTCAAACAGCTGCTGCTGAAATACGTGACAGGTGGAGCAGACGCGCTCGACCGATGCGACGCCCGGGGGCGCGGCGCCGTGGCTACCGTGGCACGTCGAACACGTTGGCGCGCTTAAATCGCCCTGCACCATAAGAGCGTTGTAATGCACGCTGGTGGAGTAAAGCGCGTACTGATTGGTCGGGATGTTGTATCCCTTCATGTGCTCGGGATTGGCATGGCAGTTCGCGCACGTTTTCGCCACATTCACCGGGTAGACCGTAGATTGCGGATCGTTCGGCGGAAGAATATCGTGCGCGGTGTGGCAATCCGAGCAGACCGCAACGCGCGTGTCTCCCCTGGCCAGGAGTTTTCCATGCACGCTGGTCTGATACTGGCTGAACTGGTCGGTCCGCAATGAGGGATTGTATCCGCGCATATAGGCGGCGTCGGAATGGCACTTGGAACACAGGGCCGGGATCTGTGCGCGTTCGATGTGCCCCTTAAAGCCCGCCGCTTTGCCCATGGCCGTGTCCATATCGTCGCTGGACGCGTCACCGCCATGGCAACTCGTGCAGGTCAGCCCCTTCTGCGCATGGATGCTTTCGGAAAATTCCTTGCGCGTCACGCCCACCGGCGCATCGAGCTGCGAGTGGCATTGCAGGCAATGGTTCGCGGTTTGCGCCGCCAAGGGAGGGGCGGCAGGCAGCAGGAACGCGCAAAGACCCGGCAACACGATCAGCGCGATCTTCCTGGCCCAGCACATCGTCCGCCCGCCCGGCCTGTTTTTTTCATTTCCCGCCACGCGAATCAAAATGCCCCACCCTTCCAGGGGCGCGAAGCCCCCCGCTCTACTTCGCAACGTACCCGTACACCGTCAACGCCACAAAATAGGTCAGCACAAATACGCCCAGGCCCGTGATCAGGCGGGCCGGCCGGCCGCTCTTTCCCCGGTCAAAAAACGGCAGCAGCGTCCACAACAGGAATGCGGCCCCGAATCCCAGCACGCCCACCACATCGCCGTCGAGAAACCAGATTTTCCCCGGAAGCAGCTTGAGCGTCTGGAACATGAACATGAAATACCATTCCGGGCGGATGCCCTGCGGCGCGGAGGCAAACAGATCGGCCTTCGTGCCCAGTTCCCAGGGCATGAAAGCGGCCAGGCCGCCAAGGATTGCCAGCGCCACGTACCAGGCCATCAGTTCGCGCAGCAGAAAATTGGGAAAGAACCGCATTTCGCGCTCTTCGGCAGGCTTGGCGGCCCATTCGGCCTCCAGCGAGGGCGGCACGCTCATTCCGAAGCGCTGCACCAGAAACAAGTGCAGCGCGATCAGCAGCGTCGCAAGCCCCGGAAGAACCGCCACGTGAAAACCGAAAAACCGCGTCAGCGTCGCGCCGGAAACGTCATCGCCGCCGCGCAGAAAAACAAGAATCCATTTCCCCACCAGCGGCACCTGCCCGGCGATGTCCGTCCCCACCTTGGTCGCGAAAAATGAAAGCGTATTCCACGGCAACAGGTATCCGCTGAAACCGAATCCCAGGACGATAAACAGCAGCAGCATGCCGCTGAGCCAGGTCAATTCCCGCGGCTTCCGGTAGGACTTCAGGAAAAACACGCTGAACATATGGGCGATGGCCATGAAGATCATCAGGTTGGCGCTCCAGGAATGGATCGAGCGGATCAACCAGCCAAAGCGGACCTGCGTCATGATGTACTGCACGCTTTCAAACGCTTCGTTTGGACTGGGGCGGTAATACAAGAGCAGCAGAATTCCGGTGATCACCTGGATGATAAAAAGAAACAGCGTCATTCCCCCGAAGAAATACCAGTAGGACAAGCGGTGGCGAGGGACGGTTTTGTGGCGGGCGAAGGCCAGAAGCTCCTTCAAGCCGAATCTTTCGTCGATCCATTCCTTGACGTGGACAAGTGCGGCCATCTCAGGCGTTCTCATCGCGGCGAACGTAAATATCATCGCCTTTTAAAATCACCTGATAGGTTTCCAGAGGCCGCGGGGGAGGGCCGCTGATGTTGCGGCCGTCGACGGAATACATTCCGTTGTGGCAGGCGCACCACACGGCGTGCAGATCGCTGCGATACTGCACCGTGCAGTTCAGATGAGTGCAAACCGCCGACATGGCGTGGTATTTCCCGTCATTCGTGAGAACGAGCAGTGCGGGGCGGTTGCCGAACCGGAAAATTTTTCCGGTGTTGGGCTTTAGATCTCCCAGGTGCCCGGCCAGCGCAGAATCGGCCGCGGGTTCCGCGTTCTGGACAGGAATCATGTAGCGCAGGACGGGATACACGAAGGAAATCAGCGACGCCGTCACGCTGGCGCCAAGAAATATTTCTAGGAAATGGCGGCGCTTCGGCGCGTCTTGCGCGTTCGTCGTTTCGTCCGTCACGGATTTCCCCGTATCACCAAACGCTTTATAAGCTCGGAGCCCGGCTCCGGGAAGGGGATAACATCAGCAGGCGCGTTCTGGTATTCAGTGAGACGATTCTCGCCGCGATTCTCTCTTCCGGCAAGTCAATTCTCGTTTACTTCTATATATATCTTCCGGCCGATTCCCGATTCATGCGCCACGGGCGGGGATTTCCGGCATTTCATTGAAAAGCTGTGGAGGAATGCGGGCGGAATCGGTTTATTTGCCTTTGCTCAGGCGGCGGTAATACTCTGCGACGGATTCTTCGTAGCCTTGCGGTATGGTGGCCGTGTCGCCGCTGCGCACCTGGCCGGATTGCTGGCCGTCCAGCTGGCGCCGTATTTGAAGCTCAAGCTTATCGACGCCGGCGAGCACCTGCGCATGCAGTTGCTCGAGCAGCGCCGGATTGCCGGGGAAACGCCTGGGATCGAGATTCCCCATCGCGCGGATCAAATCCTGAACCTGTTTCTCCATTTCGGGGTCGTCCCGCACGGTCTGGCGCAGTTGGTTCAGATTGCGCATGCCTTCCTCGTAAGCGCGCTGCGGAGGGATGCGCGAATTGTCCGGCTGCACGGCGGAGCCTCCCCGCGGCGTGTTATTCCCGGTGTCAAAGTTGCCGTACAGATCGCCCACGCCTCCGCCGCCGGGGGTGTTGCGGAAGCCTTCCCCGTAGGCGCCGCCGCCAATTCTGGCGCCCGGCGCGCCAGCGGGACCGCCGCCGTTCTGGCCACCGGTCTGGCCCTGGCGGCGTCCCTGTCCATCGCGCGATAGGGAGTCCATCTGGCTGCGCAAGCGCTCCACACGGTTCAGCGCGGATTCCAGATCCTGCTGCGAATCGTTCCCCTGCTGCGGCGCGGCGCCCATGGCCTGCTGCGCGTCACGCACGCCCTTTTCCAGGCGTTGCATGGCGGCGGAAATTTCCGGCTCCATGCCGTTCGCGTTGGGATTGATGCCGCGGCGCATCCAATCCGCCCCCCGCTGAATGCGCGCACGCAGGTCGGACTGCTGCATATCGCCCAGAGCCTCCCGTAATTTGGTGGAGGCGGCATTCTGTTTGCCGATCGCCAGTTCACGGGCCGCATCTTGCAGATTCTTTTCCAGACCGCCAAGATCATCGGCCAGCTTCTCGCGTTCGCCGGCCAGATTCCGGAGATCCTGTATGGTGGGCGTGGATCCCATGTTCTGCCCGAACATCTGACGAATCTTGTCGGCCTGTTCGTGCTCCTGGCTGGCAAGGCGGGCGGATTCCTCCGCCAGGGAATCGACTTTTGAGGACGATTGCTGCCGGCGCATGCCGCCCAGCAAATCCGTGGCTTGCTTTAAGCGGTCGGCGGCACGGCGCGCTTCGGCTTCGCTTTGCTGCGGAGAGGCGGCGCGGCGCATGTCGTCGGTGGCCTGGCGGAGCCGGTCGAGTGACTGCTGCACGCGCGGATCGCCCGAAGCGGATTGCCCCGACGAGCCGGACGACGAACTTCCCTGCGCGCCACCCTGCTGCGAACTGGATTGCGAGCTGCCCTGGCTGCTGTTGCGGGCGAGCTGCTCCATCTGGCGCTGCAGTTCCTCCGCCTGGCGGCGGAGCATTTCCTGCTGCCAGCGCTGCTCGGAGCTTTGCTGATTGTTGTTGCGCTGCTGCTGCGCCAATTCATTCTGGCGCCGCGCCAGCTGGTCCAGTTTCTGCAGCGCCTCGTCGATGTTCTTTTCTTGCTGGGTTGCCGAACCGGCCGTCTGCGCGGTTTCGTACTGATTCTTTTCCGTGTCGAGTTCCAGGTCAAACAGGCTGGCGAGATCGCGGCCCGCTCCCGCGCCCCCTCCCCCGCCACCGCCGCTGCCGAAGGCCACCTGAATCTGGCGGAAGGTAGCCTCGGCGCGCAACAGATGCTGCAGGGCCTTCTGCTCGTCGGGAAGGGCGTCCTGCCATTTTTGTTTCTGCAGTTTATCGGCGGCAGGACCCATGGCGGCCGCGGCCGCGTTCATATCCTTCACGAAGTTCCCGAATTCCTCGTTTTCCTGCGAAAGCTCGCGGCTTTGCATGCGCCCGGCCAGCGATTTCGCCTGATCGCTCAGCTTGGATTGCACCTCGGAAAGGAACTTGGCCGCTTCAGCGGACGCTTGCCGCGTGGCCGTCTTGTCGCCGCGATGCTTCCAGGTCTCGGCGATGATTTCCATTTCCCGCTGCGAAATATTGTTCTGATCCTGCTGCCTGCCGCCGGCTCCGCCGCCGGCCGCCTGGGACTGTGAAAATTCCCGCTCGAACGGCTCGGCCTGAATGAAGGAAATGTCCGTGTGGGATTCGGCGTGGGCGTCGCGGGCACTGGCGTACAGGGCGATGACGTCGCCGGGCACGAGCTTGAAATTTTCCAGGGAAAGCGTGGTGGAACCGTCGGCCTGCTTGATCCCCTTTTGCTTCAGCATATCGACGGCCTGTTCGGGCCCGCCGTTGACCGAATAATGCAGCGCCATTCCCGTGAGTCCGAATTCATCGTCCGCCTTCACCGCCACGGTGACTTCCTCGATGGGGCTTGCCCGGTAATCGTGCCCGGGACGCGCGATGATCACGTTGGGCGGCTCCGCCTTGCGCGCCTCGATAAAGAAATCGTTCGAGAGGCGCACGGGCTGTCCCTGATCGAGAGTGGCAACGTGGTACACGCCGTCCTTTTCGATCTTTACGGTGCCCTTGTAGACGTTGCCTTCGCCGCCGGTGAGATGAATTTGCTGGTCATCGTTCAGGACCAGGATGCCGTCGCGCAGCGGCCGGTCCGTTTGCACTTCCAGGTCCGCTTCGGTGCCTTCGACCGCGCGGAGATCGCCGCCGCGCTGCTCGACAACGTTTTGCAGGTGTGTCCAGGAAGGATAGCGGTACGTCACGCGGATGTTCTTCACGCTGGGAAGGTCCCGCACGCGGATGGTGAAATGTTTTGAGGTGAGCGGCCCGGCCTCAACGTAATATTCGACATTTTCCGGGAGTCCCGCGAAGATGAATTGAAAGCCCGGGCTTCCAGGCTGCGGGCGCATGGCCACCTGATCCCACTTGGAAGCGCTCTGATAGCGGGCGTACAGGCGCACGTTATCGGTTTGCAGGCCGATGAGCTGCGCGGTCACAACCTGATCGGAATTCCGGCGAACGGTAATATTGCCGGGCGTCACCTGAATGTCATAAAAAGGAGCGGCGCCGTCGGGCGGCGTGGCCGCCCAGATCAATGCCGCGCCGTGGCCCAGGTATCCCGGCCCGGCCAGAATCATCCAGAGCAAAATGCACAGCGAAGCCGCGCCAATGACGAGAAATACCGCCAGCTTGCGGCCGGGAACCAGCCGCGCGGGCTCCGCCGTTTGCGCGACGTCCAGCGTGTCGGCGGCCAGCAGGTCGAGGAAAGGCTCGCGCGCCTGTGCGTCGCGTTCGGCAAAGGTCACCAGGCGCTGCTGAAATTCGGGGAAAATCGCTTCGGCCCGGCGTGCGGCGCGGCGCCGGTTCAGCGCGGCCAGCGGGATGGCGATGCCGAAACTGATGGCCAGCAGAATCGCGAAAAGCAGCACAACGCGCGCGCTGGTAATGCTCCACCGGGAAAACGCAAATGCGTTGGTGATCAGGACCAGGACAACCGTGGACCCCAGGGCCACGGAGGTCAAAATGGCGGTGCCGCGAAGCAGGGCGCCCAGGCGCAGGCGCTTTTCCAGCTGTTTGATATAGGAGTTGAGCTGCTCGCGAAGGCTCATACGTCCTCCTGCTCTTGTGCGCCTAAGTATCGATCGGCAAGAAGGGACTCCGCAATGGCTGCGGCAAATACTAGAAGCATTATATACCACCATAAACTGTATGGCTGCGTGTGTTCGGTTGTCGCCTGCCCGGCGGCCGCCTGCTGCGCACCCGTACCCGAATTTCCGCGCCAGAGCGCCAGCGTATCGGCGGGCACGGTTTCCAGGTTGGATTCGCGCCGGTCCGGATTCACGCCGACGACTTCCCGGCGTCCGTTGGCCAGCTTGATTTGGTAAAACCCGGCGCGCGTCAACTGGAAGGTGCGCTCGGAGGCGGCCTGTTTCAGGGAAAGCGGCCGGCGGCCGTCCGGATCGATCACCTCGACTCCGATGTCGGCTCCGCCGGATCCGGATTGCTGCGTGGAGCTGCGCAGATCGAGAAACGAATCGACGGTGCGCGCGCCGCTGCGGCGCTGGGTCCCGGAAAGATAGAGCGCGGTCTGCTCGACGAAGGGCACGAAGATCGGCTGGAGCGGAAAATCGTTGGTGATGTTGTCCAGGCCGGAAGCAAACAGCAGCACGCGGCCCTCGCCGATTTTCTTCTCCAGCAGCAAAGGCGTCTGATCGGTGAGCCGCGCAATCACGCGCGCATCGCCGGGATCCACGCGAACCGCAAAGTAAAATTTCACTCCGGCGAAACGGCCGGTATTTTCCACGGACGGGTAGGAGGGATCGGCGTCGCCCACGTTCAAAAACTGGTCGCTGGTGCGCGAATAATAATGCGATCCCAAAACGTTGCCGCCAAACACGGGCACGCGCGCGCTCTGCGCCGCGGACGCCCCTTCCAGAATCCAGACGCTGCCGCCCGCCCGGACATACCGCAGCAAATCGCTTTCCATCGATGCAGGCACGGAAATCAGGTCGGAAAGAACGACAAACGCGTATTTCGAAAGGGGCAGGCCCGCAGCCTGCCCCGCGCTTACCGTTTCCAGCGTGAAGGCGGACTCCGCCGCCGAGGCCAGCGCGGAACGGAAATAAAGCGGCGAACGCGAGTCGCCCGCATCGGAAACAAACAGCGCGCTGCGGGGATCGGAGCGCTCGACGGCGAACAGGCTCACGTCGTCCGCGGGAAAAGCGTCCGCCGAATCGATGCGCACCGCGCAGCGTGTGAAGCCGTAAGGCACAGCGAGGGAGTCAAACTCGGCGGTGGCGCTGCCGCCGGCGGGCACCTCAACATTTTTCGTGGCGATCGTCTTGCCGTTCACCACCAGGGATACGGCGCGCGTGGCGGCGGGAGTGCCGAAGCCGGCGACCACCGCCTGCACGCGCGATTTTTTCGGGTCCCAAACCTGGCCCGGGGCGTTCACGCTTTCCACGGTCCAGTTCGGCGCGGCGCCCTGGGCGACCGGATGCAGGATGAGCGAAACATTCGCGGGCAGCGCCAGCTCGGAAAAACTTGCCGGCATCGCGGATTTCTGCATGTCGCTGAAAAAATGAAGTTCGATGGGCGTTTGAATCGTTTCCGCCATCGCCCGCACGGCGCGCGCCAGTTCGGCGTAGCTGGCGCGCGAGTCGCCGGGCTGCAGATTTTCGACAGCGGCGCGCAGCGCGCCCGCATCCTGCGACGGCTGCGTGAGCGCCTGCAGCTGCGAGCCCAGCGCCATGACCTGCGCGCGGTCGGCGGGTTTGCGCGAGGCAAGCACGGCCAGTGCCTCGCGGCGCGCGTCGGCCAGGCGCGTTCCCGCGCGCATGCTGAACGAATGATCGATCACCAGCAGCATCAGTTTTTGGCCGCTCATATCCGCCGCCGAGCGGTTGATGAACGGATTCGTGAACGCCAGCACGAGCAGCAGCAGCAGCAGCGCCCGCAGCGACAGCAGCAGCAGGTAGCGCAGGCGGCGATGCTTGATCGAACTCTGTGTGCGGCGCTCGAAAAACATCAGCGAACTGAACGGACGCGGCGTGGTGGTGTGCCGCCGCAGCAGATGCACGTAGAACGGCACGGCCAGCGCCGCAAGACCCGCGAGAAACCATGGAGCGAACAGGCCCACTCAGTCCCTCCCCTGGCGAAGCGAGAGATACTCCCGGAGCGCGGCGTCCAGGGGCTTGTCGGTGACGAGCAACTGATAATCCATGCCCGCGCCGCGCGCTTTGTCGCGCAACTCTTCGACGTGCGCGTCGAATTTCTGCCGGTATACATCGCGCACATATTCGGGAGTAATTTCCATATGATCCTGCGTTTCCAGGTCGACCAGTGTGGCGGGCTCGCCGAATTCCGGCCGGATTTCCCGGGGATCGAGAATGTGAAACAGCACCACTTCGTTGCCGTGGAAGCGCAGAGGCTCAATCGTGCGCACAATGTTGCCGGGGGAATCGTAAAAATCGGAAATGAAGACGACGATCCCGCGGCGGCGCAGGAACTGCTGGAAATGGTCGAGTGGCTTGGCGAAATCGGTGCGCGCGTGCGGCTCGGCATGTTCCAGGCCGCTGAGCAGGCGGTGCAGCTGACCCTGGCGCGTGGACGGCCGGATGTACTGGCGAATCTCGTCGTCGAAAACGATCAGGCCGGCGGCGTCCCGCTGGTTCTGAATCGCCAGGTAGAACAGCGCGGCAGCGGTGAAACGCGCGTAGTCCATCTTGCTGACCGCGTGCGAGGAAAACTTCATGGAGGCGCTGGCGTCTAGCAGCACGGTGAGCTGGCTGTTGGTTTCCCCGCGATAGCGTTTCAAATAGGCGCGCTCGGTGCGGGCAAAGACGTTCCAGTCCACGTGGCGCAGGTCGTCGCCGGGAGTATAGGAGCGGTACTCGGCGAATTCCTGGCTGAATCCAAAATCGGGCGAGCGGTGCAGCCCGGCGACGAAACCGTCGACGACGGTCTTGGCCACCAGATCCAGGCCGGAAATTCCGGCGAGCACGGTCGGGTCTAAAAAGCGCTGCAGCATAAAATCCTCTCCGTCTTTCTCACGCGTTGGCCGGCGGCGGCATGTGCGCAAGCAGCTGGCGCAAAATCTCGTCCGAATCGATGCGGTCCGATTCGGCATGGAAATTCAGCAGGATCCGGTGGCGCAGCACCGGGGTCGCCAGCGCGACGATATCCTCGTACGCGACGTGGTAGCGGCGGTGCGCCAGTGCGCGGGCCTTCGACGCCAGAACGATAAACTGCGCGGCGCGGACGCTGGCCCCGTAATTGACATACTTCTTCACGAAGTCCGGCGCGGAGCCGCTGTTGTGCCGCGTCGCGCGCACCAGGTTGACGACGTATTGGGCCAGGGATTCGCCGATCGGCACCATGCGGACGAGTTGCTGAAAATCGAGAATTTCCTCCGCGCAGGTGACCGGTTCGATCTGCACGACGCGCGTCGTGGTCGTCAGGTCCACAACTTTCACCTCGTCGGCGGCGCTCAAATAATCCAGGATCACGTTGAACAGGAAGCGGTCCAGCTGCGCTTCGGGAAGCGCATAGGTGCCTTCCAGCTCGATGGGGTTCTGCGTGGCCAGCACGAAGAAGGGCGCGGGCAGCTTGTAATGGTTGCCGCGCACGGTGCAGGAGAGTTCCTGCATGGCCTCAAGCAGCGCCGATTGCGTTTTCGGAGGCGTGCGGTTGATCTCGTCGGCCAGCACGATGTTGCCGAAGATCGGCCCGGGGACGAAGGTCCAGCGGCGGTGCCCGGTGGTCGGATCTTCCTCGATGATGTCGGTCCCGGTGATGTCGGAGGGCATCAGGTCGGGCGTGAACTGAATGCGCTTGAACACCAGGCCCAGCGTCTGGGCAATCGTGCGGACCATGAGCGTCTTGGCCGTGCCCGGCAAGCCGGTGATCAGGCAATGCCCGCCGACAAACAGCGAAGTGAGGATCTGGTCGAGCACCTCCTCCTGCCCGACGATGACCTGGCGGACCTGTCCGAGAATGTTGTCCCGCACGGTCTGGAAGCGCTCAATGCGTTTTTTGAGTTCCGCGGAATCCGGATCGAGCTGTGCGATAGAGGCCATGTTCTATTTCCCCTCGTTTTTATTTTCTTCGCTGGAATCGTTCAACTGCAGGAGCAGCTTCTGGGCCGGACGGAAATCGGGCGCCGCTTCCAGTGACGCCAGGATGTGGTCCTGGGCATTTTCTTTCTGGCCGGCCGCGAAGTAGGCCCTGGCCAGATTGAATTGCGCGGAGGCCTTGTCGATCGGGTTGGAAGCGATCACGGCGGTGTATTCGCGAATGGCGCCGGAATAATTTTTCTGCGCGAACCACAAATCGCCCAGGCGCCGGTGCAGGTCTTCGTCCATCGGATAAATGTAGTTGAGGCGGTTCAGCGTGGCGGCGGCCTCGCCGGGCTTTCCGAGTTCCACTTCGAGCGTGGCCAGCTCTTTCAGCGCCGGCGGATTATGCCCGCCGATTTTTTCGTATGCCGTGAGGATCGCGGCGGCAGCCGGCTTGTCGCCCTTGGCCATGTCGGCCTGGGCCATGAATTCGTAGGCGTTCGCCGGATAAATGTAGTCCGGGTACATGGCGCGCACTGCTTCGCCTTCCTTGAGGACCGCGTCGTAGTTCTTGTCCCTGGCTTGCTTCACCAGATCCTTCAAGGCGGCGCGCCACTTGTCAAAATTTGCGACTGTTTTTCCAACGTCCTGGTCCAGCCAGGCCAGAAACTGTTTATCGAACGCTTCGGGAGCCATGCCCAGATCTTGCCGGATGACGTCCGGCGTGGTTGTCTGACCGGCAAAGGAGTGCACCATCTGCAGCAATTTGCCGGCGCCCCAGCGATCCTGAATGTAATCGCAGATGCGGCCCGCCTGATAGTAGGACACCAGCACCTGGCCGGGATATTCGGGGCGTATGAATCCGCGGTCCAGATCGGCAACCGGAAGCAATTTCTTGTCGCGAATCGCCGCGACCACCTCCGGCGTGATGCGGTCGCCCCATTCCGGCGATGCCTGGGTTTCCTCATGCACCGCCAGGCCTTCGGTAAACCAGCGCGGCACGCGATGATTGGTGGCTGTGAGGACGTAGACGTGGCTCATCTCGTGCCACAGCGTGCTGGCCCAGAGAAACTCCCCGGGAGGCCGGGCCGAGGGGCTGTCCATGGCGATGACTTCGCCGAATGTGACGCCCAACGCGCCCAGGCCCGGCATGCCCATGGTGCGCACGGCAAAATCCTCGTGGTTGGGATAAACCTCCACCTGCACGGGACCCGGCAGCGTCATCTTGTACTTTTTATTGTAGGTGGCGATGATGCGCTTCAACTCGGCTTCAAAGTAGGGGCGAAGAAGGGCTGCTTCGTTCTTCTGCAGCTTGAGGATCGTGGTGGCGTCCCTGAAGGTGACAAAATTCTTGTAGCTGTCAAGCAGGCGAAGACTGTTGACCGTCTCGTCATTCCGGTAACCGTTGTCGTAGCTCAGTTCCAGCTGCTTGCGCGGTTCGTCTTCCTGTCCCAGGCGCATCAGGTTGATGCCCAGTTGCGAATGCGCCGACCACAGCCGCGGGTTCGCCTCAATCGCCTTGCGATAGTAGGCGATGCCGTCCTCGTAGCGGCGGTTCAGCACCAGATGATGCGCGATGAGCGCGTAACCCTGCCCATACACGGGATTGACGCGGCGAATTTTTACCAGCCACGCATCGGGCGAGCGGTCGGCCAGAATTTCAATGGCGGCGTGAATGGCCATCGCGTCCAGCGCTTCGGGAGAAAGTTTCAGTGCCTCGTCGGCTTCCGCGGAAGCCTTCGCTTCGTCCGAATCCTCGAGCAGCAGGTTGGCCTTGAGTTCATGGGCTTCGACGAACTTGGGGTCCAGCTCCAGCGCTTTGTTGACGTAGGTGAAGGCCTTGCTGTCAAATCCATCCGCGCTGACCAGCGCAAGGCCGTAATAGGCTTGCGCGTTGTTGGGATCGCGTTCCAGGGCTTCCTTGAAGAGGTTGTCGGCATCGGTGTTGTTGAAGCGCTCGTGCAGCAGGCGTCCCCAGCGAACCCGATACATGGCATTCGCAGGAGACTGCGCCACGGCGATGCGGAACTGGTTGTTGGCCTCCTGATACTGTTCGACGCCCCAGTAGCCTTCGGCGCGCAGGTAGGGATCGCGCGCGGTGGTCAGCGATTCGTAGCACTTCCGCGCTTCGGCGCGATGGCCGTGCTTGCGCAGGGCCTGGCAATCACCCGGCGTCGCGGCGCCGGAAATGCTCGCGCCCGCGAGGCTTGCCGCGCACACCACGCCGCACAGGAAAATCTGGCGTGCGCGGCGCGTGGCTTGCCCGTTCACTTGTCCAATGCCTCCTGCACCCTGGCCAGTTCGAGCAGAGCGGCGGTCAGCTGCTTTTTGTAATCCTCAGAGGACATCGCGGCCTTCTGGTATTTCAGGGTATCGATTTTGCGCTCCAGCTCTTCTTTCTTGTCCAGCAGCGCGCGTTTGGCCGGATCGTTGGCCTCCCTTTGCGCCGCGCCCAGGCGCAGCAGCACGAAATTCGCGGCCAGCAGGCCCTCACCATTTTCCGCCGAGGCCGCGCGCACAGCCTCTTTCTTTCCGGTGTCCTCGATCACGGCGTGCTCGGTGGCCAGGCGTTTTTGCGATTCGTAAAACGAAGCCGTTTTCCGGTCGGCATATCGAAACGCTTCGAGCGCGCTGATGACGTCGTTCTTGTCCAGATCGGCGGAGGCATCGCTGAGCGCCTCCACCCAGTAACGGGCAAAGACAGTGGCGTTTTTTTCCGTGCCCGACTTTGTCGCGGCGATCACGATTCGTCCGGCCCTTTGCAGCGCGCCGATCGAGCCGCCGCTGGCGCTCGTGGTGTTTACGATCAACTGGCGTTTCGCGGCAATCCGGTCGCACAGCGCGGCCAGTTCCTCTCCGGAAATATCCGGGCCGGGCAGGTTGAACTTGTACTGCTCGCCGTCGTAGGAACCGTGGCCGATCAGGATCAGCGTGAACTCGTCGCTGGGCTTGGCTTCCCGCGCAATCTGAGCCAGCGTCTCGGTGAGGCGCGCCTTCGTGGCGTCGCTCCCGCTGAGCGTGTAAACGTGCGCGTCATTCGAGGCGGCTTTCAAAAGCTTGTCCAGGTCCTTGGCCAGCGCGGTAAAGCGCTGCTCGTAATCCGGCTCGCCGCCAAGGCCCGCGACGGTAACGTAATACGGCGCGGCCTGCGCGGGGCGCACGGCCAACGTCGAGCCTGCAATCCAGAAAGCAAGCAGCAGCGCGGCCCTGCCCATGATTTTTCCCCGAGCCCTCATACCACTCCCCACTTCCTGCGCAACAGCCACTCCGCGCAAGGCAACATCACCAGCAGCAGGAACACGATGGGCATATTCCAGAGTTGCTTGGTGTCGCGCACGGTGATGCCCGCTTGGGAATAGGAAATTTCATTGGGCAGGCGGGAAACGTCCTGCGGTGTCCAGTAGCTCCCTCCGGTCTGTTCGGAAAGTTTTTCGAGCAGGTCGCGATTCTGCCCGGTATGGAAACTTTCGGCGACGCCGTTCATGCGCGCAAACGTCAGAACGTCCCGGCCAAGCTCCTGCTTGCCGCGCGTGGCGACCACCTCGGTGAGATACGACCCGGGAAGATCCGCCGTCCAGTCGGCGTGGAACGTGCCCGGAGTATTCGGATCGGGAGTCATCTCGATTTGCGCCGCCGTGCCGCCGGGCCCCAGGATGTGCGCTTCGACGTGGGCGTCGGCGGCGGGAAGATAATTGGTGTCGCGCACGTCGGCGGAAAGCCGAACGTGGCCGTCGTCGAGCAGCACCTGGCTGGGAACCGAGGCGACCACGGGGTTCGGCGTGTCCGTCACCAGCCAGCGCAGCAATTGCTGCCAGAACTCCTCATGCGTCTGATCCTCCAGCGGCTGGCTCATCTGCCAGCGCCAGGTGCCGCCGGTGGCCAGCACGGCGGTGCGCCCGCGGCCGTAATTTTCCGTGATCAGCAAGGGCATTTTCCGGTTGTTCGCGGTCATGTCGGCCAGCACCACCGCTCCGGGCTTGGGCGTGCCCACTTCCTGATAATCCATCAGGTAGGGAAGTTTTTTCCAGCGTTCCACGTTGGCCGCGGGGTCCTCTACCAGCCGCGTGATGATGCTGTCGGCCCCGGCGGGAGTGAGTGAAACAGTAGCCGGATCGCGGTGAAACGTTCCTTTCTTGTTGGGAAGAACAACGGGAAGCAAATCCGCAAGGCTCGAAGACGCCCAGCCGCCATCGCCTAACGCGGCGCGCCCGCCCAGAAACAGCAATCCTCCGCCACGACGGTCCACAAACTGGTGGATCAAATCCTTCTGCGCCGCCGTAAAGTAGCTGGCTTCGACCGATCCGATCATGATCGCCTGATAGCCGAACAAGTCCTCGGCGCGGGACGGAAAACCGTCAGCAAGTTCCTGGGGATTTTCGATTCCCTGGCGATAAATTTTATTTTCGCTGGTGCGAAGCATGGAGGCGATGCTGACGATGCGGTCGTTTTGTTCGGCCCTGCGGATAAATTTATATTCCCAGCGAGGTTCGCCTTCGATATACAGAATACGTTTTTTGGCGGATTCGACGTTGATCAGGCGCGAGATGCTATTGTTGGCGCGATTTTCCTCCCCCGGAAGCGCATCGATGGAAAACTGGAGCGTCTTGGCGCCTGCCGGTCCGGCATTGAACAAAAGCGTCTGGCTCTGCGTGCTGCCGTCAGAGGCAAAAGTAATCTGGCGGCCCGCGAGGACTTTCCCGGCATCGCGCACCGTCAGCATGGCTTTTTGCCCGGCATAGCCGCGCTGGTGAAAGCTGATTTTCGCGGCCAGCCGCGAATCGGCCAGGGCGCGCGGCGCGACCTCAGCATCGTTGATCTCCACGTCGTGCGGCACCTGTTCCAGGCCGAATCCCACTGTGTGCACGGGAATCCGGCGGCTGCGCAGCATCGAAATGGTATCGAGATCGATTCCGCCGGAATTGTCCGCGCCGTCGCTGAGCAATACGACGGCGCCGATCGGCAGGTCGGCCGCTTCCCCGGCCAATTGCTTGAGGTCGTCGCCAAGGCGCGTGGCCGGAGCCGGCGGCGCGGCCTTCAAATCATCCAGCTTGGAAATGCGCGTCAGATGCCCGTCGGCGCGGTAGAGGCGAACCTGGAATTTCTTTCCCAACTGCTCGAGCACGCCGCCTTGGAGCGCCTTGACGGCCTGCGCCTCGCGCGTCGCTCCGTTGTCCGCAATGGCCATGCTGCGCGAATCGTCCACCAGGACGGCGATGATGTTCTGCTGCGGCCGCAGTTCGGACA
>Ga0307373_10006768_pt1 | contig 18115 bp, 18 predicted proteins | sample OX2MG_FD_202534 | JGI IMG/M metagenome (GOLD analysis project Ga0307373, IMG submission 202534) | Soil microbial communities from Risofladan, Vaasa, Finland - OX-2 | ecosystem: Environmental > Terrestrial > Soil > Coastal area > Acid sulfate soil | place: Finland: Risofladan, Vaasa | collected...
GCGTAGTGGTGCGTCACCTTCCCATCGTACTTTGCCCCGACATCAACCACTCCCAGCCGATTGACGAGGAAGTCGCTCAACTCGAACGTGCGGGCGGCCAGTTCCAGCGCGCGAGGGTGCCAGACCACGTCGCCTTCGAGCAGGTGCGGGTATTCGACCTTGACCATCGCCGCGCACGAACCGGAGGGAACGACCACGGTGCGCTCACCGGCGAAGACCTCGATCGTGTGCTTGGCCTGTTGGCGGGCCAGGTCGGCGAAGCCGCTGTTGAAGAACGGTTGGCCGCAGCAAGTCTGGGCGTCGGGGAAGTCGATCTCGTGACCCAGGCGGCGAAGCAACCGGACCGTCGCCTGGCCAGCCGAGGGCCGCAACACGTCGCCCAGGCAGGTAATCATCAATGAGAGTTTCATCGGCGGCATCATAGTACAAATTCCGGGCGAAGCGTACTGGAAATCAACCGCGCCTCGCGGCAAGAAGCACCTACCCTTCGCCGCCAAGTCGGTTAAGATACGATATTCGTCCGTAATGTCACGAGGCCGGAGGCAAATCGACGATGCTCGATCAACAGGTAAAACCGTGGGCCGTCACCGACGCCGCCGAATTGTACGACGTCGGCCGATGGGGCGCCGGCTACTTCTCGATCAACTTGGCGGGCAACGTCTGTGTCCACCCCACCAAGGACCCCAAACGCACGATCGATCTGAAGCAACTCGTCGACGACCTTCAACTTCGCGGCATCGACCTGCCGATCCTGATCCGTTTCGCTGAAATCCTCAAGCACCGTCTCGGCGAAATTCACGACGCCTTCCAGGTGGCGATGAAGGAACACCACTTCAACGGCAAGTACTGTTGCGTCTACCCGATCAAGGTGAACCAGCAACGGCAAGTCGTCGAGGAGGTGCTCGACTTCGGCCGCCCCTACCAATTTGGCCTGGAGGCCGGCTCGAAGCCCGAACTGCTGGCCGTGGTGGCCCTGGCTTCGAACGACACGCCGATCATCTGTAACGGCTTTAAGGACGCCGAGTTCATCGAGATGGCCATGCTGGCCCAGAAGATCGGCCGGCGGATCATCCCGGTCGTCGAGAAGTACACCGAGCTGGGTCTGGTTCTCGAGTACGCCCAGAAAGTCGGCGTGCGGCCGGCCATCGGCATGCGCGTCAAGCTGGCCACCAAATCGAGCGGACGCTGGCAGTCGTCGGGCGGTTACCGCTCGAAGTTCGGGCTGACCGTGACTGAAATCCTGCGGGCCCTCGAGGAACTGAAACAATTGGGAATGCAAGACTGCTTCAAGCTGCTGCACTTTCACCTGGGGAGCCAGATCCCCAACATCCGGCACATCAAGCAGGCGCTGAACGAAGCGGCCCGGGTTTACGTCGAACTGGCCGGGCGCGGGGCTGGCTTGGAGTTCCTCGACGTCGGCGGCGGTCTGGGCGTCGATTACGATGGTTCGCAGACCAACTTCGAATCGAGCGCCAACTACTCGCTGCAAGAGTACGCCAACGACGTCGTCTACCACATCCAAAGCGTCTGTGACGAGGCCGGCGTGACGCACCCCACGATCATCTCCGAGAGCGGCCGCGCCGTGGTGGCCTATCATAGCGCGCTGGTATTCAACGTGCTCGGCGTGTCGGGCCTGGGCGATGCCGACGTCCCCGCCGAATTGCCCGCCGAGGTCGAGCAGCCCATCGTCGATTTGCTGGGGACCTTTCAGAACGTCACCGCCCGCAACCTGCTCGAAAGCTACCACGACGCGCAGCAGGCGCTCGACATGGCGATGGGCCTGTTCAGCGGCGGCTACCTTCCCTTGGACCAGCGGAGCCTGGCCGAGAACCTGTTCTGGGCCATCTGTCGCAAGATGCAGCGGCTCGTGCGGCAGTTGGACTACGTGCCCGAAGATTTACAAGGGCTCGACGCCTTGCTGAGCGACACGTACTTCTGCAACTTCTCGCTGTTTCAGTCGATGCCCGACAGTTGGGCCATCCGGCAACTTTTTCCGGTGATGCCGATCCACCGGCTCGGCGAGCAGCCGACGAAGCCGGCCGTGCTGGGCGACATCACCTGCGATTCGGACGGCAAGATCGATCTGTTCATCGACCGCCGCGACGTCAAGCGGACCTTGCCGCTGCACTCGTTCAACGGCGAGCCTTACTACCTGGGCGCGTTCATGCTGGGCGCTTATCAGGAAATCCTGGGCGACATGCACAATCTGTTCGGCGACACGAACGCGGTCCATGTCAGCCTCGACGAAAACGGCGGCGTCGTGCTCGAGACGGTCATCAAGGGCGACACGGTCCGCGAGGTGCTCGACTACGTCGAATTCGACCCCGACGCGCTGGTGCGCAAACTACGCACCGACGTCGAGATGGCCGTCCGCGAATCGCGGCTCGATTTCCAGCAAGCCGGGCGGTTGCTGCGCTTCTACGAAGACGGCCTCCACGGGTACACGTACCTGGAGGACGCGCGGTAGCATTGATGGTGAAGGATGGTTGTAGGGACTACTTCCATGCCGATGTTCGAACTCGATCGTCGAGCTGCATTGTGTTGCAGTATTGCAATGAAGTGCTATAATCATTAACGGACCGTATGACGACATGCGTTGGACCGGAGTCGTTTGGGATCCCACTCCGGGTGGGAATGTCGAACACGTTGAAGGGCACGACCTGACAACTGATGACGTTGACTATGTGCTGGAAAACCCGCAGTCATCGGGCCGTAGCCGAACCAGCGGTCGTCCTTGCGTTTTCGGCTTTGCGCCCGACGGTCGTTTTATCGTGGTGGTATACGAGGAGGTCGACGACGACACGGTCGTCCCCGTAACCGCATACGAAGTGCCCGAGCCATGAATGGTGAAAATGCCGATGAGCAAACAGAAACTGAAGCACCTGAACCGCTCCTTGAGCGACGAAGAACGTGCAAGGCACGCTCAGATTCGGGCAGCGGTCGTTCACGAATTCCCGCCGAAGCCGGGCACCGCTCGAGCAGCATCACCACCGGGCATTCCGGCGAGAATCCGGCAGGCGCGCGAAGCTCAAGGGCTTACCTGGTACGCGCTTGCGAAGGCGGCCGGCATTCCCAATCAGGCGACCATCCGCGATATTGAACAAGGCAAGGACGTCAAGTTTTCCAACCTGCAATCGGTCGCCATCGCCCTGGGTCTCCGGTTGGAACTGGTCGAACAAGCGGTCTAAAGCACCGGTTGATTTCACCGATAGCACTGATTCCAACACCCCCCCCGCCTGCGATTTTTTTGCGATTTCGCGCGAACCTTTCGGTCGATCGTGCGTCCCTAGGGTAGCCGCCGGGGGGTTCATACCCCCCCGACGGATGATATGGTCGCAGTCAAGGCAGGTGGGGAAAATCTGCCGCACTTGACGGTACGAATCGAACCTGAGAGTGTTATAGTTAGAGTAGGGTCGCGTGTCGCTCGCGGCACGTCGAGCCGTCGTTTTTCTCCAACAGTGTTTCTCTCTCAAACAGCGCGCAGCGCAGGAAGACAGCCATGCGTAGCCTCATTACGAACCGCACGAATCCGAACGACCTTGGTAATTGCCAGGATCGCTGCGTCGTGGGCTCGATGAATGAGCTTCGCACCGCATTGCGCGCTAGTTTCTCATTCTTCCGGCACGCCGCCGCGGCGTTGGCGGGCTATCGGGCGTCATTAGAACGCCTGCTGCCCGCCCTGTTTGCCACGGCCGCGGTCCCAACCGCCCAGCACGCGACATGCATGTCGCGGATTCTGGGTAGTTTCGGGCCGCAGGGTCGTTTCGATCGGCGCTGCGATTCTGGCCGGCAACGGGGCTGGCACTCCAAGCATGGAGTGCGGCACGCGCCCGCAAGGAAAAGCTGATTCTCGCTTCGGCGACGACCCCAGCTTGAATTCCTTTCGGGAGCCGGCTCGACGGCCCAGGCCGCTTTACTGAAGGTCCGCTTGTCGCCCCTTCACGCCCGCCGCCGGTCGCAGCCCTTTTTCACCGCGTCTCACGCCGCGGGAGATGGGGACAGGAGAGAAATCATGACCACAACGATTCACGAACTGACCGAAGACAAGATCCTACTGATCGAACAGGTGTTGGCCGCTCAGGCGGGCGACCGCGACGCGTTCGGCCGACTGGCTGAGCGATTCGAGCGGAGCGTCTACGCGACCGCGCTGCGCCGGCTGGGCAACCACGTCGACGCCCAGGAGGTGACTCAGGAGGTGTTCGTGCAGGCGCTGCGGAAGCTGCACCAGTTGCGCGAGCCGGCTTGTTTCGGCGGTTGGCTGCGATCGATCACCAACCGGCTGGCGATCAACCGGGCGGTGCGCGGCGGTCCGGTCGTGTCGACCGAGAGCGAAGCGCTCGAAGCGGCTTGCGCCGAGCACGAGACGCCGCTGGGACAGGCCCTGGCTCACGAACGCGAGACCCAGGTTCGCGCCGGTCTCGACCGGTTGGGTCAGCTCGACCGCGAGACGCTGGTGGCGTTCTACGTCGAAGGCCAGTCGCTGATCGAGATGAGTAGCGCCTTTGCGTCGCCGATCGGCACCATCAAGCGCCGTTTGCACGTGGCGCGGAAGCGGCTGGCCCGCGAGCTGGAAGAGCTCGCGCCGGTTTGAGTCGCGGATGGCCCGGCCGGACCTCGCCTGGGGTCCGGCCGGGCACGGGGCGCACAACCCTCCGTGGCGTTCCGGGACGCTGTCCCTCGTTCCCACGCTCTGCGTGGGAACGTACCATCGGCCGCTCCCGCGGCCCGCATGCGTGAAGCTCCGCCAGAACGCCCACGTCCGCAGTTACCAGCCGCCCACAGGAATCGACTCGCCACCGTCGGCCGTGATCAGCGCTCGAAAGTCTTCAGAAACGGTCTTGGAATCAAGGTGGCGCGTCGACCCATCGCCGAATGCGACGGACGCACCCTCGTTGCGGCCACCAAAGTGGTCTGTGCGCAAGATCGATGACAAACCGATTTGCCCCTCGGGCAACAGCCGAGTGGCCGATGTGCGCTCGGGCCGTCGACAGGTTGGCCAGGACGATGCCATTGATGAGACATGCCGCGACGACAAACCAATTCCGAATGCGTCGGCGAGTCGGCTGCTGGTCGTCGAACAACGGGATCGACAGTATTGCGACGTAGGCGAGGTACGGCGCCACCTCTTCCCAAAACGGATGAATGGGCGGGTAGCCGCGACTCGTCGCAGCGGGCCTGCAAAGCGCAAAGTGTGCCATGACCAATCCGAAGGCCAGGGCACAGCTTGCCGCGGGCATGCGGGGGACCACGATCGGCTTCATGGCGGCTCCGTTCACGCGAGTTCAGGCGAATAACCGATTATCGCAACGTTCGGCCCTTCCTGGCAAGTAAGAAGACGATTGCCGTGGTGTCCACCATCGTTGATCGCCAGCCGAGGCAACGGTATTGTAGATCCAGTCTGCGGTCCGTTCGATCGTTTTATGGTCCGCGGCGATTCCAATGCCCGCGACACAGAAACGGCCCACTGTCACGATCCAAGCTGAATTAGGAGCCTTCGATGAAGATCGCCGCATTTCAAGGTCCCGTGGTGTTCGGCGACGCCGATGCGAATCTGGCCACGACGGATTCGGCGCTGGCCGAAGCCCAGTCGCAGGGCGCCGAAATCCTGGCGATGCCCGAGACCTTCTTGCACGGGTTCTTTTCACCGCAGAAGTTCACGACCGAGTACGCAGTGGACTTGCGAGGCCCGTTCTTTCAAGGCGTCCTCCGGCGGTTCAAGAGATTCGAATGCACCTTATTGCTCGGCCTGAACGAGAGGCGCGGCGACGACGTGCTCAACACCGTGGCCGTGATCGAACGGGGAGAGCTCACGGGTACATATTCGAAGACCTACGCTTATATGAATTACGAGACCCGCGGCGACCAGTTTCCGGTTTTCGAGCGGCGCGGCATCAAGTTCGGCATCGCCATTTGCGCCGACACGTCATTCATCGAACCGGCGCGGGTCCTCGCCATGAAAGGGGCGCAGATCATCTTCACGCCGCACTTCAACTACATCGGCTACGAGCACGTCGCCGACCATACCACCGAAGTCCGCAACCACCATATCGCGATCGCGATCGACAACGGCGTGTATGTCGCGCGGGCGAATGTCGTCGTGCCGGAATCGGTAGGCACGGAGCCGCTGGGCTACGCCGGGGTCGGTGTGGGAGACAGCGTGATTCTCGATCGGCGCGGCCGCGTGCTGGCTGAAGCCGGCATCTCGCGCCGGACTTTGCTCGTGGCCGATTTGCCCGACGACGACCTCCGCAAGGGTGGCCCGCAACGCTGGCGCAATACCAGTCCGGCGATCGCCACGGCTCTGCACGAACAATACCAGCAGATGTTCGCGAGGCACGACAACCTGCCACTGGGCAAGCAGGACGATTCACGTGCGTGATCTGGACGAATTGTTCGTCGCGCTCGCGCGTTCACGATTTCGCGGTCGATTTCGCCTGGACGAACATGACGCGGCGTACCTGGCCGCAAAGGGGCTGCCGACGGTCGAGCGTCACGCGCGCGATTTCCTACGCCAACGGCTGGCGCCGGCCGCGCCGGCGAATGACGGCCGGCAGACGCCGATGGGCGGTCACCCGGTGTTCGTCGCCCAGCACGCCACGGCCACCTGCTGCCGCAAGTGCCTCGCGAAATGGCACCGTATTCCCGCCGGACGAGCGTTGACGCCCGAAGAAATGGACTACGCGGTGCGAGTCATCAGCCGTTGGCTTGCAGCGCAGTCGGCCGGGCTCGTGGATGATCCACGCGTTGGCCAAAGTACGCTTTTCGACGCTCATTCGTAACCGGATTCGCAAGCATTCAGGGCGAAGTCTATCCTGCGACCAGTTCTTCAATCATTTCACCCCGCACCTCGGTAAGCCGTTCCTTTCGGCCCAAGTGCAGGTAGCTCAACGCGTCCTGGTCGAGTCCGAGTTGCCGCAAGATCGTGGTGTGGAGGTCGCGGAAGTGGCAGGGCCGTTCGATGGCCCGCAGGCCGATTTCGTCGGTGGCGCCGACCACGCGCCCGCCGCGCACGCCACCGCCGGCAAGCCACATCGTGAAGCCCAGGTTGTGGTGGTCGCGTCCTTTGCCCCCTTGCGCCTCGGGCGAGCGGCCGAACTCGCCGCCCCAAAGCACCAAAGTCGAGTCCAATAGTCCTCGCCGCTTCAAGTCGGATAGAAGGCCGGCGACCGGCCTATCGGTCTGGGCGGCCATCCGCAGATGGTTCTCCTCGATATCGCCGTGGGCGTCCCACTGCATGTTGCCCGCCCCGCCGCCCGAGACGACCGTCACGAACCGCACCCCTTTCTCGACCAGCCGCCGGGCCAAGAGGCAGCGGCGGCCGTAGTCGTCGGTCGGCTCCCGGCCCACGCCGTACAGATCGAGCGTACTCGCGGTCTCACGCGAAAGTTCGAACACTTCCGGCGCCTCGGTCTGCATTTTGAAGGCCAGGTCGTAGGCGCCGATGCGGGCGGAAAGCTCGTCGTCGCCCGCTTCGAGCGTGGCCCGGTTCAGGTCGCGGACCAGCTCGATGGTCCGCCGCCTTGTTTCACCCGAGACTCCTGAAGGCAGGTCGAGGTTCCGCAAGGGGCGCTCGCCGCCGCGCAGCATGGTCGGCTGATAGACGGCCGGCAAGAAGCCATTGGAGTACATCGGTTGGCCGGCTTCGAGCGCGCCGTGCGGGTCGGGCAGTACCACGTAGGCCGGCAGCGAGTCGCTTTCGGAACCCAGTCCGTACACGAACCACGAACCCATGCTCGGAAAGCCGGGCAAAGTCCGGCCGCTGAACAACTGGTACTGGGCCGCCGAATGGACGACCATGTCCGCATGGCAGGAACGGACCACGGCCAGGTCGTCGGCACACTGGGCCGTTTGCGGAAACAGATCGGAAATCTCGACGCCACTTTGGCCGTGTTTGGCGAAGCGGCGTTTCGTGCCCAACAACCTGGCGTCCTTGGCGATGAACTGGTACTTCGCCTCGCCGAATTGCGTCGGCCTCGGCTGGCCGTCGAGCCGGTTCAAGAGCGGCTTGGGATCGAAGGTCTCGACGTGGCTGGGGCCTCCAGCCATGAACAGGAAGATCACCGCCTTGGCCGGCGCGGTAGACAGGTGCGGCGGCTTGGGCGACAGGGGGTTCCGCGTCGCCGCACGCGCGCGCTCGCCGTCGAGCAGTGCCGCCAGCGCCAGCGTGCCGAAGCCGCAGAAGGCATGGGATAGGAAGTCGCGGCGCGTGCTGATCGGGCGGATGTGTTGCGGCATGGTCTGTTGTTTCTCGTGGGGTTGCCATGGCAGGTTGGAAACCTGCCCCACGGGCATTTCAATCCACGTACAAAAACGCGTTCAGGTTGAACATCGCCAGCGCGAACTCCACCAACGGTTGTTCGCGGAGGAATTCCAGCGACTGCCGACGCTCGACTTCGTTCGGCGGCCGGCCCGCTACGAGCGCGAACGCCAACTCGACCTGCCGCGCCGGGTCGGTGCCCGCCTCGCGCGCCAGCCGCTCGGCCAGTGCCGCGGCCAATTCATTCGACAGCTTGCCGTTGGTGAGTTCGAGCGCCTGCGGCGCGTGAGTGCTCGACTCACGGCGGGCACAACTGGTTTGCGTGTCAGGCTGGTCGAATACTTCCATGAACGGCAGCCGCAGGTTGCGCTTGGCCAACAAGTACACCGATCGCCGCCGGTGCTCGGCCGCGTCGGGAGTCACCGCCCACTGTCGCGGCTTGTAGAGCAACTCAACCAGGTCGCGGTCGACCGGCACGACGACACTTGGTCCACCGGCCTTCAGGTTCAGCACGCCCGCCACCGACAGCATCGCGTCGCGCAGCTCCTCGGCCTCAAGTCGCCGGCGGTTGGCCCGCCACAGCAGGCGGTTTTCGGGATCGCGCTGGCGGCCCACCGGCTCGTCGGCCGGGCGCGAGGCCTGGCGGTACGCGCGGCTGAGCAGAATCACGCGGTGCAACGATTTGACGCTCCATCCTTGGTCGATGAACCGATTGGCCAGCCAATCCAACAACTCGGGATGGCTCGGCCGGTCGCCATTGACGCCGAAATCGTTGGCCGTCGCGACGATGCCGCGGCCGAAGTGGTACTGCCAGACGCGGTTGACGAACATCCGCGCCGTCAATGGATGCGCCGCCTCGGTGAGCCAGTCGGCGAGGCGGGTTCGCGGGTTCGCCGTGTCGGCCGGCAAGTCGGGCGTTCCTTCCGGCAACAGCACGCCCGGCGCACGCATGCCGACCATTTCGCCCGGATGATCCGAATCGCCGCGCCCGAGAACGTGGATCGGCGTCCGTTCGGCCAAACGGTTCTCGACGGTGCAGATTTCCGGCAGCGGGGAGGGTAACTGTGACTCGGCCGCTTCGATCTGAGCCTCAAACGACGGCTTCTGCTCACTCGGCGCCGCATCGAGCAATTGCTTGAGTTTCTTGCATTCGGCCTGGACCTCGTCGGTGCGAGCCTTCCACGCGGCCAGTTCCTCGGGGCTGGCCAGCGAAACGTTTCGCTCCTGCGCCGCGGCCAGGAACGCTTCGAGCCGGTAGTAGTCGGCCTGCCGGATCGGATCGAACATGTGGTCGTGGCAGCGGGCGCAGCCGATGGTGAGCCCCAGGAACACCGCGCCGACGGCGTTCGTCTCCTCGGTCAATACCTCGTTGCGGCTGCCGGCGACCCGTTGGTTGCCGGCGTTGCGGCGTACCGGACCCAAGCGGTGGAACCCGGCCGCGACCAGGCGCGAGGGGTCGTCGCCCGGCAATTCGTCGCCGGCGATTTGCTGGCGGACGAACCGGTCGAAGGGCAGGTCGTCGTTGAAGGCCTGCACGACGTAATCGCGGTAACGCCAGGTCCCGCCGAGTGGGTTGTCGTATTCGAAGCCTTCGGTTTCAGCGTAACGGACGACGTCGAGCCAGTGCCGGCCCCATCGCTCGCCGTATTGTGGGCTGGCCAACAACCGCTCGAGGAGCGACTCATAGGCGTGGGGCGACGGGTCGGCGAGGAAATCCGTCAGTTCCGCGGGCGTGGGCGGGAGGCCGATGAGGTCGAAGTAGACGCGGCGGGCCAGCGTGCGGCGGTCGGCCTCGGGCGCTGGTCTCATGCCGGCGTCGTTGAGCTTCGCCAGTACGAAGTCGTCGATCTCATTGACCGCCCAAACGCGGTCTGCCGGATCGTCGATTTCCGGCGGCCGCGGTCGCGAGCGCGAGCGCGGCTGGAACGACCAGTGGCCGCGCTCGGCGGCACCGTAGGCCGGCTCGTCGGTATCATAGGCCGGTTCGACGGCCGCGACCAATGCCGCTCCGCAACAGCTAACCAGGAACAAAACAAAACGCATCAACGCGATCGCTCCAGATCGTAGGTCCGGCTTTCCAGATTCGCGGGCACTTAACCCGCCGGAACACAAGTTACCAATGTAAACCAAGCGGTCGGGCCGATAAAGCCCGGCATCTGGGCGAACATGAATTGCTTTTCGGCACGGATCCGCGCTGTTATACTGCCTGCGGGGATGACCGCGATAAAGCAAGACCGCGATAAAGCAAGACAACCAAGAGAGTATCGACCATAACCATGACCAAGACACTTCACGGCAGGGTCCGCGGTAGGACCATTGAAATCGACGAAGACCTCGGTGTGGCCGAGGGTCAAGAGGTTGAAATTCAGGTCAAAATCACGGGGCCGAAAACAAGCTTGCCCGGACCACCGCCGGGGTGGCAGCCCGGCAGCCCTAGTACGACGGCGGGGCTTTTGGCGGATTCATGGACTGAGGAAGACGATCGTATTTTGGAGGAGATCTACAAGAGCCGCAAGCAGGAGGCATCACGGGAGGTCTCGGAATGAGTTTTCTTCTGGACACAAATATCATCTCCAATCATTTCCGCCGCCCCTCGGGGTTGGCCCACCGCTTCTTCCAGTATTCCGGCAGATTGTACACAGCGAGTGTCGCGCTGGCCGAAGTGTTCGTCTGGGCGCACAATCGGCCCGATCAGGCGCCCCTTTTGGCCGGCATTGATGAATTGCTTTTTCAAGAGGTGCGCGTGCTCGACTTCGATCGAAATTGCGCGGACGAGTTTGGAAAAATCCGAATCCAAATGCGGCGGAACGGCATCGAGGTGCCGTCCGTCGATCTGATGATCGCATCAGTCGCTCTGATCTATGATTTGACCCTGGTTACGCACAACGTCCGGGACTTCAAGAAAATCCCCGGCCTGCGGCTGGATGACTGGCTGACGGCATGACATTGTTGGCCGCTTTACCGCTTTTCCAGCGGCGCAATTTCTCGTTTGACGGGCCCCGTGTAAATCTGCCTGGGACGGCAGATTTTTTTCGTCGGCGATTGGTGCATTTCCTTCCAGTGGGCAATCCAGCCAGGCAGCCGCCCGATGGCGAACAGCACTGTGAACATCTGAACTGGTATGCCCATGGCGCGGTAGATGATGCCCGAGTAGAAGTCGACGTTCGGGTACAGTTTGCGCTCGATGAAGTACGGGTCGCTCAGGGCCGTCGCCTCGAGTTCCTGCGCGATCTCGAAGATCGGGTCCTTGATCTTGAGCTTCTTCACCAGCCGGTCGCAGGTGGCCTTGATGATCGTCGCCCGAGGGTCGTAGTTCTTGTACACGCGGTGGCCAAAACCCATCAGGCGGAAGTGGCTGTTCTTTTCCTTGGCCATGTCGACGTACTTCTTCACCTTTCCGCCGTCGGCGCGGATCTTCTCGAGCATTTCGACGCAGGCCTGGTTGGCGCCGCCGTGCAAAGGGCCCCACAACGCGCAAATGCCCGCCGAGATCGAAGCGAACAGGTTGGCGTTGCTCGAACCCACCATTCGCACCGTCGAGGTGCTGCAGTTCTGCTCGTGGTCGGCGTGGACGGTCAAGAGCAAGGTCAGCGCCTCGACGAAGTCGGGGTCGATTTCGTACGGCTCGCTGGGTACGGCGAACATCATCTGCAGGAAGTTTTCGCAATAAGCGAGGTCGTTGCGCGGGTAAATCAGCGGCTGCCCGACCGACTTCTTGTAGCTGAAGGCCGCGATCGTGGGCAGCTTGGCCATCAGCCGGTAAATCGAGATTTCGACCTGCTCCGGGGAGTGCGGGTCGAGCGAGTCCTGGTAAAAGGTCGAAAGCGCCCCGACGACCGAGCTGAGGATGGCCATGGGGTGGGCGTCGCGCGGGAACCCGTTGTAGAACGACTTCATGTCCTCGTGCAGCATGGTGTGCCGCCTCAACGAGGTGCGGAAGTTGTCCAGTTGCGCCGACGTGGGAAGTTCGCCGTAGATCAAGAGGTAGCTGACTTCGACGAAATCGCAGTGGGTGGCCAACGATTCGATCGGATAGCCGCGGTAGCGCAGGATGCCCTTTTCGCCGTCGAGATAGGTGATGGCGCTGAGCGTGGCGCCGGTGTTGACGTAGCCTTCGTCGAGCGTGATCAATCCGGTGAGTGCCCGCAACTGGGCGATGTCCAGGGCCCGCTCGTTTTCCGTGCCTTCGACGATCGGCAGGTCGATTTCTCGATCGGCATATCGCAGCTTGGCGGCTTCATTCATCCGGACATCCCGTGGTTATTGGTGGTTTTTTTCGAACGACCCCGAGCCCGTTTCGCAAACATGCAGTTTATCGAGCGGGGCCGCAACGTTCAAGTAACAGGTCGCTGTAAGAACCGGCCACCAGGTCGGCGGAATCGATCCCGAATTCCTGGCCCAGTGCGGCGAGCTGGGCACGGCCGTCGTCATCACCGTCGCCGGGCCCAAGCACGGCTTCGAACTCCAGGAAGTCGCCGAGCTCGGCGACCTGGTCGAGATGGATGCGGACGTTGTTCGCGAGGAAAATCTCGCGACGCTTGTCAACGACGACCAGCACGCCCAGCGTCGCCGACAGCGCCGCGCGCAGCGCCGCGACGTCGGCGATTTCGATGATGTGGTAATCGCTCGGCTTGGGGGCGGCGTCATTCGCCCGCGTGTACCCAACGAGCTGGGCGCTGAGCCCCTCGCGCTCGCGCAGCTTGAGGCGACCCAGGCGGCAGACGAAGTAGGTGTCTTTCTGCCGCTCGATGCCGAGCGAGCCGGTCGCAAGCCGGCGGGCCGTCTCGCGGGCCACGTCGAGCGTCGCCAGGCGCGCCTTCAGTTCGATGTTGCGGGGCATAATACCTGCCTCAGGTACTTCCCGGTTTCATTACGTTCGATCCGTGCGACCTCCTCCGGCGTTCCGGCGGCGATCACGTGGCCGCCCCCTTCGCCCCCCTCGGGTCCCAGGTCGATGATCCAATCGGCCGACTTCATGACGTCGAGATGGTGCTCGATCACCACCACCGTGTTGCCCAATTCGACCAGCCGCGCGAGCACTACCAATAACTTGCGCACGTCGTCGAAGTGCAGCCCGGTGGTCGGCTCGTCGAGAATGTAGAGCGTCTTGCCCGACTCGCTCCGTCCCAGTTCGGTGGCCAGCTTGATCCGCTGGGCCTCGCCGCCGGAAAGCGTGGTGGAAGGCTGCCCCAGCGTGAGATAGCCAAGCCCGACCTCCTGCAAGCCGGCCAAGAGACGGCGGATCGCGGGAAAGTTCTCGAAGAATTCCAAGGCGTCGTCGACTCGCAAGTTCAGCACGTCGGCGATGGACTTGCCGCGGTACTGGATTTCGAGCGTGGGCCGGTTAAACCGCGCCCCGCGGCATTGTGAGCATTCCACGTAGAGGTCGGCCAGGAAGTTCATCTCGATCTTCCGTACTCCTTGGCCTTGGCATTCCTCGCAACGGCCCCCCTGCGTGTTGAAGCTGAAACGGCCCGATTTGTAGCCGCGCAGCCGCGCTTCACGCGTGGTGGCGAACACCTGCCGGATCTCGTCGAACAGGCCCGTGTAGGTGGCCGCGTTGCTCCGTGGCGTTCGTCCGATCGGCGTTTGATCGATCTCGACCAGCTTGTCGATCTGGCTCACGCCGCGCAGTCTGGTGTGGGACCCGGGCATGGGACCGCCGCCATTGGTGCGCCGCGCGACCGCCTTGGCCAACGTCTCATGCACCAGCGAGCTCTTTCCCGACCCGCTCACCCCGGTGACGCAGGTCAGCACCGACAATGGAAATGAGACGTCGATGCGCTTGAGATTGTTGGCGGTCGCCCCCTCGATCGTGATCGCCTTGGTCTTGGCCGCGCGGCGCCGCGCGGACGGAGGGGCGATCGATACCTCGCCTGAGAGGTACTTGCCCGTGAGCGAGTCGGGCGAGTGCTCGATTTCGGCGGGCGTACCCTGGGCCACGATCCGGCCTCCGTGGCGTCCCGCGCCGGGACCGACGTCGATCAGATGGTCGGCCTGCCGCATGATCGCCTCGTCGTGCTCGACGACCAATACCGTGTTTCCTTGGCGTTGCAGGTTCCGCAAGGCTCCAAGCAGCCGTTGGTTGTCGCGGGGGTGCAGTCCGATCGAAGGCTCGTCGAGGATGTAGCAGACGCCAACCAGCCCCGAGCCGATACCGCTCGCCAGGCGGATCCGCTGCAGCTCGCCGCCGCTGAGCGTGTCGGCGGCGCGGTCGAGCGTAAGGTAGTCGAGCCCGACGGAATCGAGAAAGTCGAGCCGCGCAACGATCTCGCGCACGATCGGCCCTCCGATCGGTGCTTCGGAAGGGGCGAAGGCGAGCGCGGCGAAGAATTCTCGGGCGGGCCGCACGGCCAGCGCCGTCAGTTCGTGGATCGCGCGGCCGCCCACGCGCACGCTCCGCGCCTCGGGCCGTAACCGAGCGCCATTGCAGGCCGGGCAGACCAGCGCGTCGTGAAACGCGTCCGGTCGCTCCTCGGCCGAACCGTTCCCGGTCGACTTGGAACCTTGCTCGACCAAGGCGGGGTCAACTGTGAGTTTGCGGCCGAGTCCCTCGCACTCCGGGCAGGCGCCGTAGGGACTATTGAAGCTGAACGTGCGCGGCTCCAACTCTTCGTAGCTCAGCTTGCAGCGCGGGCAGGCGTGCTCGGTGCTGTAAAGCCGTTCCTGCCAGTCGTCGGCCGGCGTTTCGGGCGGCAGGAACGTGGCGGCGACCAACCCCTCGCCGTGGCGCAGGGCCAGCCTGACTGATTCGGCCAGCCTGGGCCGGACTCCCTCGCGGAGGATGATCCGATCGACGACGGCCTCGACCGTGTGGTTGCGTCGCGGGGCGAGGGCTGGCACGGCGTCGAGATCGTAGACTTCGCCGTCGACCCGGACCCGCACGAAGCCCGCCTTGCGGACCGTCTCGAACACCTCGGGGTGCCTTCCCTTGCGGCCCCGCACCAACGGCGCCAGCAACATGATTTTGCTTCCCTCTCCCAGGGCGAGTAGGTCGTCGACGATCTCATCGGGCGTTTGCTGGCGGATCGCCGCGCCGCATTGGTAGCAGAAAACCGCGCCGGTGCGCGCGAAGAGGAGCCGAAAATGGTCGTAGATCTCGGTGACGGTGGCCACGGTACTGCGCGGATTGCGGGTGCCGGCGCGCTGGTCGATCGCAATGGTAGGTTGCAGGCCCTCGATCAGGTCGACGTCGGGCCGTTCGAGCTGGGTAAGGAACTGGCGGGCGTATACCGAGAGGCTTTCGATGTACTGCCGCTGCCCCTCGGCGTAGAGCGTGTCGAAGGCCAGCGAGCTCTTGCCCGATCCGCTGGGACCGGTGATGACCACGAATTGATCGCGGGGGATGTCGATATCGACGTTCGCCAGGTTGTGGACCCGCGCCCCCCGGACGCGGATGCACTCGGTGGTCTCGGCGGTATCAGGGGCAGGCTCAAGCTGCTCGACGCTCATGGGCTTTCGCTCTGTACCGACAAACCATTATCGTCGAGCCACTCCTCCCGCAGTTCCGTGCGCCGCGGAGCATTCATCAGTAGCAAGCGGGCCGTCGCGCGACCGGTGGGTGTCGTTCCGACGATCGTGCCGCCATGGAAAACGAAGTGGTCGACCCACACGTCTTGCCGCGGATTGAAGAGGGGCACAATGTTGCCGGTATCAAAATCAATGCTCATATGCGTTGCACCGGTCACAAGCGAGTGCCAGGCCGTTCGGGTCGTTGCTTCCCCCGTGCTGCTTTGAGATGACATGCTCGATGTGGAAGGGAATGAGCGGTGTGGCTTCTTGCGGCATGCGGCAATACTCGCAGGCGTTACCAGCACGCCGCCGGACAAGTTGACGCGTGCTCTGATCCATTCTAGGCGGGTTGCCTGGCGAGGAACTTCCGGGCCTTCGCTTGAATGATCGAAATGACGTCGACGGCCTCGACGAAGTCCTTGTATTCCGCGTCCTCCTCCGGCGTCAGTTTTCCCTCATTCGCCTTTCTGCGGAGATTCTCGAGCTGGGATTCCAACTCCGGATCGGCGCGGAGATCGACAAGCGCGCGGGCCAGCGCGAGCGTGAATGCCTCGGTCACTGGTTCCAAGAAACGGTCGAGATAGCTGGCCGTAGACATGATATAATTCTACCACGCCAAGCAACGGCTAGCCATAGTTCCTAATCGCCTTTGGCCAGGTCTCCGGGCTTCGTCCAGCAACGTAGCGCCAGGCCACGACCGACTCAACTCTGCGATATACGCCGCATCGCCAGCAGCAACCCCTTGCGCTCGCGAGAATCTTCATCCGCCATCGACGGAAGGGCCAAGAGGTCGCTCAAGAGGCCAATATCGTCCAGCGTGCCGATCCTCCCCAGGAAGGCCATCGCTTCCAGCCGCACCAGGGCGTCGTCGTCGGCCAGCATGGCCCGCATGCGTTCGGCCGCTTCTTCGCGCACGTCGGCGCGAAGCAGAAACCTTCGCAGCTCGTTCGTGGTTTCGTCGATCCTCTTTGCAGCGACGCGGCGACGCCAGGCCCAAACGATGTGATCGACCACTTCGACTCCGCGGCAACAGGTCAGGAGCCGAGCCGACACCCAATCATTGGCCGTCACCTCGGCGGCGCAGTCGGACAAAAACTGCAACGCATTGGCGGGCAGGCAGGGACACACTTGCAAAAACGCCGCGATCGCCTCTCGAGGATCGTCGCCGCCTCCCAATTCGTTCGCGATCACTTTGCATTGGGACTGGCACCATAGAGCGGTTTCGCGGTCGATAGGCCACCGCGCCTCGCGCCTGGCGACTTGCTCCACGGCAAACGCATCCGCCGTCGCGGCATGCCGGGAAGGTGTGGGGTCGCTCATTCGTCGCACGATCGTCACCACACGCTCCTTGGCGTCGCGCTGATCTCGGACCTTGGCCGTCCGCCGCGATAACTCCTGGTGGACGACGATCGCCCGATCGGTCCGGTGTTCGCCGCCGAGCGGAAAGCGCGCGGGCCCGTGGGCGACCGGCGAATTGCCGTAGCGGCGGATCAGGTAATCGAGCAGCCTGATTTGGTAGCGTGCCGACGGATCGGTTCCCGACTGCCCGACCAGCCGATGGCGGCGCTGGCGCCAATCGTCGATCAGGCTGAGTTGGGCGGCGGCGGCGACCATGGTGCAGACGCATACAGAATGCGGGAGGTTGCGAGAACCCACTTTGCCATCTTTACCATACGAATGCTCATTCTCGCGCTGACAGCCGAGATTGCAAGCCCGGAGCGGGGAAGACCGATCTCCGCCGTCCCCACCGCCGGCGAGCAAGCCGCGTAGCGGCGTCTTCGCGAACCGGCCCCCTGTACCCCGCGTGCGACGTCCCAGAGCTCTCTGTTCGGGGATGCGGAGTCGGTTTTCCCCGTGTACGGCCTGACCGCCGGCACCGCGGCGCTGTCGCCGCGATGCCATGGCGCGGACTGCGTCCCCATGAGCGGCGGTAGCCGCGCTCAACTCAATAGTCCAGGCTACGGCGGACACCTGCACGGCGGGCTGACGCCCTTGTGCTGTCCGCCAACGCCTGGCCTTTGTCACAAGCGCTGCCATCGAGACCCTGCCTTCGGCAGGGCTGGTGCGCTAACTCTCAGAAACAGTCTATTTATTTGCATTCACTTTGTTCGCTGGAAGCACCGCCGCCGGCGCTTCCCGCGGCGTCGTGCCCGGCGTGGGCAGTAGCAGGTTCACGCCTTTGCCGTCCATGTTCGTCCAGAAGGTTCCGTTGCCGGCATGGAACAACCGCAGCACCAGTTTGTCGCTCAACTTCTGGGCCAGCGAATAGCGCAGGAAGGCGTCGCCGTCCTTGCGAAACACGTCCATCTTGAGCTGGTACAAGTTGCCGCGCGCCGTTTCAGTCAG
>Ga0307373_10006769_pt1 | contig 18110 bp, 24 predicted proteins | sample OX2MG_FD_202534 | JGI IMG/M metagenome (GOLD analysis project Ga0307373, IMG submission 202534) | Soil microbial communities from Risofladan, Vaasa, Finland - OX-2 | ecosystem: Environmental > Terrestrial > Soil > Coastal area > Acid sulfate soil | place: Finland: Risofladan, Vaasa | collected...
AGGAAGGAAGCGATTTTTATTGGGCTGGGAGCCGGGTATTCAGGACGGCTCTTCCAACTTGAGAGGTGTCTTGTGAAAAATAAATTCGTTACGTCGTTTTGCCTGGTGGTAGGCCTGTTGATCGTTTGCGCGCCGGTGTTCGCGCATCACGGGGGATCTGAGTACGATCAGAAGAATCCGATAACCCTCAAGGGCACGGTCACGCAATTCTACTGGGCCAATCCCCATTGCCAAATTTATGTCGACGTAAAGGACAGCAAAGGCGAGGTCGTAAACTGGGTAATCGAAACTCTTGCACCGGCCGTGATGAATAGGACTGGCTGGAACAGTCATCTGTTGCACCCCGGAGACATGATTACCATCACCCTTGTTCCCAGCAAGAATGGCTCTCCCGTGGGAATGGTTCGCAAGCTCGTTCTTGCGAATGGACAAGAATATGGCCCGGGCACGTTGGGCGAACAACCGCCACAATAGCCCCCGATCGGTTCAGACACCATGTACCCGACCGAGCGCTGGCAGCGCGTTGACGTTCGATTACGAGAGGAGCCTTAAATGCGGAACTGGCTGATTGGTGCGATGGTAACGCTCGCTGCGATCTTCGCCTGCGCAATCCTCATGGTTGCTCAGACCGGTCATTCGGAAGCCACGAAGGTTGACACAAGGGATCAACCTTACGACTCGCATGACTTTAGCGGTGTCTGGGACACTGCTCCCTATTTGCAGCCCAAAGGAGAGGTAAATCCGCTCGACCTCAGCGGCCACCCCAAATTGTTACCGCCTTTTACCCCCGAGGGACAGGCCAAGTACGAAGCCAATGTGAAATTTATTGCCGCAGGCGATGTGAATAGCTGTGATCCCTACGGTACCGCGCGCAATTATTTTACGCCCCGGCCGTTTGAAATCATCAAAGCGAGGGACAGACTGCTCCAGCACTGGGAATACTATGACAACTGGCGTGAAATATGGACTGACGGCAGGGCCGTTCCCGACGATATCGACCCTGACTTTATGGGCTACTCGACCGGCAAGTGGGACGGGGACACCTTCGTCGTCGATTCAGTCGACTACAATGGCAAGCAGTTTCTGACTTGGCAGGGGCTCCCGCTGAGCACGGCAATGCACCAGACCGAGCGCTGGCAACGCATTGACCACGACACTCTGAAGATCTATTTCACGTTCGACGATCCGAAGATGTATACGCAGCCTTGGCACATCACATACTTCTACAAGCTAAAAAACTGGACGCTCGACGCGCATCCCTGCACAGTCGAGGAACTCAAGGAGTGGGACAAAGTAGGGCACAAAGATAAGCTTCCGGGTCTCGATTACGCGCCGCAAAAGTAGTGCGTTCGCGTTGAGGACGTAGTGAACCGCGGCAGAAAGCAAGTGCTGGCGACGTTTAACCGCGCCAAAGGGTCGGATGACCCGTCGACCGAAGCCGAATTTGGCGACGGCTTGCTGATGCGTGAAGGCTATACCATCGTGGCGGTTGGCTGGGAATTCGACACTCCCAAGAAGAAGGGCCTCATCCTTCTGAATGCCCCAATGGCCACCGACGACGGCAAGCCACTCACAGGCTGGGTGAACCCGTGGTTCATCCCCGACAAAAAATCCGACTCATTCGAGTATGCCTCGGGATACTCCACTCCCGTGTACCCGCCGCTCGATCCAAACGATGCCGCGTACCGGCTCACCGAACGCGAGGGCTTGATGTCCGCGCCACGCCTGATCCCACGCAAGGACTGGCAATTTGGCCGCATGGAGAACGGGCAGCTGGTCCACGATGTGAACTGGCTAACTCTAAAGGGTGGTTTCAAGCCCGGCATGACGTACCAGGTCGCCTACGAGTCCGAGAATCCGCCAGTAGCGGGAGTCGGATTTGCGGCCGTGCGCGATATGGCATCGGCGCTGAAGTACAACGCCGACGCCGTCGTACATGGCAAGTATGTGTATACCTACGGATCGTCGCAAGTCGGACGCTGGCAGCGCCAGATGATCTACCAGGGTTTTACCACCGATGAGGAGGGGCGCCAGGCGATCGATGCGATGTTCATCCAGACCGGAGGCGCGTCGTTCGGCAGCTTCAACGAGCGGTTCGCCCAACCCGATGAATTGGGATCGTTCACGCAGACGATGTTTCCGATTCGCTATGAAACCACCACCGATCCGGTGACTGGCAAGCGAGACGGTCTGGGTGCGCGCGTCCCGCCGGGAAGGAACCGAAAATATTCCTGGTCGATACGGGCTCTGAATACTGGGATCGCGGTCGCGTCGCGGCACTGCGCCATGTCTCCATCGACGGCACACAGGATCTTCCCGATCCACCCAACGTGCGAGTCTACATGCTCGCCAGCACGAAACACGGCCCCGGCTCCTGGCCTCCCGCCGACAACGGCACACAGCAGCTGTTATCCAACCCGAACGATTATCGTTGGGTGCAACGCGCCTTGTTGGAGGCGCTCGATGGATGGACGAGAAAAAACGTGGCGCCTCCCCCGAGTAAACACCCTCTGCTGTCGGACGGCACGCTCGTGGCACAGAGCAATATCAAATTTCCGAATGTGCCTGAGGTGGAGTGGCCCTATCACGTGCCTGGCGGGTTTCGGGCCGATGTGCCCGGCCCCGTTTCCGTATTGCCATTCCTGGTTCCTCGAGTAGACGCTGACGGGAATGATATCGGAGGCATTCGTCTGCCCGAGCAGGCCGTGCCCTTGGGCACTTACACGGATTGGGCATTTAGAAGCGAAGCCACGGGAGCGCCGGACACCGTCGTTGCAATGGCCGGATCGTTCATTCCGTTCCCGAAGACACGGGCCGAGCGTAGCGAGAGCCATGATCCGAGGCTGTCGGTTGAGGAACGCTACACCACGCGCGCCGATTATATACAGAGCGTGGAGAATGCGGCGAACCGGTTGGCTCAGCAGCGCTACCTGCTACAGGGAGATGTTGCGCCCATCGTTACCGATGTCGGCAAGCACTGGGATTGGATAATGGCTCAAGGGATGAACAGAAAGGAGGGCAATTAGAGGAAATCGACGGTGTCTCGCCATCCCAGCTGGCATCGCTGTGCCCGATGCGCTGCGTCTGTCTCGATACCACATTTGGCACTGCGCCACGCAAGACCGCGGCCTGCACTCATCCCCCCAGGCTACGGTGTTTGTTCCGCAGTTCATCTCAGAATCGTCTATAGAGATTGCTTTTTTGAAGGGGTGCTTGCAGCGCATCGAGGAGCATCGGCAACTGCAGGCCGTGACGGGGAAGCCGCTATCTACCAGCAGATCGAAAACCAAAGGAACGGAGCCGAAGCCTTGACGTCCAGAGCTAAAAAACGGTGACGAAACGGCCGCCGAGGAGTCTAATGGAGCCATTTTCCCCAAATTCTGATTGCTGCAACTGTAAGGCTGTTTTCAAGACGCAGAACGTGCTTAGCAGGGACCATGTTTTCCTCATTCCGCTTCGAAATTACTGAACACGACTCCAGATCTAGCATTTCCACGCAGCAGTTGCGACTTTACGACATAGCTCACCGTCCCAACCCCGGAGTCGGAAGTAAAAGTTCCACCAAGTTACGCCAGCCATCGCGCGGACAAGGTTTTCCAATTGAAGTGATACTGCAGCACGGGAGCGTGGCCTCGCGGTGCCCTGGTTCGGCAACGATGTGGTCTCTGGCTCAGTCCGCTTTCGTCGACGAAGACGATGACGTAGTACAGGCTCGCGCGGGATACGACAAGGGCTCGGGCAATCGCTGCTTTGTTTCTTCCTTCGCTCAACTGTTTTTGGGGGTCCTCGAGAGCTTGAGCGTGATCTCGCCTACCAGTTCCAGGAGTTCTCTGTTCTGCTTCTGAAGCCGAGAAAACTCCCCCCCGGACGGCGCACCGGTTGCTCCTTTTACCATCCAACCATAGAAGGTCCCAGTTCCTTTAGGATTTCGTCCGCGACCTCCGCAGCGGATAATCCTTGCACACTCGTTCTTCTGGGGAAACGTCACTGAACACCCAACTCTGCTGCTGATCGCTTCCTCTCATGCACCTTGGGCGCTCTTTGCATTATATCGTTACAACGTTTCCGACTTTCTCAACAGCCTGCTAAGGTAAAACCAAAACGGAAGCAGTTAAATCCTGAAGCGGTGACCCGTATCGCAGAAAATATCGCGGCTCCTGCGATGTCGCGCTGAGAGTGTTAGGCTTCCTAATCATTGCTAGCACCAGTGGCATCGAGGGAGGCCGTTCTCAAAGTAGCCCATTACCCAGAGCTCATTCCATAGTGGAATCGAAGTTCGGTTCGGTTATACTGCTTGTTTGTGGCGCGGTACCCAAGTGGGAAGGGAGAGGTCTGCAAAACCTTCATTCGTGGGTTCGATTCCCACCCGCGCCTCCAAAATATCGCCTGCGTTTGCTTTCAGTTGACCACTTCACTTTCTCCGTGTATCGAGAAATACTACGCGGCGCACATCAAGACCAACCTTGACGCCGCGGCGATCAACATCGTGCGGCCGAAACCGAAGGCGGCGGAAAATTTGAAACCCGCGACCACCTTCGATACTGGAAACTGATCTGTGTAAATTCCTCCGGCCTGCTCTATGATAAACAACTGAAACGACCACCCCGTGCGGGCGTGGCGGAATGGCATACGCAGCGGACTTAAGGAAAACTTGAGTGCTCGCCGGGAAACCGGCGATGCAGAACTGCTCAAATTCGGGGAAACCTGAAATGGCGATCCCGAGCCAAGCCTCCTAACCGAGGAAGGTGTAGAGACTAGACGGGCAGCACCTAAGCCCCGGATTTCCTGGGAGAGGGTGAAGGGATAGTCCAGACCGCAAACCTGGCGCGCGCTCTAAATGCGTCGCGTCCGGACGGCGAAAGCCGCAGACGGCATGAAAATCCGCAGGGCTTTACGGCCCGTGTGGGTTCGACTCCCACCGCCCGCACCATACATTCCTTTGCCCTCGCTTTCGAAGCCGAAAAGACTGCGGGTCACAAGAAGCGAATAGAGCTCCGCCGGCGAGCCGCGTGCACTTCGGAACGAGCTGCCGCGGTTCGATCGATGGCGGAGGTCGCGATGCCGAGCCGTAGGAAACGGCGGTCCACCTCTCGCCACGCTTTCAGTGTTGTCGCGAGAGTGGCCGCGCCGACTGCATCGAAGGCAAGGTCCACGCCATTCCCGCTTTCCTTCGGTCTCGGCTGGCCGCCTTTTCGATGCGCCGCCCGCATCCTCCGGCATTCGGGCCGACAGAAATCCTGTTCTTTGCTATGCTTGCCTGGCGCGAGCCATTCGGCAATCGTGTTTGCGGAGCGGCTCGCGGACGCATCGGGAATATTCTTTGCCATCCAAGACCATGAATGATTCGACCAGCGAGACGCTGCCCGCGAAGCCGCCTGTCAGTCTGCATGTCAAGACGGTTATTTTGATTTCGCTGATCGTGATTTTTGGGCCGTTGGGCAACGTCATGCTCGGCAAGGGCATGAAGACGGTGGGCGCCGTCACCAGTTGGGCTCCCGCCCTGCTCTTCCATTTCTTCTGGCGAGCCTTCACAACCGCCTCCATCTGGATCGGAATCGGTTTCCTGCTCACATTCTTCGTCTGCTATATGGTCGTGCTTTCCTGGGCGGACTACAGCTATATCCAGCCCGCCTCTTCGATCTCCTACGCGATTGTGGCGTTGCTCGGAACGTTCGCTTTGCACGAAGTTGTGCGGCCCCTGCAGTGGATCGGCGTCGCCATTATTTGCCTCGGCGTTTTCGTCGTCGGCCATACCTTCCCCAGCACCACCGAACACCGCTGAATTCGGATTCACTACTTAACAAACCCGTGGGTTTGTGAAAGAATAGTTGTATTGGAGCAATCCATGAACCTCAACGAGCTAGTAAAGAATTTCAATGACGAAGACAAGGCCCGCGATTTCCTCGAAGCACAGCGATGGCCTAATGGCACGGTCTGTCCGCATTGTGGCGTGTCAGGCGAATCTTATCGATTAAAGGCGAAGCCAGATTCCAAAAATCCAGTGCGTCCCGGCGTGTGGAAGTGTGGCGGCTGCCGGAAGCAGTTTACGGTAAAAGTCGGTACGATCTTCGAAGACAGCCATATCCCCCTGACGACCTGGCTCAAAGCGATTCATCTTCTGTGTGCTAGCAAGAAGGGGATGAGCGCCCATCAACTGCATCGAATGCTCGGCGTCACCTACAAAAGCGCGTGGTTCATGGCGCACCGGATCCGCCATGCAATGAGTCAGGAACCATTATCATCAAAGCTTTCTGGCGTAATTGAAGCGGACGAAACCTATATCGGGAGCAAGGGTCGGGCTGGCCGCCCTCAAGACTTTGCAAGGGGAACGAGACGGCCCAAGGATCACCCGAACGCAACAATATTCTCGCCGTGAGAATGGCCTCACGAATACGGTGAACGCAGTGGAAGGCTACTTCACCAATCTCAAGCGCGGGATACACGGCGTTTAACGCCACGTTGGAAAGCAGCACTTACATCGTTACCTTTGCGAGTTTGATTTTCGGTACAATGCCCGCAAATAAAGGACGGTGAGAGAACACTGCTGGCAATTAAGGGAGTAAAAGGAAAGCTACGCATGCTACGGGACTCAAAACCAAGTCTCGAAAATAGCTAAAGCTTGCTGACAAGTGAGCCTTGGTCAACTTAAAATTGGGGTCGATTTTGTCCGTGTCGGCGGACGACCAACTTGGAGTATTTCACGGGGGTCGAAATGCCAAGCACTAAGCATCCGAGGAATACGAAGCGAGCCCTTATGTCTGTGTCTCGTAATAGATATAACGTTTGGGAAATTCCGAATTATACGGTAGAGGAAGGCGCCCGTTACTTGCACGTCGCCGAAAGCGTGCTTCGGTATTGGATAATTGGCGAAACTGGCGCTGCCCCTCTTACAACTGTGTACAGTCGCAAGCCGTTATTGCTTTCCTTCAAGAATCTGGTCGAGCTTTATGTTTTAGAAAGCTTGCGACACATTCATGATATTGGGATCAGGCGTATACGTCAGGACATGGAGGAATTGAGACGCGAAAAACCTTCGAAATACCCATTGGCCGATTACCAGCTGGCAACACGCGGGCGCAAAATATACCTTGAAGGGGATGATGAACTGGTAAATTTAACGGCTGGCGGTCAACGTGCATTCAAGGAAATATTGAAGCCGTTTTTGAAGCGTGTTGACCGGAATACAAAAGGAATCGCCGAAAGATTATTTCCCTTTACTAGGAAAGAACATCGAGAATCTCCATCGAATGCGCCGCGAGTGGTCGTAATTGATCCAAGCATTGCATTCGGGAAGCCCGTATTGGTAAATTCGAGGATTTCTACTGCGTTCTTGTTGAGTCGAAAGCGTGGTGGGGCCACGATTCCGCGTCTAGCTGCTGACTATGGCCGATCAGAGGAAGAAATCGAAGAAGCCATCTATCTCGAAGAGCAGGCCGCTTAAGGGCTTTACGCTATATTTATGTAATTGCGTAGATTATGACTCTGTGGCGGAACACCTGCAACGTAACGGAATTCGTTTCCAAAGACACCGCTCTCATTTTCATGGAGATACGCCCGATACGGAATTACTGAAAAAGGTTGGTAAAAGACGCTGGATTTTAATCACTGCGGACAAGAAACAGCGTACCAGACACTTGGAACGTCAAATGATCCTTCTGTATAAGGTACGTGAATTCGTGTTCACCGCATCCGAAGTCGGCGATATTGGCGCACTCTTAGTCAAGGCACGTAGGCAAATGAAAAATCTATGTCGAAAGAACGAAGGTCCTTTCGTGGCTGCTATATCTAAGAATGGAAACGTGTCGCTACGAAATCTAAAAAATACTGAAAATGCGATGATGGGGAATTATGGCAAAGAATGAGAGGGCACTGAGTCTTCATCCCCTCAAATTTAAAGAGGCACTTTCCGACCTGCTGAAAGTCAAGCGTGAGCCGAGGGCCGTACTGGAAAAAACCACGCGAACTAAAGTGAGAAAAAAGCCCCCTGGTAGCCTAACCCTGTGGTGCTATCTCCTGCAAACTGATAAAACAGTGCTTGGATTCTCCCGCGTTTCCGTCCAAGAACATGTGGGCACATCATTCTTACTCTCTGCCGATACGTCGCTTCTATAACTTTTTTGTGCTGGATTGCATCTCTGATGATTTCGTAGACAGTACCGTTCATAGCTGGGCACCTCCTTTGAGGACGACCCAAGCTACTCCCGGTTTATGGGTTTGTCAAAGGCGTAATTCCGGTCATTTGAGCCCTCGATTAGTTTCATTTTCGGCCTGTGGGCTTTAAACTCCCCGGAATTCCTGTGCTATAATTTTCGCCAGTTTTGCTGCATTTGCGCTCGACCAGACGTTAAGGGGCCGGCTCACACGCCGTACTTGAGCCTCAAGCCAGCACTTCTTAGCCTTTTCGGGCCGCCCATCGTTCGGGAATTTGCGCCTGTTTATTTCCTCCCGGCGAATGTCTTATTGAAATGATGCGAGAGGCTCTGCGATTGTGAAGGTTGCCGAATATAGTATCCTCGCCATCGCGGCCATTCCCGCCATCTATTACCTGCTCGTCGTTTACAGCACCGTTCATTTTTTCTCGTCCGCCAGAAAGGAAATCCGCCCCAACACGGACTTCACTCCGCCTGTGAGCTGCCTGAAGCCCATCCGGGGCCTCGACGTCGAGGCCTACGAGAACTACGCCAGTTTTTGCCGTCAGGACTACCCGGACTACGAAATTCTTTTCTGCGTCGATCAGGACGATCCCGCCGTCCCCATCCTGAAAAAAATCGTCCGCGATTTCCCCGAACGCTCCATTCGCATCCTGTATGGCTCCGGGCGCGACGCCATCAACGACAAAGTGGCTCGCCTTGGCCGCTTGGTCAACGAAGCCCGGCACGACATGCTCGTGATTACTGACGGTGACGTTCGCGTTCGCCCCGATTATCTGCGCACCGTGGTATCGCCTTTCCGCGATCCCCATCTCGGCGCGGCCACCTGTCTCTACGCTTCCACCAAGGAAACCACCTTTCTCGAACAGGTTCAGTCCATCGGCATGCTTTCCGATTTTTTCGCGGGCATCATGGTCGCCTGGCAGTTGGACGGCGTCAAATTCACCTTCGCGCAGTCCATCTTGACCACCCGCAAGAATCTCGAGGGCTTCGGCGGCTACCAGGCCATCGAAAATCGCCCCGCGGACGACCTTCTCATTGGCCGCTTCGCCTCCGAGCAGGGGCTCGGCACCAAGCTGCTGCCCTGCGTCGTGCAAACGGTCGCCGATTTCAAGTCATTGAACGAGCTTCTTCATAAGCGGGTTCGCTGGATGACGGTCATGCGCCGCATGCGTCCCTGGGGGCATCTGGGTCTGATCTTCACCTGGGGATTGCCCTGGTCGCTGGTGGCGATCGCGATCCATCCCACCGCCGCCATAGCCATCGCTTATCTGGGCGTGTATCTCGCGCTTCGCGTCGTCATGACGTTGCTCATTGGCGCCTGGGGAATGAAGCAGCACGGAGTCTGGAAGCAACTGCCTCTCATCCCTCTGTGGGATGCCCTGGCATTTTTCATTTGGCTGGCCAGCTTTGGACGCAACACCATTCGGTGGCGCGGTGTCGATTACCGCATTCGCGAAGGGCGGCTTGTGCCCGTGATTTCCAAGTAACATGTCTGCGCGCTGGCTAAGCGCCGCTCGCGTGCGCTAAGCCCGGCCTGTCGCGTTGGCAGCGCGAAAAGGAAAACAAGGAAAATTCCCAATGAAATCGTACTTGATCACCGGGGGTTGTGGCTTTATCGGCGTCAACCTCATATCGCGCCTTGTTGCGGAGGGCGCTTCGGTGCGGATTCTCGATAATCTCAGCCTGGGAAAGCGCGAGGACGTCGACCCGCTCGGCGTCGATCTTCAGGTCGGCGATATTCGCGATCTGCCCGCCGTCGCCGCCGCCTGCAAGGGCATCGATGTGGTCGTGCACCTCGCCGCTCATACTCGCGTGGTTGAGTCGGTTACGAATCCGGAATTGAACTTCGAAATCAACGCCATCGGAACCATGAATGTCTTGCGCGCCTGCCGCGAGGCGGGCGTCAAAAAAATGATTTTTGCCTCTACCGGAGGCGCCATCCTCGGCGAACAGGAGCCTCCCGTCCACGAAGGCATGGTCCCAAGGCCCATTTCGCCATATGGCGCCAGCAAGCTCGTCGGAGAAGCGTACTGTTCGGCGTATTGCGGCGCCTACGGCCTGAATACCGTCGCGCTCAGGTTCTCCAATGTGTATGGCCCGTATTCGTATCACAAGGGCAGCGTCGTGGCGCAGTTCTTCAAAAATCTGATCCAGAAAGAGCCTGTCGTAATCTATGGCGACGGCCGGCAGACGCGCGATTTCCTCTATGTCGGAGATTTGGTCGAAGCCGTGTTGCTCGCCGATAAGACGGACACGCCCGGCGAAGTCTTTCAGATCGCCTCGGGACGCGAAACTTCCATTCAGTCTCTGGTGAGCGCCATGAAGGAAGCGATTCCTGGAGTGGCCATCGATGCGCGCTTCGAACCGCCGCGCGCCGGAGAGATCCTGCGCAATTACGCCAGCGTTGACAAGGCCCGCCGCATGCTCGGCTACAATCCCAAAATGCCCTTGCACGAGGGGCTGAAAAAGACTTGGGAATGGTTTCTCTCGCGCCAAGCCTACTTCGCCGCAAAGAACCGGGCTTGACCCCGGCGCGACCCACGGTGAATCCGCAATCAGCCCACGTCAATCAGTCCACGACGAACCCCAGATTAGCCCACGAGGAATCACGATAAAAATGTGCCGCCGCGATAATCGGAATCTTGCTTAAAAAAGCGTCCCGATTTCGAATTCGTCCCTTGCTCGCGCTTGCAGTCGCCTTAGTCGTCCGAAGCCCGCTCGGCAAAGGCGCGCGCGCCTATCGGTGCTGACGATGACGACGCGCCAACCGCCGCGACGTTGTTCGTCCGGCGTTCGTTCGTGCCATTTCTCCAGTTGACCTGCGGCATGAACAGCGAAGGATCGATGCGGTCCCGGTATTCCACCGCGATATTCACCAGGGAATCCAGCAGCGAATCGGAGAGAAGGTGAGGTTTCAGCCCAAGGTCCACCAGCTTCGAGTGCTTCGCATTGTAATAGTGCGATTCGGCTTCCACGCGCGGGTCCGGCAGGTGCTGGATTTCCGCGTTCAGGTGCAGCTTCTTGGCGGCGCTTTGCACCATGCGCGCGAGATCCAGAATCGAAAACTGCTCGGTGAACTGATTGTAAATGCGGCACTCGCCCGGCGCGGCCGGGTTCAGGCACGCGAGCTCGATGCAGCGCACCGTGTCTCGGATATCGAGGAATCCTCGAGTCTGCCCTCCCTTGCCGTAGACGGTGATCGGATGCCCGGCTGCCACTTGCGCGCAAAAGCGATTGAGCGCCGTGCCGAACACTTCGTCGTAATCGAACCGATTGATCAGAGCCTCATCCAATCCGGTTTCCTCGGTCGTCGTTCCATAGACGACGCCTTGGTTCAGATCGGTGGCGCGCAGCTTCCAGATTTTGCAGGCGAACAAAATATTGTGGCTGTCGTGAACCTTCGACAGGTGATAGAACGATCCCGGTTGTTTGGGATAGGGAAGCATGTCCTTTCGACCGTTGTGCTCGATCGTGATGTAGCCTTCTTCAATGTCGATGTTGGGGGTGCCGTATTCCCCCATCGTTCCCAGCTTGATCAAATGGCAATCCGGCTGGATCTCTCGCAACGCGAACAGCAGGTTCAGCGTCCCCACCACGTTGTTGACCTGTGTGAACACCGCATGTTTGCGGTCGATCATGGAGTAGGGGGCCGCTCGCTGCTCGGCAAAGTGGATCACCGCTTCCGGCTCAAATTCCGCGATCGTTGCGGCGAGGAAGTCGTAGTCCGTCACGTCGCCGACGTATAGCTCGATCGTCTTCCCGGTACACTCCCGCCAGGCCTTGAGCCTGTCCGGAAGAGGGCGGATCGGCGTCAGGGTCTGCACGCCCAGTTCAAAATCCCACTGCCGGCGAGCGAAGTTATCGACGATGGCGACCGAATGCCCCCTTTTTGACAGATAGAGGGCCGTCGCCCAGCCGCAGTAGCCATCGCCTCCCAGAACGGCGATCTTCATGAGTCCTCCTTGTTCCCCTCGTCGAAATCCGTCTCGCTGACGGCATTTTTTACATTTTATGTGGCCAATTCGGGCAAAAATTGGTCATTTGCGCAGTTTTACGTGAGTTTTACGCGACCAATTCGGCTCAAAATTGGCCGTTTTCGCCCAGATGATCCACTCAAACGAAGACATTCGTGCACTGGCTAGCTACCAAATCCTTGCGTCCCCCTTAGGATCCGGAGCACGACGTTATGCCTTTCGCTATTCGTAACGTAACGATTCCACGGGTTGAAGGCTCGCCGCCTTCTTTGCCGGTAGATACCCGAAAAGCACGCCCGTAGCGCAGGATACTACAAAGGCGAGCACCACGGAAAGCCATGAAATCGGAATGGTTATCCCGCCGGGCACCGGCAGGAATCGTATCAGCGTTTCGATCACAAATGGGATCGCGACCGCCAGTCCGATGCCGATCAGCGCTCCGATGCCGCTGATCAGTATCGCCTCAATCAAAAATTGCAGCAGAATTTCCCGGCGTTGCGCGCCGATGGCTTTTCGGATGCCGATTTCGCGCGTCCGCTCCGTCACGGTGACGAGCATGATGTTCATGATGCCAATGCCACTGATCAACAAGGCCATCATTGCAATCAGCAGGAGCACGATCGTCAAAGCCAGCGAGATGTTGTGCGCGGTCTGCAAGATCGAAGTAAGATTTTGGACGTTGTAATCCGCCTCAGGAGCGTGGCGGCTCTTTAAAATTTGCCTGACTTCGTCGGTTACCAGCGGAACGTCGTCGGCTCGATCCGCCTGCGCATATAAGGTGACGATAAAATCATCCCCGACATAATATTTGATCAGAGGGAACGGGATCAGCACGGAATCTGTTCTGATCTCCGACTCGCCGAAGGTGCCGGTCCGTTCGCGAAACGTGCCGATGACCGTGAATCTCAACTCTCCCACGTGAATGATTTGCCCGACGGAATCGCCCGCGGGAAGCGCATTCTGCGCCAAGTGTTCGGAAACCAGACAAACCTTGCTCACGGTGGAGAAATCGGCATCGTCAAAATAGCGCCCGCGCAAAATAATCAATTTGCGAATTTGCTGAAAGCCCTCGGTTACGCCGACCATGCTTACAGGCCACACGCGACCTGCAGCCACCACGTTCATGGGCATGTCATTCGTTCCCGCCACTTGCACCACTTGGGGAATGCCTTCCTTGATGGCGTCCAAGTCCCCCAGGGAGATTTGATCGGCGAGACTCACATTCCGCGAGAGATTCGATTGCTCGAGCCCGGCAAAGACGATGTTCGATCCCACGGCTTCGATTTGCGAACTGATGTATTTTTTCCCCGTCAGTGCAACGGTCACGACCAACACGACACAGGCGCTGCCAATCACGACGCCCAGCATGGTCAACACGGCGCGCAGCTTATTGGCGCGCAGCCCCTCGATTGCCAGATTCGATGTTTCAACCCAGTTCATGCAGGTCTCGCCGGATGCCGGTTTGCGATTTCCGCGGATTCTTCCCTAGAGTGAGATGGAAGTGTTCGGCAAGGGATCACCTTCGCCGGCCTGAAAGCACTGTCACGCGACGAATCGTTTCCCTAACCGTAGCAGATCGCGAGTACAAGAATACCTCATCGGAGGGGCGGTGACAGAACGAGTCCCGCCGCGAGCCACAAGCGATTCTGAAGGCGTCCAACGCTTTTCTGATTCGCGTGGCAGTTACGCGAGGATGGAGTCTCACTTTCGAGCGGCTGGCAAACAGCGCGCCTTGAAGATAATCGCTTGGAGCGGCGTTTACTGCGGGAACAGCATCAGCGTGATGGCCACTACCAACAGAATGGGACCCAAGAGAAACGCGAAGCTCATGCCCAAAAGCACGCGCACCGCCGCGTGGCGCTTTTTGGGAAAAACGCGCGGAGCCCCGCGTTGACGGAACATCGCGCGGAGAGCGTGGCCGTAGGCGGAAAGCCAATAGCGGCTTTCCCGGCGAGATTGCCAGAGCAGATCAATTCCCGCGCAAACAACCAGCGCTCCAATGATTCCGAGAAGCTTCGCCATGATTAGTACCGTTCCAATCGTGCGGGGCGCATCATTTGAATTTGAAAAAGTTCCCTGCCAAAAAAGAAGATGCCTAGGCTCCGCCTCGCGCCGAGCGAGTCAGGATCTGCGCGGAATCCTGTCCCTGGCGTCCAATATCAGCTCGGACGGGCACCTGGGCCACGCTCGCAGGCTGCGGGAGTTCGCCCAGGGCATGCCGTCCGCGTCCAGTCTCATGCCAGGTATCCACGATGTTGTGAATCACGGTGATGTTCGGGCCAATCGCCAAAATCCAAAGTGCAATCGGCATTTGATTTACCAAAGCGCCCAGAATCATCACCGCCAGGCGTTCGGGACGCTCCCAGAAACCGACTCCCTGACCTGGAACGAGCGATTCGGCGCGCGCTTTGGCGTAACTTACCATCACCGCCCCGGCCATGGCCGCGCAGGCCAGTACGACATAGGGAAAGCGGTGGACGTGAACATAGTGAACGAGCAGACCGAGGAAGAGAATCAGATCCGCGTAACGGTCCAGGATGGACTCGAGAAAACCGCCAAACAGAGACACGCGGCCTTGTCGCCGCGCCACGGGCCCGTCGAGCAGGTCGCAGAGCGCTGCGACAAGCATCATCCCGCCCGCCGCCGCAAATCGACCGGCGGCAAACAGCACTCCTGCCCACAGATTGGCTACCAGTGCCGACCAGGTGATGACATTAGGAGGGATTCCCGTGGGAGCCAGAGCGGCTGCGAGAAGGTCGATAGGCCACGAAAGGTATCGGCCAAGGGTCCGCGTCAGCATGGAATCGGCGTCACCCCTTTTATTCCTCTTCGTAAATTGTGGCTAGACGGACAACTTCGTATTCTTTTACCCCTGCCGGTGTGGTGACCGTTACCTCATCGCCGACTTTTTTCCCGAGCAACGCCCGGCCAATCGGCGAGGTCGTCGAAATCAGCCCCTTTGCCGCATCGGCCTCTTCGACGGTTACAAGCTTGTACTCGATTTTGGTGTCTTTGGCAACATCCAGAACGACGATACGCGAGCCGTACGCGGCTCGGTCTTTAGGCAAGTTATTCAGATTCAGCATGGAAAGGTCCGCCATGCGCTGGTGGAGTTGCCCTAGTCGCGCGGACACATAGGATTGCCTTTCCTTGGCGTACTTGTATTCGGCGTTCTCGGAGAGATCGCCATGGGCGCGAGCCGTCTTGATTTCCTTCGGGAGCTCATCGTGCAGCTCGTGTTCGAGGGCGGCGATCTCGTCCTTCAGTTTTTTCTTGATCTTCTCGGTAAGGTCAGCCATTTGGGACGTCTAAGAAAAGCTAGAACACCCTATTCCCCTCTCCATTCTAGCCCGAGTTCCCACTGCGGATGCGATTTTTTTGTGCATGCTCTTGGCAATTAGGCGCCCAGCGATTGCATCAGCAAAATTGCCCCGACCCCGGCCAGCCCGATATAGACCAGCTTGAAAAAGGCTTGGCCTTGGAGGCGCCTGTTGACCGCTCCTCCGAGAAATATTGCCGGCAATGCCACGGGCAGCGATAACACGTAGTAGCGCGTCACGGCGGGGACCCACAGACCAGCCAGCCAATAACCGCCCAAACCAATGATGCTGGCTGGAAGGAAATATGCCTGCAACGTCGCGCGGAAGTGCCGCGCCGACCAGCGGCGCATGGCCCCGTAAATGACAAGCGGCGGCCCATTCATTCCATAGGCGCCTCCCAGCACGCCAGCACAGAATCCGCAGATGAGGAGCCAAGGCCGGCTATCGGTTTTTAATTCCGGCGGCGTGCGGCCAATCAACGAATAAGCCGAGAACGCGATGATGATGACGGCGAGGGACGCTTTGACACCGCGATCGTGGCCGTTCATTAGAATCAGAACGCCGGCGGGAATGCCAAACAGGCTCGAAACCACCAGCCATCCCGCACTGCGCACGTGAATCTCCCGCCAATCTCGCGCGACGACCACCGCGGCAACCGTGATCGATACAAGCACCGCCAGCGGAGCTGCGATCTGAACGGGAATTCGCAGGGCCAGCAAAGATACGGCTACAAGCGCCTCACCGAATCCCAAGGCGGACCGAATCAGCGTCGCGATAAAAACGACACTCAGAACATACAGCGTCAGCATGTTCACTTCTGTCTCCTAAGGCAACGGCCCGATGCGATGTCCGCCGCACGCGCCGTTTGCGCGCTGTGATTCAGGATAGCGGCGGCCGCATCAGGTCCAGTGTCTGCAACAATGGCACGCTCATCGAAAGGACTGTATGTGTCACCAATCTACTGCACGGGTTCACGGAATTGCCTAACTCCGCCGCGTCGCACTATAATTGCACCGCCGATGAAGAAGGAAGTACGTTCTGCCTCCGGAAATGGCCATAGGCCCCGGTTGCTCGATCTGTTCTGCTGCGCGTGCGGCGCTGGCGTCGGGTACAATAGGGCGGGCTTTGAGGTTGTCGGCGTCGACAACAAGCCACAACCCAACTATCCTTTTCCTTTTATCCAAGCAGACGCCCTAAAACTTGATGCAAAGTTTTTGGCTTCGTTTGACGCCCTCCATGCGTCGCCGCCGTGCCAGTCGTATTCCGATTTAGCCAAGAGAAACGGGAACGGGCATGAATGGCCTCGCCTAATTGAGCCCGTCCGTAAAATGTTGATTAAGACTGGCCTTCCGTATGTCATTGAAAACGTCGATGGCGCGCCATTGCTTGATCCTGTGGTCCTTTGCGGAACGATGTTTCCCAACCTGCGCGTGCTTCGGTAAATGGCTGACGAAACGAAGAGCGGGACGCACTGGCAGGATGACGAACTCGATGTGATCGTCGCTGCCTACTTCGCCATGCTTGCTGCAGACATCTCCGGGCAACCGTACGTCAAATCCAGGCACAGCGCGGCCGTCATGGCTCGGATTGGTCGGACGCACCGCTCGGTAGAGTTCAAGCTCGAAAACATATCGGCTGTATTGGATGAACTGGGCATGCCCTGGATTCCCGGCTACAAGCCAAAGAAAAATTATCAGAATGCCATTTTCGATGCGATAGACCGTTACCTTACCAATCACCCAGCCGCACTTGAGCCTACCCAAAGTCTGCCACACCCACCGCCTTTGTCAGGTGAAATCTTTGTCACTCTGCCAACCCGTACGGCAGCCAACGAGCGGATTCCCGAACGTCTGCAGCGGCTCGTTCAGAAATTTGATCCGGTTGAACGGGACCATCGCAACCACTCTCTTGGCAAAGCTGGTGAGGCTTTTGTTGTCGATCTTGAGAGACGCCAGCTCACTGAAGCTGACCGCCCTGACTTGGCGAGAAAAGTCCGTTGGATCGCCGCTGAAGATGGAGATGGCGCAGGCTACGATGTACTGTCCTTCAACATAGAAGGTCAGTCGCGCTTAATTGAGGTCAAGACTACTAATGGGTCTGCTCGCACGCCCTTTTTCATAACCCGCAACGAGTGCAGCCTTGCAGCAGAGCGCCCCGCGGAGTGGCGGATTTATCGCGTGCACCTGTTCGCACTGGAACCACGCATTTTTACTATCGCGCCACCGCTAGAGAACGCTGTCAAGCACGCACCCGAGACATGGCGAGCGTCCTTCGGATGCATTCGGAGAAATGAGGTACACGAATGACTGTCACCCAACTCACGAGACTGACGTTGATGGATCTCTTGAATGCCGCCAACAAGCACTATGATGAAAAGTACTTATCTGTGTATTTCGATGTGGCAAGTGGCGGGCGCAAGGCCGGTTCCGGCGATACCCTTGCTGAGTTCATCGCCTCAGAGCTCCGCGAAGGCTTTGATGGAAAATCTTCTCGGGAGCAGCAGGTCGCGGCGGCAGTTCGCATGCTTGAGCGTGCTCTAGCCGTGCGACGGTACAGACGGCGATGGCGCTCACCATCTGCGCGCCCTCTTTCATATCGACGATCGATCGCCACACGCAAAAACCAAAGCAACTGTACGAATGGCGGGTGCCAGCTATTTGGCC
>Ga0307373_10006771_pt1 | contig 18108 bp, 17 predicted proteins | sample OX2MG_FD_202534 | JGI IMG/M metagenome (GOLD analysis project Ga0307373, IMG submission 202534) | Soil microbial communities from Risofladan, Vaasa, Finland - OX-2 | ecosystem: Environmental > Terrestrial > Soil > Coastal area > Acid sulfate soil | place: Finland: Risofladan, Vaasa | collected...
CGTCGAGACGAGAAACGACGCGCCCCTCACCGCCGGAAACCGTTAAATGCAGAGAGAAAGGCGCGCCGAAAGGAGGCATTTTTTACTTGAGCATGAGAGATTATGTGGCCCTGACGAAGCCAAAGATCGTCTGGCTCCTCTTGCTCGTCGCCCTCGCCTCGGAGATCATAGCCTCGCGCGGCCTACCGCCGATCGTCGCCTTCGTCGGCCTGTTCCTGGCCGGGAGCTTCTCCTCGCTAGGGTCGCTCGCGCTGAACAGCTACCTCGAGATGGACGTCGACGCCAAGATGAAGAGGACCCGGAACAGGCCTCTCCCAGGGCTGAGGATAGTCCAGCCCAGGAGGGCGCTCGCGTTCGGCCTTTCGCTCGTCGCCCTCGGCCTCGCGATTTCCTGGCTCACCCTGACGCCCCTCGCGACGCTCTTCATCGGACTGGGCGCGCTGGTCTACGTCCAGGTATACACCGTCTGGCTCAAGCCAAGGACCAGTTGGAACATCGTCCTGGGCGGCTTCGCGGGCAGCTGCTGCGCGCTGGCGGGGTGGTACGCAATCACCACGGCCGACCCGCTGATCGCGTGGGTCCTCGCGGCGCTCGTCTTCGTCTGGACCCCGAGCCACTTTTGGAGCCTAGCGGTAATCACCGAGGAGGATTACTCCGCGGCAGGCATCCCCATGCTTCCCTCGGTCGTGGGGGAGAAGAAGGCCGCGAAGTTCATCGTGGTCAACACCCTCCTCTTGATACCGATTAGCCTGCTCTTCTTCCTATACCTAGCGGGGACGGGCGAGGTCGTCTACCTCGTTGGAGCTCTCTTCCTCGACATCCTGCTCCTCGCCACCAACATCAAGCTCCTGATCACGCCAACGAAAAGCAACGCCCTCCTGGCGTTCAAGGCCTCCAGCCCCTTCCTTGCCGTCATCTTCATCCTGGCCTGCGTCAGCGTCCTGCTCTGAAGCCCAGAAAGTCTTAACTAAGTTACCTCTTGCGGCCCCTCCAGTTGAGCGCCGGAAGATACCTGGTCTATGCGACCATCGTCTCCACCTTCGTCCTGATAGTATGGGGCGCCTATCTCACGGCGGGCAACTGGGGCGGCGCCTGCGGCGGCGGGGCCACCACCGCGGTGAGCGCGGATTGGCCCTACTGCAACGGCTCGCTCGCCGTCCCGAACCCATACTCTCCCGCCAGTTACGGGGCGTTCGTCGAGTACTTCCACAGGACCCTGAGCGTCCTCGTGGGGGTCATACTCGTTGCGACCTTGGTGTCCGTCTCGAGGATGAAGCCGAGGCCTTCCGGGGCCTACAGGGCCCTCCTCTTGTCGGGTGTGCTGCTCCTCGTGCAGATCGGACTGGGCAACGTCGTCGTCAACTCTGACCTCAACGCCGCGGTCACCGCGCTCCATCTGGCGAACGCGACCGCCCTGTTCGGGGTCATGGTCATCTCGGGCGTCCTGATCCGTCAGGAAGAGCGTCCTGGCGGCTACTACTAGCGCCGCCGATCACCGCAGAAAGCTAAGAAGTGACCGAACGCCTCTCCGCCCAGAAGCTCGCCGTGAAATCCCGTCCCAGGTTCATCGCGGACGCCATGCTCGGGAGCCTCGCAAGGAAGCTCCGAATCTTCGGGTTCGACACCTCCTACTTCAGCGACGGCAGGGACATCGAGCTCGAGGACCTTGCCAGAAAGGAGGACGGGTCATCCTCACCTCGGACAAGCGGCTGTTCGCGCACTCGGAGGGAAAGGGACTTCCGGCAATCCTTCTAGGCGGGATGACCGACAGGGTGAGGCTGCGCTCCGTCATGAGGGCGGCGGGGCCCGGGATGACCCTTCGCGTAGGCGGGAGCGCTAGCAGATGCGCTGTTTGCAACGGCACGCTCAGGCTCATCGGGAGGCGGAGGGCAGCTGCAGCCAAGGTGCCCCCAAAGGTCCTAGCCAGGCACCGCCTCTTCTACGAGTGCTCGTCTTGCTCCAGATCCTACTGGCGGGGCAGGCACTGGGAGCGTCTGAGGCGCCTCTCCTATTCTCTCAAGACAAAGGATTTAACCTGAACGACTCGCGCGGGCCCACCCGATCGCAGGAGCGGCGCTTGAAAGTCTACCTCGCGGCCTTCGGTTCGGGGATGGGTCACGCCTCGAGGATGGCTGCGCTCGCGGACGAGCTCCGTGCCGAGGGAGACGAGGTCACGTTCTCGAGTTCGGGTGAGGTAACGCGCTGGCTCAAGGCGAAGGGATACCGGTGCAACGACGTGCCTCTGGTCGACGTCGCATTCAACGACTCCGGCGCCTTCTCCGCCACGGAGACGCTGAAGGAATTGCCTGTGCTGATGGGGCGGATGTGCTCCCAGGTGCAGCGCGAGGTCGGGAACCTCGGCAGGTTCGCGCCGCAGGTTGTCCTGAGCGACTCGATGGCCTCGACGGTCGTCGCCTCGAAGTTGATGGGCGTAAGGTCGGTCGCGATCCTGAACCAGCTCAGATTGATCTCCTCTCCCAGGACGCCAAAGACGATCGGCCAGATACTGGCCGGGGGCAGCATCACGCTCGTAAACGGGCTCTGGGAGCTCTGCGACGAGATACTGGTCCCTGACCTCCCGCCCCCCTATACGATAAGCGAGAGGAACCTCTGGAACGCCGGAAGCGCCTCCTCCAGGGCACGATACATCGGCTTCCTGACGCCCAAAGGCGACACGGGCGCCCCAGGAGACGAGCTTCTGGACCTATGGCGCGCGGAGAAGAGGAAGCGAAAGGTCTTCTGGCAGGTCTCCGGTCCCCCTCCCACGCGCGGTCCCTTCTTGGCGAAGGCCCTCGAGGCTGCGAAGGCCTTGGAGCATGACTACCTCTTCGTGATAACCGCGGGCAACCCGGGAGGGGAGACGTCGCCCACGCGGGTCCCGGGCGGCTATCTCTACCAGTGGTGCAACATCTCAAGAGCGTTCATCGACTCGTGCGACGCGGTGGTCTCGCGGGCGGGCCACGTGAGCATATCGGACTACATCCTTCGGGCAAAACCCTGTCTGCTGGTCCCCATCCAATCCCAGACCGAGCAGATCGGGAACGCGAACAAGGCGGAGAAGTTGGGTTTCGCCATCGTCGCGGACGAAGTGGAGCTAGACCCTACGAGGGTCGGCGATCTCCTGCGAGAGCTTTCCGAGGAGAGATACGGGACCCGCGCTCAGGAGATGAAGAGAACTGCGGATGGCTACGACGCCCTCCGTGCCATCCTCAGCGCCCTGCGGAAGGCCTAGCCGCGGCGCTTCATCGCGTCGATGACCGCGTTCGAGTCGGCCTGGACGCCGCCGAACCTCCGCTCGGCGTACGGGTTCAAGGCGTCAAGCGACTTCAGGGTCATCTCGCGACCGCCAGACGCCTGCGCGGCGCGGCCGAGGCGAAGCGAGCGGTAGACCGCGGCGACCTCGTCCTCCTGGACGAGCAAAAGCGGCAGGGCGAGGTTCGGAAAGCGCTCAGCGAACTCCGTCAGAGCGCTTGGGCGCCCGGGCCGGAGCCCCGAGAACGCCGGCCCCTTGTGATCGCGGAGCCAGCCGCCGATTCGACCGTAGGGCTTGTCGCCTCCGTCGAGGAGGACCAGCTCCAAGCAGCGGGGGTCCATCCTGAACGAGAGCTCCGAGTAGAGCCTTGCGACGCGCCTTAGTGCAGCCTCGTCCGTCCTAGAGTGGACGAGCCTCAAGGAGAAACCAGAGCGCGCGGCCATCCAGGCCAACGCAGAGCTGCGCTCCCCTCCGGAGACCAGGCAGGAGACCCAGTCACCCCTCGTAGGGACCCCCCCGGGCCCGGCTCGTATCTCCGCTCCACACGCGCCCGTCACCCCTTCGATGCAGACGTGGAACCTCACGTACGGCCTCCTCTCGTCCACCCGCACCCCGGGGATGGAGGCGAGCAGAACGGAGTTTCCGGAGAGCACGGCGTCCCCAGCGGTCTCCTTCGAGGCCACGACCTGCGCTGATATCTTGAACGTCCTCCCCTTCGATAGGTAGCGCCTCGCGAGGAGCTCGAGGTGCTTTAGGTAGTTCCCGGCCCCGCTGAAGCGATATCCGACCGCTATCCACGAGATGCCAGGCAGAAAGGTCAGGCTCCTTGCGACGGCCACAGGGTCGTCGGCCGTGACGAGCAGGGCGTCGCCGATGCGGTCTACATCTCCCTCACGCGCGGAGAGCTTCCCGACGACCGTCCTCTCGATGTCCTCGAACCGGCCTGCACCGCTCCAGCCGACCATGGCAACGGCCTTCAACAGCGGACGAGCGCGATTAGTGGTTTTTAAGCGGAGCAGCGACCGCCGACTTGAGCAGAGAAGGCGGCCAAGTCTTAAAGGCATGGACTGCCCGGCGTGACAAATCGGACAATGACAGAGGGACGCGCCGAGGAGAAGGGGACAGACGACTCCGCACCAGTGCTCTCCATCAAGGACGTACTCTCCCAGAGGTCGGTCCCGAGGGCGCGCCTGCGCGGGTGGGTAGCAGGAAAGGCCGGGGTCGGCGGCATCGTCTTCCTAATACTGCGAGACGGCACGGGCTACCTCCAGGTGTCCGCCAAGAAGGGGGTCGCCGAACCCCCGGTGGTGGAGGGGATGAGGCTAGTCCCCAGGGAGTCGGTCGTCTCTCTGAGGGGGGTCGCGAGGGAGGACAAGCGCGCGCCGGGTGGCGTCGAGCTGGTCGCTGAGGAGTTCGAAGTGATATCGAAGGCCGAGCCTTGGCCGATAACGAAGACGGCTGTGAAGTCGGCCAAGCTGCTCTACGACATGCGCCACCTGAGCATCAGGGGAAAGAAGTCGATAGCGACGATGAAGATCAGGTCAGAGGTCATTGGTGCCTGCTTCGACTACTTCCGAGAGAGGGGTTTCACCCTCATCAGCGCGCCGACCTTCGTCCAGGCTGCCGTGGAGGGAGGGTCGACGCTCTTCGAGGTCGGGTATTTCGGGAAGAAGGCCTACCTCAGCCAGAGCGCTCAATTCTACGAGGAGGCGGCTCTCGCCGGCCTCGAGAAGGTCTGGATCTGCCAGCCTGCCTTCAGGGCGGAGAAGTCGAGGACCGCGAAGCACCTCACCGAGTTCTGGATGATAGAGGCGGAGCGCGCCTTCGCCGACCAGGCTGCGAACATGCGGCTGCAAGAGGAGCTCGTCGCCTTCATAGCCGACCGGGTCCTCGAGAGGAGGCAGGACGAGCTCGCGACCCTGGGCCGGAAGCTCCTGAGGCCAGAGCTGCCTCTCGAGCGCATCTCCTACGACGACTTCAAGGAAGTGGCCGGGGCAAAGGGCGTCCCCTTCGAGTGGGGCGAGGACATCCCAACTGAGGCGGAGAGGCTGGTGTCCATCTCAAGGAGCGCCCCCTTCTTCGTGACAGACTTCCCCCTCTCGGCTCGCTCCTTCTACCACATGACCTACGAAGACCGGCCCGACGTGACAAAGTCGGCCGACCTCATCGCGCCGGAGGGCTTCGGCGAGCTAGCGACGGGAGGTCAGCGCATCGCGGAGTACTATCCACTCCTCCAGAGGATAAAGAGCCAGAACCTCCCGCCAGAGGCCTTCTCCTGGTACCTTGACCTCCGGAAGTTCGGGATGCCCTTCCACTCGGGGTTCGGGATGGGGGTAGAAAGGGTGACGCGATGGATCGCCGGGCTGAAGAACATCAGGTCGGCCAGCCTCTTCCCACGCACCATGACGAGGGTCTCCCCCTGACCGTTATCGGAGCGATTACGATTGGAGCTTAACCTCGGCTCCCTTATGGCTCCCATCCGGCCGCTCCTGAGAAATGACCTGGTGTATGACGTGGTCATGACGAGATCGCTCGACTTCCTGCTGACTCAGCGCACCGTCAAGATCACGAGGCTTCAGCTCAACGAGATAAGGCGCCGAGCCGGGACGGGGGTCTTGAGATACGCCCTCCGGGATGGCCTGCAGATCGAATTCGACCTCTCGGACGACCTCGACGCCTTCATGTTCGACCACCTCTCAAGATACGGCCACTACGAAGCCGAAGTCGAGTCCATCCTGTCGGAGCTGGTAACCAAAGACACGACCTTCGTCGACGTCGGGGCCAACGTCGGGTACTTCACGGTCTTGTGCTCCAGGTCGGCACGAGCGGTGTATGCCTTCGAGCCGGTGCCGGCCGTCTTTGAGAGGCTCTCGGGGAACATCCGTCTCAACGACCTGGGGAACGTCCGGGCGTTCCAGCTCGCCCTCTCCAAGGAGAAGACGAGATTGAGGCTCTTTGAATCGAGGATCTCTCCCGGCCACGACTCGACGGTCAAGAGGTTCGAGCACGACGGGTCCATCCTCGTCGACGCAGTGAGCCTCGATGAGGCCGTCGAGCCTTCGGCCGGGGACGTCGTGATGAAGGTGGATGTCGAGGGCTCCGAGAAGGACGTATTGCTAGGAGCGCTTGGCCTGATAAGGTCTGGGAAGGTCTCCGCGATCGTCGTGGAGTGGGCCAGACGGATCTACCCCCGAGTCACCGACCTGAGAGAAAGGTTCGCTCTGTATTCCGCGCTGGGGAGCGTGGAGGTCCTCGACGACCGTCTAGGAAGCTACAAGGTCACCGAGAGGCACGAGATTCCGGAGTTCTGCAACCTTCTCATAAGGGTCCGGAGGTGAGCGTCGCAGGCGCTTGATGAAGCGGGACGTCCCGCCGCGTTGGTCCTCGAACGCGCCAAGAAACCAACCGCGCGACTCCTACCTTTAAAAGTGGGCTCCGACCTCGCCACCATCGGATTGAGGCGCTACAGGGCTTCCAGCGGGAATCCTGACATGGGAAGGCTAAGGCTCGTCGCGTACGCGTCGCTCGTCGTGGGCGTGGCTAGCATCCTCTTCGTAGCCGTGCTCGCGGCCCAGCTTAACACATTCTACCACCAGAACCAGAGTCAGAGTTCCTCCACGACCACGACGACGTCCTACCAGTCGACGAGCGTCTCGGGGAGCCTGATCACTCCGCCGCTCTCGCTGCCTGACGCGCCGCAGATAACCGCGGAGCAGGCCTTCGGGTCGAGGCTCACCAACATCAATGCGCCGTTGAATGCCACGGAGCTCGCAGTGATTAACAACGCCTCGCAATCGTACTTCGTGACCGCCGCGCAGATGTACCTGAACAAGTCGCTCGCGATACCCATCGGCGCGCCTGTCTCCGCGTCGCCTCTCCTGTTGGTAAACGGCAAGCCCTCCGTCATGTACCTTGGGGCCATCTCCTGCGTATACTGCGGCGAAAATCGATGGGCGATGGCGCTCGCCCTGAGCCAGTTTGGCAGCTTCCAGCAGCTGTTCAAGGGATACAGCGCGCTGGGAGACCAGGATGTCCCGACGATCTACTGGGCGCCGGCCCACTACAACGCCACACAGGGCGTAGAGTTCGGGAACTTTTACACGAGCAAGTACATCAACTTCATCTCCATGGACTACGCCTCCCCGATAACGGCGGGCTTCCAAGTGGGTACCCTCACGTACTTCCAGCAGGAGGCAGTCGCCACGATGAACCCCGCCTACGAGGCCGCCACTGGCATATTCATCAAGCTGAACAACTTCGCAGGCACGCCCTACACGATCTGGGGAAAGTTCACCGTGACCCAGGCTGACGCGGCCAACTTCGGAGACGCCTCTTCCAGCGCCACGACCACCCTGCCGATTTCGTCGCTCACCCACGGCCAGGTCCTGGGCTTGCTCGCGAGCCCGCACACGCCGTTCGGCTGGAACGAGTACGCCGCGGCTGACTTTTACATCTCCCTGATCTGCGCGAGCATGGCGTCGCCGGCCCCTGTCTGCTCTCTGCCCTCGATCTCGACGATGGTCTCGCAGGCCTAGCCGCTCCCCAACACGTGTCCGATCCTCGAGCTACGGCCGAAGGAATTTTAAGAGGACGATAAGGCGGACCACCGAGCCATCTTGGGGTTGCCACTCCTTAGGAACCCGCTCTTCCTCCTCATGTTCGCAATATCCTCTCTGTTCGTAGGCGCGGCCTTCGTCTATATGTCTACCAAATCCCCTTTCTTTTGGGGCGACCTGTTTCTGCCGGGGGTCGCCCTACTCCTTGCCTTTGCGACGGCCGCCATCCTATCGGTGGTCAACCTCCTGAGTCCGGTTCGGGACAGCGGCTAGGGGGGCGAGGCGCCGGCATCTCTGAGGCGAGATTGGTCAGGACGTAGACGACGAAGACGAGGAAGTGTTGGAGATGTACTTGCAGATGGTCTCAACCCCGGCGGCTCTCCCGCTGGTATTGGTAGTGGTCGTCCCGTTGGAGGTCGTGGACCCGATGCGGCCTGCGAGGTTCGTCGATGTCGTGTACGAGACAGCCGTGGTCATGGTCATGGTCACGTTCTTTGTCGTTGCTCCGCTCACGGTCTCGACGGGGAGCTCGAGGTACTGGAAGACTCCGCAATACACCGTGTTCGAGGTAGCCGCGCGCGAGCCGTAGAACTCGACGACTCCGACTATGAGGACGATAACAAGCAGCGCACCCAGAATCGGGAGAACCCGACGCCTCCTGGGTCTCTGCTTCCTCCCCTGGTATTCCTTGAACGCCATGAGCCTGAAGCGTTTTTGGAGGCCGAGGCTCGGTTATTAAACGTAGAGACGAAGGAGAAGGTTGAACTCCGGGGGCGACCGGCCCCGAGGCACTTGTCCGACCCTGCTGTGAGACGTCGGGAGGCGGCCATCGGGAGGCTAAAGCTGCTCCTGCCCTCTCTCTTTGCGCTCGGGTTCCTTTTCTTCACCGCGATCACCGTCTACCCGCTGGCGGGGATGCCCGGACCGCCACCCACCCCGCTTGGAGGGACCCGCCCTCTTCTCGTCTGGCTTGCCGAGGCGAGCGCCAGCGGGTTCCTTTTTGCCCTCTTTGGCGCCCTCATAGTTGCCGTTTCCAGCAGCTCAGACGACCCGTAGGGATGCTCAGAAGAGAGGCACGCGTCTCCCGCTTTCGAGCCCAGGGTCTGACCATTCTCCTTCGAGGGCTCCCCGCCAGCCTCCCCTGTCTCCGATCCGACTAGGCACGGAGAGTTTCCGAGGCTTCTGATTATGCGGCGTCTTGTTTCCTGAACACGAGGAATCCGATGGTGAACATCACCACTATCCACGCCAGCACCGACAGAAGGGTGAACTCGTACACGTTGCTTTTCCAGACGTGAGCCGCCATCAGGGCGCTGACGTTCATCTGTCCTTGGCCGAGGTTCGCCCCGTATACAGTGAGTTCGCGAGAGGTCTCGACAGGGTCGAGGAGTATGATGGCGAGGGCTGCGTCGGCGCCTACTCTCAGATTTATGGCGATGACCAGCTGGTCGAGGCTGGAGACCACAGCGAACAGGAACCACACCATGATCCCGATCCCCATCGCAGTGGCCTTCCTTTTCGAGAATTCTGAAATTATGAGGGCGATGCCCAGCATCACCGCGTTTAGCATCGATGCAAAGAGCATGATCATCACCACTGAATAGTAGTTGGAGATGCCAGTCGTGAATACCACCACCGAGGCCGCCCCGAAGCCCGCGACGATCACCGACGTGGTCGCGAAGAGCAAGCCGACCGACCTTCCCAGGAAGAACTCCGACTTCGTCACGGGATTGGAGAGCAGGTACTGGAGGGTCCCGGCTTCTCGCTCGTCCACTATCGAAACGGCGCCCATCGGGAGCGCCAGCAAAGGAATCAACGGGAATGTCACGGAGAGCAGGGTCGAAAGGTTCTGCGTAAGGTACTCCGGCGGGAGGTTCCCCGCCGCGGACAAGTACAGGTCTGGAATGTCTACGGCCAAGAGGAAGAAGATGACTCCGAAGATTATGACCCACTTGGTCCTGATCGCCTCCCGATACGTGAAGGATAGAATGCCCCAGACCCCCAGAGCGTTCATCTGTCTCGCCGTGCCGCGGGTCATGAGTACCACTGTCGCCAACCCGAAGATCACGGCGACGCCAATAACCGCGTAGAGGACGTCAGGGCTGAAGGTCGCGGCCAAATCAGTTCCCTACTTCCCTAGTCCCCACCGAAGTGGACTGGAGCAGCTTCACGTACTCCGACTCTATCTGGCTTCTTTCGATTAGGATATCGGTCATCGCGTATGGGCTATTCATCAGGCCCTTCACCACCTTCAGCTTGATGCTGCTCGGAACGGTTGCCCTGAGCCATTCCCCGTCTGACTCGAAGTCGAACGCGCCGAGGTCCGTTCCCAGCTTCGTCACGCCGGCGGTGTCCGCTTCTTTGACCCGGACGAAGATCGTGTCGTTGACGCTCAGGCGCGACATAAGCTCGTCGGGAGAACCCCTGATGACAACCCTTCCGCGGTCGAGCACCATCACGTCGGTCGCTAGCTCCCCGAGCCCCGTAAGGTGGCTGGTCGTGATCATCGTCTTTCCCTGCTTGAGAAGCGCCCTTAGCAGTCTTTGGAATTCCAGCTGCCCTCTCAGGTCCACGTTGCTCGTCGGCTCGTCCAAAAGCAGGAGCTTCGGGTTCCCAATCAATGCCAGCGCGATGCCGAGCCTCTGCTTCATTCCATCCGAGCACGCCCTCACCCTTCTCTTCCTCGCGTCCCAAAGGTTGACCAGCTTCAGCTTCTCCTCGATCTGTTCGGTTCCTCCGAGGTTCTTCAGCCGCGTGGTCAGCACCGCATGGTCGTAGATGGTTAGCGCCTCGTAGAACGCGTAATTCTGAGGCACGTACCCTATCATCTTCTTCGCGCCCCTCGGATCCTTGTTCACGTCAATCCCGTCGATGCTGACGGTCCCCCTGAAGTTCAGTATCCCCATTATACACTTGATCAGTGTGCTCTTCCCCGCGCCGTTCGGTCCTAGGATAAGCAGGTGGTCGCCGGGCTTTATGTCGAGAGACAGCTTGTAGAGGGCTGTGAACTTTCCGTATCTCTTCTCGACGTTTTGGATTCTCACTATGGGCCTTTCTTCTTGCTCTTGGGGCGAGAGTTGTTGCAAGTGTTGTTGGTCTCAGGCCGAGGCATCGCCGTATTTATTGGTTGAGTCTGGAGCGTTGTCTTCTGAAAATATCGTTATTTCGGCTTTGGTCGAAGACTTGAGGAGAGGCTCGGTCCCCCACAACCTCGGTATGTCGCGCTATTCTGGTGTGCTCGTTTCGCGGGTGCCATCGCACCCCAAAATCATTTCTGACTGGCTTGCGCCGACCGGGGACCGCGGGGCAAGAACGCCGCCGCTACCATTAGGACGGCCCCTGAGCCCAGGAGGGCATATGGGAGGAGCGTTTGACCGCCGCCCTGGCTGGAGGTTGACGTGCTGGTGGTGGTCGACGCAACAGGGTTCTCGATCAACAGGGATCCCCCCTGCGCCTCCATCGCGGGCTCGGTGAAGTAGCGGAGGACCGGGACGCCGTAGTACACGGTATCGCGCAATATGATGTTCAGGGACGCATTAGCCGATTGCCCTTTCGCCAAGCCACTGTTGACCTGTGTCAATGGGAAGGTGAAGTTGTTCGGTCCCCAGTACGCGCCTGGGTATAGGAATGCCGACGAGTTGAAACCAGAGGGCCCAAAGATGGTGGAGTTGAGTTCATACCCTCCGATGAAGAGTTGCGCCTCGAGGGCGTAACCCAAGATGTACTCGATCTGCCCGGAAAACGCAGTGATGTGTAGGGTGAGCGCGATCGTGAGGTTCGTCCCCACATCCGCCGTGGAAGGGTAGGAGTAGAGGACTTCGTAGGAAGTGTTCCCCTGGGGAAGGATGTTGCCCATTTGTTGCGTGACGCCCGACGTCACCTGGACGGCGGCGTTGGCGCCTTGGAACGATATCAACAGGACGAGGGTAAAGAGCACGGGGAAGAGCCTGAGCGCGCTTGGTCTCGCTCGACCCTCACGGCCGCGGCCGTCTTTCTCGCTATCAACCATGTTGCGATCACCCGCTCTACGAGAAAGTAAGAGGTCCCATGGCCTCTATCTTAGTCTGCGCCAGGTTGAGCGCGTCGCTGGGAGTGACGGTCCCTTCCCAGGCTCCGCCGAGGGAGACCTCCAGGATGGTCGCTGCTGTGAGCCAGCGCGGGAACCCCACCAAGGTAGTGAGCGAGTTTGCCTTCCAAATCTCATCGACGAGCGCAGGGACGGCGAACCCTGGTGACTGGAGCGCGCTAGCAACTTCGGGAACGGCGGTAACGGACGACCTCGTGGGATAGTTCTGATAGTTGCCGAGGGCCTTTGCCTCTTGCGTTCCCTTTGCGGTAGCCCACTGGATCCAGAGCCAGGCCATCTCGGGATTCTTAGAGTAGCGGGAGACGCCGACGCCAGACCCGGCGTAGGGGTGGAAACTCCCTTGGGGGCCTCCTGGGTTGGTCGCGTACCCCACGAGGCCTTGAACCGACGACCTTTGAGGGTCATCGAGCCAGGTCGCGTATCCGTCGAACAACAGCACTTGGGCACAGGATTCGCGAGCCATCGCATAGAACAGGTTGTCCCAAGTGTAGGTGGACGAGCCTGGGTCCGAATAGGGGCTGAACCGGACATAGTTCTCGAGGGCAGCCAGAGCCGCGTCTGTGTTCACGGTCGGGGTGAGCGTGTTCCCGTCTACCGCGAAGAGGCTTCCGCCGAAGCTAGCGAGGTGCGCCTGATACTCATAGATGACCGAGATGGAGGGGGCGGCCATGCTCGCTGAACCGAACGGGGTCAGCCCGGATTTCTGGATTGCCTGGCAGTTCGCGTAGTGCTCGTCCCAAGTGGTCGCGGGGGTGAGCCCAAGCTTGTCGAAGATGTCCTTCCTGTACATGAGGATAAGCGTGGGTGTATCGAATGGAAGGACCGTGACGTTGCTGGCAGAGCTTCCACCGTTTCCGCCTGAAAGGTCAGGAGGGTACGTCGCGATGCGGTCCCAGGAATACCGATGAAAGTCGTCGAAGTTGATGCCGGGATAGGTCAGATTCGGGTACTCCGCCGCCAGCTCATATGGAGAAATGGGCAGATTCGGATAGACGCCGAGGTTCTCCACATCCAGGCTGTAGGCGTCGTAAGCGCTGCTCTGGGTGCTGGCCATCAGCGAGATGTCGTCGAGTTGGAGGGCATAGGGGACGATGTTGTACTGATCCCTTATCCCGGTGGCGGACAAGAAGTCGCCGTCGATGAGCTGCGTCGCGTAAGGGCCGAACTCCGCCTCGAGGCTGATGTCCAGCGTCTTGCCCGAATAGGGGCCAGAGACGGAATGGAGCCAATTCAAAAATTCCTGATAGTCTGGAAGGGAAGAGATCTGTGAAAGGGTCGAGGAAGAAGACGAAGTGCTTGACGCTGATGATAAAATGGACGTTGAGCCCCCTGCGCCTCCTCCTATCGACTTCGGGGACGCAAGGTCAGCAAGGCCCAGGGAGAAGAGTCCCGCCCCAGCGAGGCCCATGCCATAGCGCAGGAATTGTCTTCTGTCCAAGTTAGGTGTACTTCGGTGACCCTTTGGAGGCCAGAAATCAGCTTGGTCTCGCATATATAAGCAGTTTGAACCGATTTTTGGGCTCTGTCCAATCTTCGGGTGATTTCATCACTGGCAGAAGGGCACGGGGGTGCCATTGCCAGACAAAGTGTCCCATCGCATATGTCATCCCTATCCCAATTAGAGGAAATGAAAGGGACTGATGCGCATCGGGCATGTATATGCAATCCCCAGCAATTCCGGGGGAAATCGGAACGCAGAAGAAGATGAGGAAAGCGCCCAACGCGCCCGACAAAACGACAAGGGTAATTGCTGTTCGCGTTCTCATGCGTCAGATGTTGTCTCCGGTCTATTTACGGCCTCGCGAGCATCGAGAGGACGATACCCCTGATAGAGAAGGAGAAGGTGCTTGTTGCTCAGATTACGGGGACATCACCGGAGAACGAGACACAACTGATTTGTAGCGGCGGGCCCTCCTGGGCGGACATCGTCGCGCGCCTCGAGCTTGACGCACCCCCTCTTGAGTAGACGTGATGGATGAAATCGCAGAAGCCCTTGGCAGTCCTTATATCATGGAGAACGCCCTTCCAGACTGAGAAGAGTCAGAAGGTGTCCGTCAGTCGCGAGCGACGCGGTAGCATACGACGGTCGATGAGCGGGCCTCGTATGCCGGGTAGAGGTCGTTAGGCTTGTCGTCTGGAGGCTTCGACCTAGACGCCCTCTACGGATTGTTGGCGATAGGGATAGTGTTAGGTGCGTCGACGTTGTTGCTGGGGACCAGACTCTAGATGAGAGTATGAACTCTCTCGGCGTTTGGGGGGTGCTATCATTCACCTTCCGGGAGGCGATCAGAACAAAATGGCTGATGACCTTCGCGGTGATTTTCTTCCTCCTTGCGGCAAACCTTCCAGTAAAGGTTCTTTCAGATCTAAACTCACTCCCAAAGGGGTACGACCAACTGAGCTTCAGCGCCCTGCTGCTGGCCGCCTTCCCCCTCGTTCCGTTGCTTGCTCTTCCCATCGGAGCGGTATCAATCGTCGACGACAGGGAGTCCGGCACGATCGAGTACCTGTTCTCGAATCCGATAACGAAGTTTGACTTCTACCTCGGACGAATTGCAGGCCTGCTGCTGGCGACTAGCACGGTGATCTTCATTGGCTTTGGAGGGGCTGCGATGCTGGTCTACCTCTCCGATGTCTCCCAATTCGGCACAATAATGATCGAGGCCCTGTCGGCAGGGCTGCTGAATGCCGTCATGCTCGCCTTGGCCCTCATAGTCTCGGAAGTCTCCAAGAGAAAGGCTACAGCCATGGGGGTGGCGATCTTCATCTGGTTCCTCCTGACCACAGTCTCAGGAATAGACACCCTCACATACGCCGTCTATTGGCACAGCCAGACAGCGGCTCTCTCCCTCGTCCTGCTCGACCCCGTCGAGACGAGCCGCATCACGGCCATCGAGGCGGCACACCTGAACCAGACCCAGTCATTCGGGCAGACCGACTACATGGCCCTTCATCTCCTGGGAGGCAACCTTCTACCCGTGGCCGTAGGTTCGGTCTTGGCGTGGCTGGCCTTCCTTACAGTGATGGGGTTCCTGGTCTTCAGGTATCAAGACGCGAGCTGAAGAGACGCCCAGTTCCTAACCGTGATGTAGGCGCGCTTTCTCTCGATCGGGCGTCAATGCCCTTCTTCCCGTCCATCAATCCAGACGGACAGCAGTAGGAATGACCAGACCACGTGCGTCCGCCCCGAAGCGGGTGATCATCATCTTGCAGACCGTGAGGCCTCCCCTCCGCCAGGGTCTTCACCTACTCTGCCCTCTCTCGGCGACCACGGCTGGGGCATTCGGACTGCGCGCCGCAGGATTCATGCCCCACTCTGGAGGAGGATTGTGACCGCGAAGGGCCTTATTTTTTCGCGCTCATCAGCTTGCGGTCCCCCAAGGCGACGAGGACGGAACCGCCTACCGCCATCACGATTCCAACCACGACGTAGGAAGCCCACGCCGAAGGGACGTTCTGTTGGATGTAGGTGGCGACCTGGGCCAGGATTGCCGAGTTGAAGTCCGGCGTGCTCCCGGCGTAGTTGATGACCACACCGTTGACGATGCCTGCAGTCGAATGAAGTGACTGGTAGTAGCCTGCCGTGAATGCCCCTAAGAGGCACAACCCAAAGCCCAGTAGTCGTGTGACCAGGGACAAGCTTGCTACGACAAGCCCCGCAGTTATTTAAGCGTGCGAGATGCGGATATCATTTGAACGGTCCTGGCCTCCTCACAGGACTGACACCGTAGCCAGATTTTCAGTAGCCTGTTTTTGAGGCTGGAATTCACTCAATCCCGCGTCAATCCCAACAAACTGTCAGAGTCCGACCAAAATTTCGATTGGAAAAATCGGCGTTGGCGACGAAGAATTCGCAGACTTTGGCAATCAGCGAAACTCGTGGAATCTCAAAGACGAGCAAGACCTAAATAGTGAGGTTGGCGGATTTGTAGGCGCATGACGAAGGTATTAACTAAAGAAATAACGAAAGCTATTACGAAAAGTATGAAGAAAACATTAAGCAACACATCAATCCGAGCAATAGCACTCAGTCTCCTATTCATCGTCTCAGGAATAGGCGCATCGGTGCTGGTGGCCCCGGTGAGCGCAGCGCCCAACTCGGCCCTCCCATCCGCCGCGGCTCCGGTCGCGGCGGCAGCCCCGCTCACGCAAGCGATGGCCAACTGGGAGTTCCCGAACGGCAACGCGTTCAACCAGGACTACAACCCGCAGTTCCAGATCAACAGCACGAGCGCCCAGTACCTGGGCCTGAGCTGGATCTATCCACTGCCAACAGCACCGACGTCGCTTAGCGGCTACACGGGCTTCTTCGTGCCCGATGGCGTCGGCATGCCGGTGATCGTCGTCAACGGCACCGCGTTCGCGACCACCGTGTTCGACGAGACCCTAGCCTTCAACATAGCCAACGGGAACGTCCTCTGGACATACAGCTCCCCGCTAAAGATCAACGCGACCGCAGGCGAGAACAGCGGCCCATTGCCGCTCCACTCCCACGACGGTAACGAGTGGTTCACGACGGCGTCGTTCGCCGCAGGACCCATATCGGGCCCGACGCTGTGGTGGCAAGGACAGGACAACAGCGCCTACGCCATCAACGCGCTGACCGGTAAGCTGCAGCTCACGTTCAAGGACTTCACCGGATTCGGCATGGTAGCCGGAAACAGCCCCACCAGCACATACCACGGCATCGGCGCATCGAACATCATCATCGACCAGAAGCGCGGGATCTTGGTATCGGGTCATGACGCGGAGCTCTCAGCCGACAACGGCAGAGGCTTCTTCGCGGGATGGAACCTGAACACCAACCCACCCACCAAGATGTGGGTCGCTTACGACGTCCCTCCCCAGCCAAACAGCAACGTCCCACTCAACCCCAACTTCGACACACAGATGATCGCCAACATGTCCGCGGCAGCGACCTTCTTCCCAGGGAAGACGGGTACCAACGGGTACACCACCCCTGCTGAGGTCGCAGGCGGCGTGCAGATGAACGTCAACAACAACCTGGTCGTGGACTGGAAGTCGATGAGCCCAACCGCTCTCAACGCCAGCCTCTACAACGACTGGGGCCAGAGCAACCAGAGCGCGCAGTGCCTCGCAATCGACGGCGGAGGCTCCACAGGATCCACAGGGTCCGGGTGGGGCGGTGCGTGGCTGCTCGGCTCAGGCCAGAGCTCCGGCATAGCGTTCCTACCCACCAACAACAAGGACCCGTTCACGGGCCCATGCAACCCAGGACCTGACCTCTGGTCTGCGTCCATACTCGCACTCAACATCACCACCGGGCACTGGATATGGGGCCTACAGACCACCGCGCACGACATCTGGGACTACGACTGCTCCTGGTATCAGGCTCTCGCCAATGAGACCATCGCAGGCGTGAACACTGAGGTAGTATTGAAGACCTGCAAGGACGGCTACCTCTTTGAGATCAACGCCTTGACGGGCAACCTCATCTGGGCGTGGAACCCACCAGCCGGCGTAGTGACACCAGGGTCGACCCGGTGCTCCGTATGCTTCGCACCTGACCCGACCAACTCGTCTTGGATGAACGCTGACTTCCCAACGGCACAAGTGGACTGCAAGGCCGGCGGTAACACAGTCGCCTGCCTGAGAGGTCCGCAGTCTCCATTCCTCCAGTTCCCCTCTGAGCTAGCAGGCTTCGAGGACGAGCAATCCTACGACCCAGCCACGAACATGATCTATGCGGCTTCGCACGACGTGCCTAGCTACATGGGCTACTTCGGGCTGAACTCATCCACCTACTTCTCGTCCACAGGCGAGGGAGGAGTGCCATGTCCGAACTGCGGCACCCTCTACAACAACGCCACGATATGGGGCATCAACGCGGCCACAGGCGCAGTAGCCTGGCACTACAACATCCCACTGCAGGGATACCGCGGCCAAGTAGAGGTCAGCGGCAACCTGGTCTTCGCGACGCTGTCATCGGGAGATGTCCTGATGATCGACGCCACGACGGGCCAGCTTGTCAGAGACTACTACATCGGCGCACCGATGGACGTAGGACTTGCCATCGGAGCCTCGGTCAGCGGAAACGAGTACCTAATCCTCCCAGTAGGGACGTGCAGCTTCGAGGCGGTAGCGACGTGCCCTGGTACGACACCAGGTGACATCGTCTCGCTGTCGCTGCAGAACGTGCCACCCGCAAAGACGACCACAACCACCACGACGACAACCACGACCACTACGAC
>Ga0307373_10006772_pt1 | contig 18102 bp, 16 predicted proteins | sample OX2MG_FD_202534 | JGI IMG/M metagenome (GOLD analysis project Ga0307373, IMG submission 202534) | Soil microbial communities from Risofladan, Vaasa, Finland - OX-2 | ecosystem: Environmental > Terrestrial > Soil > Coastal area > Acid sulfate soil | place: Finland: Risofladan, Vaasa | collected...
CGTATGTCGAAGGGCTCCGGATGGACGAGGCGACCAATCCGCTGACGATCCTGGCGGTCGGCCTCTATGGCGAGGCGCTCCCGAACCAGGACGGCGCGCCGATCCGGCTGGTCACGCCGTGGAAGTACGGCTTCAAGGGCATCAAGTCGATCGTCAAGATCGAGTTCGTGGAAAAGCAGCCGATGAACACCTGGCAGATCGCGGAGCCGAACGCGTATGGGTTCTACGCGAACGTGAACCCGAACGTGCCGCACCCCCGGTGGAGCCAGGCGACCGAGCGGCGGATCGGCGAGTTCTTCAGGCGGCCGACGCTGATGTTCAACGGCTACGGCGATCAGGTCGCATACATGTACAAAGGCATGGACCTGAAGAAGTACTACTGAGCAGGACGAACCACGGATGACGAGAACGCAGTGGATCCGGCGGGTCGGCAAGCCGCTGGTGTTCCTGACGGCGCTGGCCCCGACCGGGTGGATCATCTGGGAGGGGGTCACCGACAATCTGACGGCCAATCCGATCCAGGAGCTCGAGCACCAGACCGGGCTCTGGCTGCTGCGCTTTCTCTGCATCACGCTGGCCGTCACGCCGCTGCGCCGCCTGACCGGCTGGAACGACCTGATCCGGTTCCGCCGGATGCTCGGCCTGTTTGCGTTCTATTACGGGTGCCTGCACTTTCTGAGCTACTTCTGCCTCGACCAGTTCTTCAACCTCCGCGCCATCATGGCGGACATCGTCAAGCGGCCGTACATCACCGTCGGCTTCACCGGCTTCGTGCTGATGATCCCGCTGGCGGTCACGTCGACCGCCGCCATGATCCGGCGGCTCGGCGGCCGGCGCTGGCAGTTGCTGCACCGCCTGATCTACGTGAGCGCGGTCGCCGGGGTCATCCACTACTGGTGGTCGGTCAAGGCCGACATCCGCAGCCCCGAGCGGTACGCCATCGCCGTCGCCGTGCTGCTCGGCTTCCGCCTGCTGTACGCGGCGGTGAAGTCGCGGCAGCGCCTGCGGCCGGCGCCCGCGGCGGCCCTGCGCCCGCCGTTCGCGCGGTTCAGCGCGATCGAGCGGGACGGGTCGCCCGACTGATCGCCCGCCATGCCGGCCGCGCCCCTTGCCATCGCGCTGCTGGGGCGCGCCCCGTCATCCCCTGACGCCAAAACCCGCCTCAGGCAGGCGCTGCCGTCCGATGCCGGCGCGGCGCTGCCGCTGTGCCTGTTCCTCGACACCCTCGAGGCCGTCCGTCGCGCCGCCGGCGGCGAGGCGGTGCCGATCGTGACACCACCCGACGCGGCGGCGGAGCTGCGCCACCTGATGCCGGACGTCGGCCGCATCCTGCCCCAGCGCGGCACGGATCTGGGCGAGCGCATGCATCACGCGTTCGTGGACCTGTTCGAGCTGGGCTACGGCCCGGTCCTGCTGGTCGGGACCGACCTGCCGACGCTGCCGCCGGCGCACCTGACGCTGGCGGCCGAGCAGCTGGCCGCGCGCGCGGACCGGGTCGTCCTCGGACCGGCCGAAGATGGGGGGTACTACCTGATCGGCCTGAACCGCCCGGAGCGCCGCCTGTTCGACCGGATCGACTGGAGCACGTCGCGCGTGTTCAACCAGACGCGAGACGCCGCGCTACGGCTCGGGCTCGACGTCTGCCAGGTCCCCGGCTGGCACGACGTCGACACGCCGGAGGATCTGCGCCGGCTGGCCGCCGAACTCGCGTCGCTGCCCCCGCACGTCGGACGGTATGTGAGGAAATGGATGAAGGAACGAGAAATGAGAAATGAGGAATGAGGAATGAGGAATGAGGAATGAGGAATGAGGAATGAGGGCGTGAGGCCTTATGCCTCACGCCCTCGGCGCTTCACCCACTCGCCGACCTGCGTCAGGTCCACATTGCCGCCGCTGACGATCACGCCGACCCGGGCGCCGTGGCCGTCGACGATCCGCTCGAGCAGGGCGGCGGCGCCGAGGGCGCCGGTCGGCTCGACGACGAGCTTCAGCCGCTCCCAGAGGAAGAACATCGTCCGCAGGAGCGCCTCGTCCGTCACCGTGACCATGTCGTGGACGTACTGGAGCACGAGCGCGAACGTGATCCGGCCGAGCGACTGCGTCCGGGCGCCGTCGGCAATCGTGTCGGGGTTCTGCACCGTCTGCAGCGTCCGGCTGTGAAACGAGCGGGTCGCATCGTCGCCCGCGGCCGGCTCGACCCCGATCACGCGGCAGCCGGGGGAGAGCGCGGCCGCCGACAGCGCCGAGCCGGACAGGAGCCCGCCGCCCCCGCAGGGGACGAGCAGCACGTCGAGCGGGCCGACCTCCTCGATCAGCTCGCGCGCCGCCGTGCCCTGGCCGGCCACGATGTGTGGATGGTCGTAGGGGGGGATGAGCGTCAGGCCCCGCTCGTTCGCCAGCCGGTTCCCGAACTCTTCGCGATGGCTCGTCGCCCGCTCGTACAGGACGACCTCGCCGCCATATCCGCGTGTCGCGTCGAGCTTCACGGCCGGCGCGTCCCTCGGCATGACGATCGTCGTCGGAATGCCGAGCAGCCGGCCGGCCAGCGCGATGGCCTGCGCGTGATTGCCGGACGAATAGGTCAGGACGCCCCGCTGCCCCGCCTCGGGCGAGAGCCGCGACAGCGCGTTGTACGCCCCGCGGAACTTGAACGCGCCGGCGCGCTGCAGGTTCTCGCACTTGAAGAACACCTGCGCGCCGGTCAGCCGATCGACCGTGCTGGAGGTGACGACCGGTGTCCGATGGGCCTGCCCGTCAATCCGGCTGGCCGCGTCTTCGACGTCCGCGTAGGAAGGCAGGGTGTCAGGTCGAGGCGTCGCACTCATCGTGTACCGATCTGCCGCGAGACGCGGCGCGTGAAGAAAAGCCGTGAAAGCCGTCTGTCCGGAGCGGGGCCGGCCGCCTGCCGCATCCCATCCGCGTCAGTCCTCTTCCCACCTGAAACGCGCGATGGCCAGGCCGCCGAACAGCGCGGCAAACCCGAGGAGCACGAGCGTCGGCGCGACGGCGCTGCCGAAGCCGAGGCCGCGCCACGTCATCGCCTCGAGTCCATCGACCGCCCAGCGGACCGGGATGATCAGGGTCACCGTCTGCAGCCAGGGCGGGAAGAGGAACGTGGGGACCCAGGCGCCGCCGAGCATGACCATGAGGAGCAGGCCGAACACCGACACGCCCCGGGCGGCCTGCGGCGTCCGGCCCAGTGCGGCGATCAGCAGGCCGAAGGCCGCGGTCATCAGCGAGCAGGAGACGATGATGGCCACGAAGCCGACGGCGCTCCCCTCGATCCGGATGTGGAACACGAGCATGCCGAACGCGAAGCTGACCGCGTAGGTCATGATGGCGATCAGGGCGCCGCTGGCGGTCCGGGCCGCGAGCAGCGCCGACTTCGACAGCGGCGCGCTGCGCAGCCGCTTCCACAGGCCGCGCTGGCGCTCCAGCAGGATCCCGAGGCCGACCTCCAGCGACGCGAACAGCACGAACTGGGTGGACATGCCGGCGAACGCATGGGCGAAGCCGTTGTAGGCCACGTTCCGCCGGGCGGTGATCGCCCGCTCGGCGACGGTGTAGGGGATCGAGAGCCCGTGGACCCGTCCGGCGGACGGTCCGGCGTCGGCCCGCCGGTACCAGTGACGGGCGCTCTCGAGCAGTGCGCGGAGCGACGTCCGGTCGGCGGCGCTGAGGCCGGAGTCGCGGTCGAGCCGCTGGATCGCCTGATCGATCATGGTCCGCCCGGTCTGACCGCTGAACATCTCCTGGGAGACCGTCTGCATCACCTGCCCGGTGAGGATGCCGCGCACCATGCCGACCTCGGCGCCGCGGGAGGGGTCGTACAGGAGATCGAGCGTCGGCTTCGCCTGCGCACTGAAGAAGGCCCGGCCGGCCGCCTCGCCGAACCCGGGCGGGATCATGATCCCGACGGCGATCCGGCCCTGCCGCACGGCATCCTTGATGGCGGCGTCGGTCGCCGTCGTGACCGCCAGCGACGCGTCCGCGGTCAGGGCCTGGACCAGGTTCGCCGAGATCGCGCTCGAATCGTGATTCGCGATTTCGATGGGGATGCGGGAGGCGACCGCCTTGTCGCTCGATCCCGAGAAGAGAAAGCCGAAGAACGAGGCAATGACGATCGGTGCCGCGAAGCTGAGCAGCACGGCCCGCCGATCGCCGAAGAAGATCCGCAGGTCCTTGCGAACGAGCGCGACGATGGCTCGCACGTTCATGCGTCCCGCAGGCTCCTGCCGGTCAGCGCCAGAAAGACCGTCTCCAGATTGCCGCGCTCGCTGGCCAGATGGGTGCACCTCCGCCCGGTGCCGGACAGCCACTGCAGCACGGCCGGCGCGCCGGCGCTCACGTCGTCGAGGCCGACCGTCAGGACGTCCCGGGCCAGCTCCGCCGAGCGGACGCCCGGCAGCCGGCGCAGGTCGTCCACGGCGAAATCGCGGTCGCCGCCGTCCAGCTCGATCGTCAGCCGGTTCGTCGAAGGCAGCCGGGCGTACAGGCCGCGCAGCGTGTCGTCCGCGACGACGCGTCCGTGGTCGATGATGACGATCCGATCGCAGAGGCGCTCGGCTTCCTCCATGTAGTGGGTCGTGTACAGCAGCGCCTTGCCCTGCCGCCGGAGCGCCTCGAGATTGTCGAAGATGGCATTGCGGCTCTGCGGGTCCACACCGACGGTCGGCTCGTCGAGCAGCAGAATCGGCGGATCGTGCAGGAGGCCGGCCGCCAGGTTGAGGCGGCGCTTCATCCCGCCGCTGAAAGTGCTCACGCGATCGCGGGCGCGCTCCGTCAATCCCACGAACGCCAGCGCTGACGTGAGCGCGATGGCGGTCTCCGCGCGGGACATCCCGTAGAGCGCGCCGAACAGGTGCAGGTTCTCGGCCGCGGACAGTTCCTCGTACAGGGCGAGATCCTGCGGCACCAGGCCGAGCCGCCGCTTGAGCGGATCGGTGTCGCCCGCCAGCGCCCGGCCGTCGATCAGCACCTCGCCGCCGTCGGGCCGCACGAGCCCGGCAATCATCGAGACGGTCGTCGTCTTCCCCGCGCCGTTGGGGCCGAGCAGGCCGACGATCCGGCCGCGGTCGACACCGAACGACACGTCGTCGACCGCCCGCTGCGCGCCGAAGGCTTTGCTCAGATGACTGACGGCCAGCATGGTGGATCACCGGGGGCGAGGAGCGCCCCCGCCGCGTGTGCACGACCATAGCACACGCCGCGCATCCGGACCACGGGCCGCCTCAGAAGTGATAGTGCAGCACGAGATTCAGGCTGCGGTCGACCGTCTGCGGCTCCCCGAACGTGATCCGGCGCCACCAGTCGACTTCCGAGATGAGCGAGAAGCCGTCCGCCAGATCGACGGTGATGCCGGGCTGGATGATGTATTCGCGGTGGCGATCCAGGTCGTGATAGACGACCTGGCTGAAGTTGAGGCGCGGGTGGTAGCGGCCCCGCGACCAGCGGACACCGGCGAGCGAGTACGTGGCGTTGCGCGGCGGCAGCACCACGACGCCGTCCACGCGCTGGCGCAGGATCTCGCCGTACGCCGTCACGCCGCCGGCCGAGAACGTCACGTCGCCGGCCAGCTGGCGGCGGTGATTGTGGGGGCCCTGGTCGCGCGTGATCGTGCCGAGCGCCGCCGAGGCGCCGACCATCAGGGAGACGCCGTGCCGGAAATGCCAGATCGGCGCGAACCGCGCCGTGACGTCGTTCTTCGCCGCGGCCCCCGGCTCGGAGACGAAATCACGGCCCGGCAGCGACCCGTTGATGGGCGCGCTGTTCGCGAAGTACTGGAACGAGTAGTGGGCGCCGAACCGGCCCGTGAACCGATGGGCGCCCGTGAAGCCGACGCCGAATTCCGGGTCGAGCATCAGCCCGTCGAAATACTCGATGTTGCCGAAGAACGAATCGTCCCAGGCCAGGCCGACGCGGCGGTAGAAGCTGCCGGCCTGGAGGTCGCCGAGCGGCGTCGTATAGCTGACGTACCCCTGCTGCAGCCACGTGTTCCCCGGAAAGAAGCTGCGCAGCTTCGTCGTCCGCAGGCGATAGTCCGAGTGGAAGCCCCACGGACCGTGGCGCCCGTCCACCTGCATCGAGAAGGCGTACAGCTCGAACTTCGGGCTCGCGCCCGGCAGGCTCATCGGCAGGTACTGATACAGATAGACGTCGCCGCCCAGGGTGGCGGGGCCGACGTGCAGGCGCCTGGCCGGGGCAGGCGCCGCGGCGGGGCCCGGCGTGGCCGCGGCTGCCGGCGTCGCCGGCGGAGCCGGTGGTGGCGGGCCCGGCGCGCCTGCGCGGGCCGCGGGTGCCTGGCGGCCGCCCTGGGCGGCCAGCAGCGCGCGCACCTCCCGTTCCAGCGTCGCGATGCGTGCCGCCTGCGCCGCCACCTCCCGGCGCAACGCGGCCAGTTGCGCCGCCTCACCCGGCGCCGGCCGCTTTGCCGGCGTCGCGCGACCGGGTGCCGGCGACATGGCGATCAGGAGCAGGACCAGCAGGGCGGTGCGCAGCCGGGCATTCATGATGACGTGAGATTGAACCAAGCGGCTGTGTTGCCGTCAACGGCGCGGCGCCGCCGTCACCCCCGCCGGACGGCGGTCGCCGGGAGCGGCCGATCGGTCGCCAGGAGTTCGAGCGGGCGGCCGCGACCTTCCGGCCCCCAGAGACACCAGGGGAGCATCACGAGCGCCCCGAGGGCCCAGAAGGCGGCCAGCACCGCGAACGCGGTCATCACCGAGACACGGGACGCCAGGGCCACCAGGAGCGGTGGGGCGATGGCGGCGCCGATCCGGCCGAAGGCGACCGAACAGCCGATGCCGGTCGAGCGCAACGCGGTCGGAAAGATTTCCGAAAACGTCGGATACGCGGCAATCCAGCTGCCGGTGGCGCACAGGTTGGCGACGATGAAGGCCCACAGCACCGCCTGCGCGCTCCCCGAGAGGGTGGCCACGCCCATCACGAGCATCGACACGGCCGCCAGGCCGTAGAAGCCGGTGACCGTCACCTTGCGGCCGGCGCGGTCGAGCAGCCAGGCGGCCAGCAGGCCGCCGATGACGGCGCCGACGTTGCCGATCAGGAAGAACCAGGGGACGTCCTGCTCGCGCACGTGGACCGCCGGCAAGACGACGAGCGGCAGGAACGCGAAGATGCCGTAGTAGCCGGCCGCTTCGGAGAAGTCGAGCAACGCGCCGAAGGCGAGGCGGCCCGGATGGTCGCGCATGAGCGTCCGGACCTGTCCGAAGAATCCCGGCGCGTCGTCGGCCGCGGCCGCGCCGGATGGGAGGGCCGCGAACGATCCCGCCTGGGCCTCCATCTGCTCGACGACCCGTGCCGCGTCGACCTGACGGCCGCGGCCGAGCAGCCAGCGCGGCGATTCGGGCAGCGCCGTCCGCACCCAGATCGTGAACAGCGCGATGATGGCGCCCAGCCCGAACGCCAGCCGCCAGCCGATCGCCGGCGGCAGCAGATTAAGGAAGTACAGGCTGACGGCGGCGGCCAGAATCGACCCCAGTGGCCAGAAGTTCATCACCGTCGCGCTCGCCCGTCCGCGGTACTTCGCCGGAATCAGCTCGCCGATCGCCGCGTTCACGGCCGAGTACTCGGCGCCGACGCCGATCGCCGTGAGGAACCGGAACACGAGAAACGCCCAGTAGCCGGGCGACAGCGCGGACACGACGGTGAAGGTGGAATACAGCAGCAGCGTCAGCACGAACAGCCGGCGCCGGCCGAACCGATCGGCCAGATAGCCGAACAGCAGCGCGCCGATCATGATGCCGAGCAGCCAGACGGTGACGAGGGTCGAGGCCTCGAGATTGGTGAGGTGCCACAGCCGCTGCAGCACGCCCAGCACGTTGCCGATCACGTTGACCTCGAACGAGTCGAGCAGCCAGCCGACACCCAGCGCCAGGGTGATCCGGGTGTGAAGCGGCGTCCAGGGCAGCCGGTCGAGCCGGCCGGTCAGCGTCTCCGCGCTCTTGCTCACCGCGTCAGGCATCGGTCAACCCTTTTCGCCCGGCCGGGACGCCACCGTCCCCGCCCGGTCAGGCCGCGCGTCAGAACCGGCCGCGGGCGCGTTCCTTGTGCGGCAGGATCTCCAGGCAGGTCGTCCACCAGCCGGTCAGGATCGTCTCCACGAACTCTTCCGGCAGCCGCTCCGCGCGCATGTCGGCCGCCAGCGCCAGGTGATCATAGATCACCGGTACGAAGTCCACGGTCACACCGCCGCGATCGACCGTCAGCAGCGTGTACCACACGGCCGTCGTCCCGTCGTTCTCGGGACGGCCGAGGACGCCGACGTTGATCACGTGCCGCCCGCCCGCCAGCGGCCGGTGCCATTTCAGGCCGGTGTGGGTGACGCAGACGATGTCGGCGCCGGCGTCCGCCACGAGACGGTCGAGGAACCCCTCAGGGCTGGTCGACTCCCAGAGGAACTCGTTGATCTTCCGGGGCGAGCCGTGACAGAGCAGCACCTGCCGGCCCCCGACGTCGAGCCGCCGTGTCAGGGGCAGCGTCCGCAGCCAGGCCTTGTGGTCGTCGGAGGTGTGCCGGAACGTGTATGTGTAGCTGAGCCGCGCGAAGTGATTGTCGCGCGGGTCGGTGTAGCCGCACTGGCAGTCGTCCAGGCCGCCGGCGAGTGAATTGTCGTAGTTGCCCTGGAGGCACGCGACGCCGGCGTCGCGGAGCAGCGGGTAGACGCGGTCGGGATGGGGCCCGAACGCCCCCAGGTCGCCGAGGCAGTACGTGGCGTCGACGCCGCGCCGGGCGATGTCGCGGAGGGCGGCGGTGAGCGCGCGATCGTTGCTGTAGAGCCCGCCGAGCAGGGCGATCCGGGTCATGGCCGGGGAGCGGCGGCCGGCGACGCGTGCACGGTGTCGGGACCGTCGATCTGCGCGCTGATATTGCCGCAGATCGTGCCGTACTGCCAGCAGCTGACGCACGCGGCGTGGCGCAGCGGGTAGCTCGTCGCCGCCTCGTCCAGCGTCGCGCCGAGGCGGGCGTCCGGCTGTTCCACGAGCAGCGGACAGACCCAGATGCCGCGGTCGGTCACGACCCGGGAGTTCGAGCACATCAGCAGGTCGCGATCGAAGCCGTCGAGCATCTCCGTGGTCACGAGGCCGCCGGCGCCGGGCCCGGGTGCCCGGGCCGGTTCGCGACCGAGCGGCAGCGCCGGCAGAATCTTGACCCGCGGCCGCAGGTCGCCCGCCTCCCGCAGGACGCGCATGAAGCCGGCCAGCGTCGCCGCCTCGTCTTCGTCCGGCCACGTCCGGACGATGGTCACCAGCGGCAGGAGGCCGCGCCGGCTCAGGCGCGCGATCGCGGCCAGCGCCTGGCGGAACACGCCGCGCCCGCGGATGGCGTCGTTCATCGCCTCCGTGTAGCCGTCCAGGCTGACGCGGATTTCGAACGAGTACGCCGATGGCCGCTCGAGCGCCGCCAGCCGGTCGGCCGTCCGGTCGCCGATCAGCATGCCGTTGGTGAGCACGGTCGTGGGCGCGATCGCCAGCGACCACTCGAGCATCTCGAGCAGGTGCGGGTTGAGGAACGGCTCGCCGCCCGTGAAGAAGATCTCCCGGACGCCGCGGCGCGCCGCCGCGTCGATCGCGTCGCGCACGGCCTCCCGGCTCAGGTGATCGAACGTCCGCACGTTCGGCCCGCTGCTGTTGAAGCAATGCGCGCACGCGATGTTGCACAGCGTGCCGCTCACCTGGATCCACAGATTGTCGAGATGGGTGAGGCTGATCGCCGGCGGCGTCATACGGTGGTCAGTCACAAGCGCTCACCGGTGCGGCGGCCGATTCTGCCCGGAGCGGAGTGCGCCCGGCCGGCCGAGGCGCCGATCCAGCCGCCAGGCGATTTACGGCTGAGCTGGCTGTCGCGGCCGTGACACCCGATGCCTATCATCCGTGTTTCCGGATCGTGGAGCAAGTCGCGGCACCGGGAGCACAGGGGCCGCGTGCGAATTGTTCAGATAAGGATCTACAGGCGACAGGCTTTGCGTCTATAGTAACAAGATGCCTTGGTCTCAATGGCCGGGCTTTGCCGTCGGACTAACCGGCGCGCAGTGGAGGAGTGAGTCTTTATGAAGCGACTGAGCACGTGGATGATGGGTGGAGTGCTGGCGTCAGCGCTGATGTTCGCGCCGTCGGCGATGGCGGCCACGAAGACGCTGGAGGGTGTGGTCAGCGACGCGATGTGCGGCGCGCATCACATGGGTGGCAACGCGACCGCTTGCACGCGCGCCTGCGTCAAGAAGGGCGCCAGCTACGCGCTCGTCGTGGGCAGCAAGGTCTACACGCTGAAGACCAGCACCAAGGCGGAGACGGCCGCGCTGTACAAGCTCGCCGGCGAGCATGCCGCGGTCAGCGGCAGCGTGAAGGGGACCACGATCGCCGTCAAGACGGTCAAGGCCGCCAAGTAGCACCTCGGGTCACGCACACGCAACACAGGGCGCCGGCCGGCTATGCGTCCATGGCCGGCCGGCATCGCCCCCCGGTCACGCCCCCTGCGGCGTCACGCCTTCCTCCCGATCACCAGCGGTGACGGCGAACGGGCGGTGGGTGTCCAGCGTGGTCACCCGCTCGAACCGGGCGTCGTCCAGCCCGCCCCAATCGGCCCACAGCAGCTGCGGGTGCCCGGCCACGAAATCCGGGTGTCGGCGGTCGCGAGACGTCCATCAACGCCTCCACTCACGGTCGGCCGCAGGAGATGCGGGGAAGATCACGGCAGGGAGCGGCCAGGCACTATAAGATGCAACGCCCCAACCGCCGACAGAGTTGGCCGTTGGTGATGGATACCGGTGGCGGGGCGCCGGCCAGCGAAGCACGCCATCGTGCCGGTTGACCGCACGTGCGACGCAAGTCGTGAAGCGCGCCGCGGCCTCACGGCCGCGGCGCAGGGCAAGACAGAAGGGACGGCGCTGGTGCCGCGGGCACCGTGCGAGTTCGTGTTCATCCCGCTCGCACGGTGCTCCGCACGTTGATGCGGTGACTGGAGGGACGCCAGCCAGCCGCCAGACGGGGGACGCTCAGCTCGGCCGACACAGGTCGACCTGAACGCCGGGATCAGGCAAGGTCGAATCGGTCGAGATTCATGACCTTGTTCCACGCGGCCGCGAAGTCGTGCACGAACTTCTGCGGCGAGTCCCCGGACGCGTAAACCTCCGCGAGGGCCCGAAGCTGCGAGTTCGAGCCGAAGAGGAGGTCGACGCGGCTGCCGGTCCACTTGAGCGCGCCCGTCTTGCGATCGCGCCCCTCGAAGGTCTCCCCGGCCTCCGAGGTCGGCTTCCATGTCGTGCCCATGTCGAGCAGGTTCACGAAGAAGTCGTTGGTCAGCTTCTCCGGCTGCTTGGTGAAGACGCCGAGCGCGGACTGCTCATGATTCGCGTTCAGGACGCGCAGGCCGCCCACGAGCACCGTCATCTCGGGCGCACTCAGGTTCAGCAGCGCAGCCCGGTCGACCAGGAGATGCTCCGCCGGGCACTGATGTCCGTTGCCGACGTAGTTGCGGAACCCGTCCGCCGTCGGCTCGAGCACGGCGAAGGACTCCACGTCGGTCTGCTCCTGCGACGCATCCGTGCGTCCCGGCGTGAAGGGGACCTGCACGTCGTGCCCGGCGTTCCTGGCGGCCCGCTCGACGGCCGCGCAGCCGCCCAGCACGATCAGGTCGGCCAGCGACACCGCCTTCTTCCCGCCGGCCTGCGCGCCGTTGAAGTCCTTCTGGATCCCCTCCAGGGTCTTCAGCACCTTCGCCAGCTCGGCTGGATTATTGACGGCCCAGTCCTTCTGCGGCGCGAGGCGGATGCGCGCCCCGTTGGCGCCCCCGCGCTTGTCGGTGCCCCGGAACGTGGCCGCCGACGCCCAGGCCGTCGACACCAGCTGGGAGATGGAGAGCCCCGAGGCGAGGATCTTGTCCTTGAGTGCAGCGATGTCCTTCGCGTTGATCAGTTCGTGCGTCACCGGCGGAGCGGGATCCTGCCAGATCTGCGCTTCCTTGGGCACCAGCGGGCCCAGGTACCGGGAGACCGGCCCCATGTCGCGGTGCGTCAGCTTGAACCACGCCTTGGCGAAGGCGGTGGCGAACTCCTCCGGGTGCTCGTAGAAGCGCCGCGAAATCTTCCCGTAGGCCGGGTCGAACCGCAGCGCGAGGTCCGTCGTCAGCACCGTCGGGGCGAGCTTCTTCGACCGGTCGTACGCGTGCGGGACCGTGCCTTCACCGGCGCCGTTCTTCGGCTTCCACTGCCACGCACCCGCGGGACTCTTCTCCTTCTCCCATTCGTAGCCGAACAGGTTCTCGAAGAAGCTGTGGCTCCACTTGGTCGGCGTGGTGCTCCACGTGACCTCGATCCCGCTGGTGATGGCGTCGGCGCCCTTGCCGGTGCCATAGCTGCTCTTCCAGCCGAGGCCCTGCTCCTCGAGGGGGGCCGCCTCGGGTTCGGGACCGACGTGGGTCGCGGGACCCGCGCCGTGGGTCTTGCCGAACGAGTGCCCGCCGGCGATGAGCGCCACCGTCTCCTCGTCGTTCATCGCCATGCGGCGGAACGTCTCGCGAACGTCCTTGGCCGCGGCCAGCGGATCCGGGTTGCCGTTCGGCCCTTCCGGATTCACATAGATGAGCCCCATCTGAACGGCCGCGAGTGGATTCGCGAGGTTCCGCTCGCCGCTGTAGCGCTCGTCACCGAGCCACGTCCGCTCGGCGCCCCAGTAGGTGTCGTCCGGTTCCCAGACATCCGCGCGGCCGCCGCCAAAGCCGAAGGTCTTGAAGCCCATCGACTCCAGGGCACAGTTGCCGGCGAAGACCATCAGGTCGGCCCACGAAATCTTCCGGCCGTACTTCTGCTTGATCGGCCAGAGCAGCCGGCGCGCCTTGTCGAGGTTCGCGTTGTCGGGCCAGCTGTTGAGCGGCGCAAAGCGCTGCAGGCCGGCGCCCGCACCGCCCCGGCCGTCGTGGATGCGGTACGTGCCCGCGCCGTGCCAGGCCATCCGGATGAAGAGCCCCCCATAGTGGCCGAAGTCGGCCGGCCACCAGTCCTGCGACGTCGTCATCACCGCCTCGAGGTCCTTCTTCAAGGCCTCGAGATCGAGGGTCTTGAACTCCTCGGCGTAGTCGAACGCCTCGCCCATGGGATCGGCCGACGGGCGGCTCTGGTGAAGCGTCTTCAGGTTCAACTGGTTCGGCCACCAGTCCCGGTTCGACATGCCCTTCTGCGTTCCGCCCGAAAACGGGCACTTGCTCTCGCCGTCCATGTTGTCTTCTCCTCTGGCTGCCGCGGCGTTGTCGGGCCCGATGAGCGGAACCCTCCTGGCTGCGGCTGTTCGCTGGCTTCGAGATGAGCGTCTCGGTGAATTGAAGTGGGTTCACATCCGGGCCTGGGACGTGCATTCCGGGCAGCGACCCCAGTAGATGACCTCGGCCTCGTCGATTTCGTAGCCCCTGTCGTCGACCGCCGTGAGACAGGGGGCGGAGCCGACCGCGCAGTCGACGTCGACCATACGGCCGCAGCTGCGACAGATCAGATGGTGGTGGTTGTCGCCGACCCGATTCTCGAAGCGAGCCGGCGACCCGGCCGGCTGAATGCGCCGGATCAGGCCTTCGGCGACCAGGACGCCAAGGGCGTCGTACACCGACTGGAGCGAGATGGTACCGATCTCGGCCCGGACGACCTCGGCCACGCCGTCGGCTGTGACGTGCGGCTGACCCGCGACCGCCCGCAAAACGGCCAGCCGCTGGGCCGTGACCTGAATGCCGCGTTGCCGAAGGAGGTCAGCCGGATCAATGACCATCGCGATAGACTAACTCAAAATATGGATTCATTCAAAGTTTCTAACTCGCCGATTCGTCGATCGTCCAGGGGATGACGCTCACGGCCGGCCAGCGTCTCGGCATGACGGCGGCGGACGCCTACGCCCTCGACCTGGGACTGGTCAACAATTACTTCAGCGGGCCGTCGGTGTGTGGAGCCACTCGGGCAGGGCGTGGCGGCCGGTGACAGCAGGAGCGTGACCCACAACCGGAAAATCAGTACAGCGGAAGGGTGAAACCAAGGCGATCTGTGGTTTCCTAGGTACGGACGTTCCGGTCTTGGGTCTCCGGCGGAAGGGAGCCCCGACGCAAAGTGGCGAAGGGGCGGCAAATCAAGGGTTCGCTTCGCGGATGTGAGGCTCCATCCGACGAGCTCGACAACAGGCAGGTATGACCTCCACACGCTCCAGCGTGCTCGAGCTTGCCGCGGCCCTTGTGCCGGTGGACCCGATCATCCTGGAGGCCGGCAGCCACAACGGGTCGGACACCTGCGTCCTCAGCGCCACCTGGCCGGCTGCCCGGATCTACGCGATTGAGCCCACGCCGCAGAACTGCGCGGCGGTCGTGGCGCGCAACCTTCCCAATGTGAGCTGCCGCCAGTTCGCGTTCTCCAGTGAGAACGGCACGGCGGACTTTCACATGGAGCAATCCGGCGACGGCGGCGCCAGCTCCCTGCTCGAGGCGGAAGGGTGGTTCTTCGTCGACTACATCAAGAAGGAGGAGATCATCCGGGTGACCACGAAAACGCTGGACGCCTGGTGCCGGGAGGAAACCCTGGATCGCATCGACTTCATGTGGCTCGACCTGGAGGGCATGGAGCTGCCGGTGCTTCGGCACGGCCAGGAGATCCTGAAGACGGTGAAGGCGATATTCACGGAGGTGAACTTCGTCGGGCCCGCAAGGGGTACACGATGTACCCGGACCTGCATCGGTTCCTGACCGGGCAGGGCTTTCGCGAGGCGTGGCGCGAGTCGCAAGGCGGCGTGGCGTGGGGAGGATGGACGGGCAACGTGCTGTACGCGCGTCACACGCCTTGAGCGGTCATCACCCCCGGGGCGGACGCCGGGACACCGCCGACCACCCGCCACGCCTTTCCTGCAGTAGGATGTGTCACCCCCGGGCCGCCGGCCGGCGGGACGACGGAATAAACGGGCGGCGCCGATTGTTCTTGGATCAGGGCGCCGGTCTGCGCCGCCGCTCTCCTCGTCATGACCGAGCCACCGCTGATCGTGCCGCTGGACGAAGCCAACCGGGACCTGCTCGACCGGGTGCATCCGCCGGCCTGGCAGAATCCGGCAGGACGCGGCGTCTACGACCTGGTGGTGCTCGGCGGGGGCACGGGCGGACTGGTCTGCGCGTTCGGCGCCGCCGGCCTCGGCGCCCGCGTCGCGCTGGTGGAACAGGCGCTGCTCGGCGGCGACTGTCTGAACACCGGCTGCGTGCCGTCCAAGGCGATCCTCCGATCGGCGCGGGTCATCGGCGAGGTCCGCCGCGCGGCCGGGCTCGGGGTGCGGATCGACGGCCCGGTCGACGCCGACTTCGGCGCGGTCATGGAGCGGATGCGCCGCCGGCGCGCCGGCATCGCCCCGCACGACTCGGCCGAACGGCTGCGGGCGGCCGGCGTCGACGTCTTCTTCGGCACGGCGCGGTTCGCGGACCGGCGCCGCGTCGAGGTCGGCGGGCGGGTCCTGCGCTTCAACCGGGCGATCGTCGCGACCGGCGGACGTCCGTCGGTGCCGGCCGTGCCGGGACTGGCCGCGACCCCGCACCTCACCAGCGAGACGCTGTTCCAGCTGACCGAGCGACCCGCCCGTCTCCTCATCGTGGGGGCGGGACCGATCGGGTGCGAGATGGCGCAGGCGTTCGCCCGTCTCGGCTCTCACGTTACGATGCTGGACGCCGCCCCGCAGGTCCTGCCGCGCGAGGATCCGGACGCGGCGGCGATCGTCGCCCGCCGGCTCGCGGACGACCACGTCCGCTGCGAGCTGGGCGTCCGCCTCACCCAGGCCGCGGCGACGCCGGGTGGGGGCGTCACGGTGCAGTTCGCCCGCGGCGACGCGGCGCCGGCACAGCTGGAGGGCGATGCCCTGCTGGTCGCCGCCGGGCGCACGCCCAACGTGGAGGAGCTGCGTCTGGAGGCGGCCGGCATCGCCGTCGATCGCGGCGGGGTCGCGGTGGACGATCGCCTGCGCACGACCAACCGGCGCGTGTTCGCGGTCGGCGACGTCTGTTCGGCCTGGAAGTTCACGCACGTGGCCGACGCCATGGCCCGCATCGCGCTGCAGAACGCGCTGTTCTACGGCCGGCGCCGGATGAGCGCCCTCACGATCCCCTGGTGCACCTACACGGATCCGGAGGTCGCCCACGTCGGCCTGGACGCCGCCGGTGCCGCACGGCGGGACGGCGTGGACACGATCACGGTGCCGCTCGGGGAGAACGACCGATCGGTGGTGGACGGGGAGACCGACGGCTTCCTGCGGGTCCATCACGAGCGCGGCCGGCTGCTTGGCTGCACCGTCGTGGCGCCGCACGCCGGCGAGCTGATCGGAGAGGCCAGCCTCCTGGTCACACGGGGCGGAACGCTCGGACAGCTGGCCGGGACCATCCACCCGTACCCGACGGTGGCCGACGCCTTCAGGGCGGCCGGCGACGCCTACCGGCGGACACTGCTGACGCCGTCGGCCCGGCGCTGGATGGCGCGGTATTTCCGCTGGACACGCGGCGGGGGGCGCCCCGGTCGACAGGAATCGGGCGGGGGGCGGCCGCAGTCTTTATAATGGGTGGTGTCGGGCCGGGTGTGCGGAGGACGGCTCAGCTTGGCGGGCTGGTCCGGAATGCGCCTTGGTGCTTGAAATCCCTGGAGGAGGGGAATCCGTGAACAAACGTGTCGCGCTCATGCTCGGCGCCGGCGTGGTGATGGTCGCGGTGGCCGGGGTGCTTCTGTACACGCGGAACATGCGTGACATGGCGAAGACCGGCAAGCCGGCGAAGGCGCCGGTGGTCGTGCTCGGCGGCGACCCCGCCGCGGCCGGCGGCGGGTCCGACGTCATCCAGTTCGCGAAGGACCCGCAGCCGATGCCGAACTTCACCGTGAAGACGCTCGGCGGCCGGTCGCTCACGCCGGCCGACCTGCGCGGGAAGGCGGTCATCATCAATTTCTGGGCGACGTGGTGCGGGCCGTGCAAGGCGGAGATTCCCGACCTCATTGCGCTGCAGAAAAAATACGAAGGGAAGCTGCAGATCGTCGGCCTGTCGGTCGATCAGGCGCCTGAACAGACGGTCGCGGCGTTCGTCAAGGCGCACGACATGAACTACACCGTCGCGATGGCGCCGGACGCCGTGCAGGCCAGCTTCGGCGGCATCTACGGCATTCCGACGTCGTTCATCGTCGACCAGCAGGGCCGGATCGTCCAGAAGCACATCGGCCTCACCAGCGGTCGGGTCTTCGAGCGCGAAGTGCGGGCGGTGCTGGGGATGCCGGTCAATGCCAAGATCGAGCGCGTGCTCGATTCCGGCACGGTCAACCCGGTGAACGCTCCGCCCGTGACCGACATCGCGGGCATCGACCTGTCGACGCTGACACCCACCCAGAAGGCCGAGGCCATCAAGAAGCTGAACAGCACCACCTGCACGTGCGGCTGCGACGAGAGCGTGGCCCGCTGCCGATCGGACGACCCGACCTGCGGCGTCAGCCTGGCGCTCGGCAAGCGGATCGTCGAGCAGATCAAGGCCGGCAAGGCGGGGCACTGAGCGGCCCTTCGATCCGCGCGGCCGTCGGCCATCTGCGGCAGCCGCGCGGGCGCTCTCAGTCGCGGGGACGGTCGGCCAGCTCCTCGGCGAGGGCCCGCCTGGCGGCCCGTGTCGCGACGAACACCACGAGCACGGTGGCGACGAGGCCGGCGCCGTAGACCGCGAGGCGCAGCGGCCCGCCCTGCGACGCGGCCGCCCCGAGACCCGCGGCGGTCGTCGCCAGCGAGCCCAGGTAGACGTAGAGCAGCGTGCCCGGCAGCATGCCGATGAACGACGCGGCGACGTACTGCGGCAGCGGGACGCTCGACAGACTGAGCGCGTAATTCAGCAGGTTGAACGGAATCAGCGGCGAGAGCCTGAGCAGCAGGACCAGCCGGAACCCCTGGCGCCCCACCGCCCGGTCGATCGCACGGGCGCGCGGCAGGGTCTCGAGCCTTCGACTCACCCATCCTCGGAGCACCGTTCTCCCCAGGACGAACGCCAGCGTGGCGCCGGCGACGCTGGCGGGCGACGCGACCGCCAGCCCCCACACCGGACCGTAGGCGAACCCTGCCACCAGCGTGAGAA
>Ga0307373_10006774_pt1 | contig 18101 bp, 15 predicted proteins | sample OX2MG_FD_202534 | JGI IMG/M metagenome (GOLD analysis project Ga0307373, IMG submission 202534) | Soil microbial communities from Risofladan, Vaasa, Finland - OX-2 | ecosystem: Environmental > Terrestrial > Soil > Coastal area > Acid sulfate soil | place: Finland: Risofladan, Vaasa | collected...
AATCAGTGGTCGAAGCCAGCAGCCGCAGGAGGCCACGCCCCCGCCCTCTGCCCTCGCCCAATCCGAAGGTGAACGAGGCCTGGATAGTGGGCTCTGCGTAATTTGTCGAGAATTGGCACGTCAACTCCCCCATCTCACACCGGAACGGCTTGAGCGTCCATTGCGCAAGGGCATCCGAGCTTCCGACGTCGATGCGCTCCTTGCCCGTGAACGTCACAATCGTCCAGGTGAAGGCCAGGATGTCGCGCCACCAACCGTCGGAACAGAACAGATCGGATACTCGGCCATCGCCCGCGTTGACTACCGACTGGAACGCGTGCAGCCAGCGTTGTGCTGCGTTGATCATCGTCGGCCGGTCAATCTCAGCCTCGACCGCTGACTGCGTCATCACCACTCCTCATAACAAGTAGACATCGGTAAAACGACGTGTCGGTACATCGGAAACAGCGGCCAGCCGAAGCGCACAAGGCGCTCGAAGCGGTGTGACTCCCTTCATTGGATGAACAAGGGTTGAACGAGGGCTCCGGTCGCACGAGGGATGGCCGGAGTTGCGACGACAAGAGCTCCATCCGACCGACCGTTTTTGCGTAGTCGATCGATTGCGGGTCCAAGGTGACAGTTGTCGACTAATACTTGCCCGATGGCCGGTATGAGGAGATGTACGCAGAATGTCGGATCCGTGTCCCTGCCCGTGAAAGCGTCGAGGAAATCCCACGCGACTATGGAAACGTCATGGTCGGCGATCCAACGTGCTGCCCCCTCACCCGCTCCCGGTGTCGAGGCGCCAACGGCCACCGCTGCGAGGTCGACCGTGTTGCCGGCACTCTCGAATCTGTCGCGCCCCATATAGAGAATGAGAGCGTCCCCAGCCACGAACTCAGTACCTTGTCGGCTGAGGGCAGCATCAATGTCCTCGCCGGTGACCGGAGCCGTCGGTTCGACCCACTCGGTGCCGCGGACCGCGGGAATATCCACGATCACACCACGCGTAAACAGTACGTGGCTGGCCAGTTGGGCCACGCTTGGCGCATGTGGATCATCGACGCTGCAATCTCCGTACCACCTTCCGCCGCGTCCCATGTGGTTCAACCCGTCCAGATGGGTGAGGTCGATCCCATGCGCAGCGACATGCGTGACGTCCGAACCGGTGTCAAGCGGTTTGGCAAAGGGCGTGAGAGTGCCAAATGCCGCCATTTGACCGTACCCGACTTCGACCTTTACTTCGGCGTCTACACCTTCCGCCGCCTCCATGATGGGCCGCGCCAACGATACACAGTCACCCTCGATGAGCGCTACTGCGGCACGTTGTCGGGCTCCGTCGTCGATGAGATTGGCTGTCCCTACCCGATCACCGCGCCCGAACCGGGTCCTCGAAGCGATGTCGTCCAGCCAACGGCCGAACTCCTCGTTGGCACTTCCATTCGAAGTTGCCATCTCGCTCAAATCCTCTCTGTCTGGTTCGTCTCGTCCAGATAGACCTGCCCATGTGTCACCTCTGCCGGATGCGATCGGCGTTGAATCTGCCTCCCACTATCCCGGCGGCAAGTTCCGCAGGCCGGCCAGGATGAACCCCTTGTACCACTCGGCGACATGGCGAATCGGACGCCTGCCGCTAGGCCTATGCCACTTCTGAGTGCTGTTCATAAGCAACAGAATGCTGTTGGTGGCAAAGGATGTGTCCGTGTTCGGGTCGAACGTGCCTTCGGTAATGCCCAAGGCAAGGATGCGCTTCAACATCAGATAGATCTGATGGCGGCCGTCGTTGATGGCGGCGAGCCGCTCGGCGCCCAGGAATCGAAGATCGAAGTCAACCGCCCCGAGGGAGGCGAATTCGCCGGATTCGAGTTCGGTCATGAACCGATCGATGAAATGTGAAAGGCGGGAGACGGCATCGCCGTGTGTGATCCCTGGATCCTCCTGCAGAGCTTCAAGATGCTGACGTAGCGCCCGTGTCGTTATCTGGAAGAGCAGGTCAGCTCTGTTTTCCATGTAGTAGTACAGGCTGCCTTTGAGGAGCCCGACCCGAGAGGCGATGTCTTCGATGGTGGTCGCTTCATAGCCCTTCTCAGAGAAGACCTCGGCCGACTCCCTGAGGATCTCTGACCAGCGCTTCTCGTTGAGCGTTCCCTCGCGAGGATCCCCTTGGTGGAGGGGTGGGCGTCTTCCGGTCAAGGTTCCATCCTCCCACTTTCGGGTTTGGGCGACGTGCTTGCGGTTGCTCTTTTCCGGGGTCTATTCTAACGTGATCAGATCATATTGCAGTAGATCAACTGCTCCGCGTGAGACCGCTCACCGAGCGACGGAGTCGTGGGGGGGACAAGATGATGCGCAAAATAGTGCCCGGTGTGGCACGCGCCGCGGTAGCCGTGCTTTTGGCGTCAGGAGTGATGTCCACGCTCTCGGCGGCGTCAGCCTCCGCCAGCACCTCAAAGGCGCCCATCATCATCGGCTACATCACCGACGAAACCGGTGCGGCAGCATCGACCTATATCAATGCCATACAGGGCGCACAGGCCAGGATCGATGCGCAGAACGCTATCGGGGGGATAAACGGCCACAAGCTTGAGCTGGTGGCCGAAGACGACCAATCTACGCCGACCGGCAACTCGACGGCCGCACGCCTTCTGGTGAGCAAAGGTGCATTCGGCATCATTGAGGACTCCTCGGGGACGTTCGGGGCGGCCCGCTACCTCCAACAGCAGGGGATACCCGTTGTCGGCGCCTCGGTCGACGGCCCCGAATGGGGCCAGCAACCGAATACCAATATGTTCTCAATAGTTGACCTCTACTCCACCACGCCGTTCAACGGCTACTACTGGACCTATAGCAGCAGTGGGGCAGAACTGAAGGCCCTTCACGTCACCAAATTGGCCCAGGTGGTCTTCAATATTTCCTCCGCTATCAATGCGGCAGACACAATCTTCGCGCAAGCAAAGTCGTACGGCGTCAGTGATTGTCTCGATGCTCTGCTTCCGAGCAGCGGCAACTTGAATCCGACGGTACTCCAGATGAAGCAGCTGGGTTGCAATGGTGTCGAAGTACTCAGTGTGCTTTCAACCTGTATCACGCTGGCGAATGACCTCAATCAGGCCGACGTGAAGGCCAAGTTGATCTGTGCCACCGGCTACGATCAGTCTCTTCTCAATCAGCCGTCTGCGCTGGCGGCGATGCAGGGTACGTATACGACTGCGTTTCTCAATGTCCTCGCGAAGAACCCGCCCCCTGCGGTGAAGCTCTTTCTCGACCGGCTCAAGAAATACACATCCTTTGGGGGAGGTATTCCCAGCGACAACATTGAGTACTCCTACATGGCCGCTGATGTGATGATCAACGGGCTGAAGCTCGCCGGGGCCAACCCGACTCGCAAGGCGTTCATCTCGAACCTGCGCAAGGTCTCGAACTACACCGCCGAAGGTCTGCTCACGACTCCCATCATCTTCAGTCACTTCGGCACTCTGGGTATGATCCCGAAGAAATCCTGTGGGCCGCTCCTCGAGATCAAGGGCAAAGACTTCGTGCCCGCCCTCAATGTATGTGGCACCCTGGTCAAGGGTTCTAAAGCGTAGGAGCGAGAGTCCCAAGAGTCTTCGTCGGCCTGACTTATTACCGAAGACGAAGTTGGCCTTGCTCGACGGCAGTGAGTTCGGCAGCTTGAGTAGCACGATCGTATGCGGCGCGGATTGAGCCTGCGTCTACCGTGAGGTCAGGATCGACGGTCGTGCCCGCGTCGAGGTTCCATGCGTTGGCGATGTCTTCGATTCGATTGCCCGTGAGGACGGAGGCGGCTTGGAGGGCTGCGCCTCGGCTGACGAGCTCGTCAGAGTCGGGAATGAATACCGGTCGGCCCAGAAGGTCGGCGACGATCTGACGGCAGGCCCGGCTGCGGGCTCCTCCGCCGATGAGGATGACCCTTCCGCTGTTCGCCGCAGGTTCCCACTTGGAGAGGTGGTCGGCGCCGGCGAGCAGGTTGCAGACGACGCCTTCGACAGTCGCACGGGCCAGTTGTGCGCGGGTGACGTCGGAGCGCAGTCCGGTGAGGGTTCCAGTGGCTCCGGGACGATTCGGGGTGCGTTCTCCGTCGAGATGGGGGACCAGGGCCAGGCCGGCGGAGCCGGCGGGGCAGGAAAGGGCGAGACGGTCGAACTCGGGGGAGTCCACGCCGAGCAGTCGCATCACCGCCGCGGTGACTTTGGTGGCGTTGAGGGTGCAGACCAGAGGTAAGTAGCGGCCGGTGGCGTCGGCGAACCCGGCGACAGTTCCGGACGGATCGTGGCTGGGTCGGTCGCTGCGGGTAAAGGCGGTGCCGCTTGTGCCAAGGCTCAGCACCAGGTCGCCGGGACGGAGGTTCAACCCGAGGGCGGCCGCCATGTTGTCACCGGTCCCGGGAGCTACGACGGCGCCGGTCGAGGCCCATGTTCCGGCCGGTTCTGTTGGTCCGAGCACATCGGGAAGGACCGTGGCCCATGCTTTGGCGTCGTCGACGAGAGCGAGAAGGTCAAGGCGGTACCGACCCTCAATTGTTGACCAGTAGCCGGTGCCCGAGGCATCTCCGCGGTCAGTGACAGCCCGACCACTCAGCTGCAACGTGAGCCAATCGTGGGGGAGGAGCACCCTCGCCATGCGTCGGAACGTGTGTGGCTCGCAACGTCGCAGCCATCGCAACTTGCTAATGGTGAAGGCGGCCACGGGGACACTTCCACACGCCGATGCCCAGGCTTGTGCACCCCCGGGCAGGGCCTCGACGAGATCGTCCGCGTCGGGCGCCGACTCGGTGTCATTCCACAGCTTGGCGGGGCGAAGCGGTGAACCGCCGGCGTCGCAGGCAATCATGCCGTGCTGCTGAGCTGCCACCGCGATCGCAGCCGGTTTGTCGACGCCGGCGCGGGCGCAGGCCAGCCCGAACGCGTCCCACCAGGCGCTGGGCAGCTGTTCGCTGCACGGTGGGGTCGTGGCCGGGTGCGCGGCCCGTCCCTCGGAGAGCACCCGGCCGGATTCGAGGTCGCGGACCTCAACCTTGCAGGCGGAAGTCGACGAATCGACTCCGACTACGACACGCACACGGAAGCCTTCGAGTTCACCATCCGATTCCCTGGGAGCGAAGGAGCGACAACCTCAACGGATCCCGAGAAGTAGCTCGGTCACCAGTTGGTCGAGCCGCTCGTGCCCATACCCTCGCTCGGCCAAGGCCTGCTCGTCGACCGCCGATGAGCGGACGGCGGCGAGGGGGCCCGTAGCCTCAGCCAGACGGTGTGCCATTGCGGTGTTCATGGCCTCTTGGATCTCGTGATCGGTGCGCATGCGCTCCGCCTTTTCTTTAAGGATGAGGTACGTGCGCATGCAACCCCTGGCGAAGTCCCAGACCCCGTCCATGTCCTCCGTACGGTATGCGTGGGCGTCGAAGTGCCGCATGCCGTCCCAGCCCGAGTCCTCGAGCAGCCGCACCAGATAGAAGGCATCTCGGAGTCCTTCCGACCCAAAGCGGAAGTCCTGGTCAAACTTGCCTATCCGCTGGGCGTTCAGGTCGATGTGGAACAACTTGTCATGCCACAGTGCCTGGGCCACCGCATGGTGGAACGACAGACCCGACATGGTCTCATGGGCGAACTCGGGATTCAATCCCACCATCTCCGGCCACTCCAACTCCGTGATGAACGCCAGCGCATGTCCGACGGTGGGCAAGAAGATGTCGCCCCGGGGCTCGTTCGGCTTCGGCTCGAGCGCGATCCGCATTCCGTATCCCCGCTCTCGAATGTGCTCACAGCAAAGGTCGACCGCCTCCTTGTAGCGGTCCAGGGCCGTGCCGACATCCTTGGCTGCGTCGGCCTCGACTCCTTCGCGCCCACCCCACAGCACAAACACGGCGGCGCCCATCTCCGCACCGAGGTCGATGGCTTCGCTGGCTTTGAGAACCGCGAACCGGCGTACCTGAGGGTCATTGGCCGTGAATGCTCCCTCCTTGAATACGGGGCGAGTGAAGAGATTTGTGGTCACCATCGGAACCTTCATGGCGGTCTCGTCCAAGGCGGCGCGGAACCGCTTCAAGATCGCCTCTCGATCTGCGGGCGAGGATCCGTAGGGGACCAGGTCGTTGTCGTGAAAGCTGACCCCGTAGGCACCGAGGTCGGCTAGGCGGTGTACCGACTCGACGGGATCGAGGGGCGGCCGAACCTCCGTGCCGAACGGATCACGGCCGGGGTTGCCCACGGTCCACAGTCCGAACGTGAAGTGGTGTTCGGGGCGAGGCATCAGAGTGTGAGTCATTTTGTGGTGTCTCCTCAGGACGGTGGATCAGGCGGATCGGCTGGTTGATTGGTGGGGGACGCGTGTGGGATCGGTCAGCACGCCATCGAGCGCGGCGATACCCGCACCGATGAGGGTGGCATCAGCGCCGAATGCAGATGATGTGACCTCGCATGGGTGCCAGGGCCCACCGAGAGTGTTCGTACGCATTGATTGGCGGAGGTGGGCCGTGAATCCGTCTCCGAGGTTGGCGAGTCGGCCGCCGAGGATGATCGCCTCGGGGTCTACCACGTGCACCACCGAGCGCAGCGCCGCAGCGAGCGCCTCCGCCAGATCCTGGGAGCCGGCACCTGCGCTGCTTGCGAAAATGGTCTCGAGACAGCCGCGGGCGCCGCAGGCGCAGGGACGTCCATCAGGTTCAACGACGATGTGACCTAACTCACCGGCGAAACCGTGAGAGCCGCGCACGAGGTAGCCGTCGATGATCATGCCGGCCCCGATACCGCTGCCCGCTGACAGATAGACGAATGACGACAACCGCCTACCAGCCCCGCAGCGTAACTCGGCGAGCGCCCCCAGGTTCGCCTCGTTTTCCACTTCGATCCCCATCCCGACGGGCAGCACGAGCCGGACCAACAGATCGGACAGGTCCGCATCGAGCCAATGCAGATTGGGCGCGACGCGTAGCTTCCCGGTGCCGGGTTCGACGAGGCCTGGGACAGCCAGCGTTGCGTCGACGCAGTGGAGACCCAATCGCTCTGCATCACCTATCGCCCGCACCGCAATCTGTCCGAGTTGGGCAAAAATGCGCTCGGGCTCGGCGCGGAGATTGTCTGCCCGACGACGATGCTGGACGAGGATCTGGCCTGAGAAATTGACCACGCAGGCTGCGACGTGGTCGCGTTCGATCTGCAAGCCGACACCGCCGAAGCGCCCCATTCTCGCCGCGACGCGCACTCCGGGACGTCCGATACGACCGTCCCTTTGGGTGTTCAACTCCTCGACCAGATCACGCTCGAGAAGGTCAGTTACCAACGTTGACACGGTCGCCTTGGTCAGGCCCGTTTCCTGCGCGAGCGCGGCACGTGACGTGGGTCCATTGTCCAGCAGCTGCTCCAGCACCACCGATAGGTGATGGCGCCGCAACTCCGACATACCCAGCGCGGAACGAGGTGGCGCCTTGACTTTCATTGCGCCCTTTCGGCCAGCACCGACACAGAACCACACGGAGCGGTGGCTGATCGCAGCAATCATTTGTATACCTTATGAACAAAATAGCACAGCCCTTCACAGCCGGCATACATCAGACGTCAGATGTATAGTGACCACATGTCTGCACAAATGCTCCCTGATCAGGTGATGGAGCGTTTCGTCACTGCCGTGCGTGAAGGAGAGTTTGCAATTGAAGAGACCGTGCCGAACGAGACGCTTCTGGCAGAGCGCTGGGACGTCAGTCGTCTGACCGTGCGCGAGGCGATGCGAAGCCTGATGGAACTCGGCGTTGTGGAAATCCGTCGGGGACGCGGCACATTTGTCCGCCCTCTGTCGGACTGGAGCCCATTGGATCGCCGCACCCTTGCCGCCAGAGCACAGGGGCAAGATGGGGCCCAGGTGCAGGCACAGCTGCTCGAGGCTCGGCTCATCGTCGAGTCCGGCGTGGCGGAACTTGCCGCCGCTCGTCGAAAGGAAGCCGAGCTGGCGCAAATGGAGGCGATGGTCGACGCGATGAGCAAGTCGATCGATGAGCCGGAACGGTTCGCCGAAGCCGACCTCGAGTTTCATGATGTGCTGTTTGGTGCCGCTGGGAACATATTCCTTGACGCGATGGTGAAGCCCATCCACGATTTGCTGGCCGACGCCCGCCAGAAGACATCACAGGACCCCAAAGCTCGACGCCTCGCACTGACCGCGCATCGCCAGATACTGCAGATGGTCCGTGATGGGAGTTGTGACGGTGCACGACGGGCGATGGCCGAACACGTGGCGGAGACTGCAGCGTCCACCCACGGCCCGCAGCAGTGATGATCGACTTCAACGGCGGCGTGGCAGTGGTCACCGGAGGGGGCAGGGGGATCGGTGCGGCCATTGTTGGTTCACTCAATGAGCACGGTGCGCGTGTCGCAGCCATTGAAAAAGATCGCTCCGTGACGCAGGCGGATGTCCCGGGAGCCTCTCTTGTCGTCACTGGTGATATCAGTGACGCGGGCTCCGTCGGAAGTTCCTTCGAAGAGATCCGCCGTGTGCTGGGTGACCCAGCAGTCCTTGTCAACAACGCTGGCGTCAACGCGTACTTCGACGCGTCCCGTATGACCGAGACGGAGTGGGACGAGGTCTTCGCGGTCGATTTGAAGGGTGCCTGGTTATGTATCCGAGAAGTACTTCCCGCCATGCGGAGAGCGACCTATGGCTCCATCGTCAACATCGCATCCATTCACGCCAGTCGGACGACGTCGGGCATGTTCCCCTACGCCGCTGCGAAGTCAGGTCTGGTTGGTCTCTCTCGAAGCTTGGCCTGCGACGAAGCGCAGGCCGGCGTACGGGTGAACGTCGTGTCTCCAGGATGGACGCGTACCGCGTTGGTTCAGGAGTGGTTTGACCAACAGCCAGTGCCGGAAGAAGCCGAACGAGAAATTCTGTCGATCCACCCGCTCGGTCGAATCGCCGATCCGCGCGAGGTCGCCAATGTCGTGTGCTTTGTGGCGTCTGATGCGGCGAGTTTCATGACAGGAGCCGAGGTGCTCGTTGACGGCGGATTGTCCGTGGCTTTCCGCCCATGACCCCATCGTCACCCCGCGAGCGAGCCACCTCGGCCTTGTCGACTCTTGGTCTACCCACCAGTGATGTGGTGTTCGAATCGACACGTCGGTTTCCCGACGGGACTCGTTTCCGCGTCGAGATTCCCAGCGTCGAGGGCCCGGCCGCCTTTGAAGCAGCGCTCCAGGCAGCCGACGCTCTGGGCGTTCGCTTTGATCGCATCAGCCAGGGCAGTGGGATAATGCTCCTCACAGATGACGAAATTACGCAGATGGTCGCGCTCGGCGGCGCGCACAAGGTTGATGTATGTCTCTTCGTAGGTCCACGAGCAGCATGGGATGTGGGGGCACAGGCCGTAGCAGCGGCTGGGAGAGTCGTTGCCGGATCCTTGCGGGGTGCTGACCAACTCCGCAGTGGGCTCTCCGACGTCTTTCGGGCCGTCGACCTCGGACTGCGCAGCGTTCTCGTGGCCGATGTCGGCTTACTTTCCGTAGTGGGAAGACTCCGCGAAACTGGCGATCTTCCTCGGGATCTGACAATGAAGGTCTCCGTGTCGCTCCCCGTGGCGAACCCTGCCACGGCCCGTCTCTTCGAGGAACTCGGAGCTGACACCCTCAATCTTCCCGTGGATCTGTCGGTGGCGCAGATCGCGGCTATCCGACAGGTCACGACCATACCGCTGGACGTCTACGTCGAGAGCCCGGACGATTTTGGTGGGTTCATCAGGTACCACGAACTTCCCGACATCGTCAGAGCGGCTTCGCCGGTGTACATCAAGTTCGCCGTGCGCAACGCGGCCTCCCTTTATCCGAGTGGGGAGCATCTCGCCCCCATGGTCATTGCGACCGCCAAGGAGAGGGTTCGGCGGTCGGCCATCGGTCTCGCCCTCTTGGAGCGGGAAGGCATCACCTCATGAGCGGAGAGTCAGGGCCGGCCGATCCGCGTACTGGACAGTCGCGGTCCGGACCGGCTCCCGCCACGGAGGAAGACATAGCGACCGCAGTGACGGCTGCTGTCTCGGCAGGTGTCGAGGCACGAAACCTGTCCGTGCACTGGTGGCGTGACGCGCTCCGAGCGGGCGCGGCAGCTCTCGAAGACGCACGGCATGAACTGGTGGAGATGGCGGACCGAGAGACCGCCCTCGGTACCGAACGCCTGGTACCTGAGCACAGCCGTATGTGCGGCCAGTTGCGCATGTTCGCCGATCTCGTCGAGTCGGGCCGACATCTCGACGCCACCCTCGACCTTGCCGATCCTGCGAGTGCGCCACCACGACCCGATATCCGGAGGTTGGGAACACCTCTGGGCCCCGTCGTTGTGTTCGAGGCGAGCAACTTTCCCCTGGCCTTCGGCGTGGCGGGGAACGACACCGCGTCTGCATTGGCTGCCGGATGCCCAGTGATCGTCAAAGCACACCCGCTCCACCCGACCACGTCCGAGCGGGTGGCGACGATTCTGGCCGAGGCGATACGGGCTCATGGCGGCCCCCATGCCCTGGTGTCCCTGATCCACGGCGGTCCGGACGTGGCGAAGCAGCTTGTCGAACATCCGCACGTGGCGGCTGTGGGCTTCACCGGCTCGTTTGGGGCGGGCCGCGCCTTATTCGACCTCGCTTCGGCGCGACCTTCCCCGATCCCTGTCTTCGCAGAAATGGGCAGTCTCAACCCGATCATCGTGCTGCCCCGGGCCGCGGAAACGAGGGGAACGACGATCGGCACGCAGATCGGGTCCGCCGTTGTGCTGGGAGCGGGGCAACTCTGCACGAAGCCGGGCCTTGTCTTTGTCCCAGCATCTGCCGATGACCTCACCGGCGCCCTGAGAAATGCGGTCGTCTCGTCGCATGTGCGCCCTCTTCTCGGGGAGAATTTGCGCAGCCGGTACGAGGAGGGTGTTGCCCGGGCATCGGCGCGGTCAGACGGGGTGCAGCGGGGTGAGCAGACAGGCGGCGACGGCTTCTTCGTCTCGCCGGTCGTCATCGAGATCGAAACCGAACAGTTCGTGGCCGAGAGTATCTGGAAGGAAGAGATATTCGGACCGGCCACCACCGTTGTGGGTTACCGATCCATCGAGGCGCTTACTGCGGCGATTGCGACGATAGAGGGAAGTCTTGCCGGCGCGGTGTACGCAGATCCTGACGAGCGCGTCGATTCCAGGAGTGCCGTCTCTGCCCTGGCCGCCCGCTGCGGCCGGGTTGTCTACGAGGGTCCAACCACGGGAGTAGCGGTGACTGCAGCCATGGAGCACGGAGGCCCGTTCCCTGCAACAACGGCGCCGGGGACAACGTCAGTGGGGACCTCTGCCGTCGCTCGGTTCCTACGTCCGGTCTGCTTCCAAAGTATGCCCGACGATCTTTTACCGCCCCCTCTGCGGGACGCCAACCCCCTTGGGATTACCAGGCTCGTCGATGGTGAGTGGACGTCATCAGCGATCGCGAGGGACCCGTGAAAATCAAAGATGTCCACGTCACCGTTGTGGGAACACCGTGGCGGGACCTCACCTTCGTCGAGCTCGAGACCGATGACGGACTGACGGGTGTCGGCGAGGTCCGGATGGTCAATCGGACGGAGACGCTTGTGGCTTGCGTCAAGGAGCTCGGGCCGCGGCATGTGGTCGGGCTCGATCCGTTCAATGTGCACCAACTGGCCTGGCTCGTGCAGCGAAACGACTACGGCCGCGCCGGCGAAGTCGTGCAGAGTGCTCTTGCCGCTTTCGATGTGGCGTGCTGGGACCTCATGGGACAATCGCTCGGTGTGCCGGTCTGGCAGCTGCTCGGTGGTCTCGTACGCGAGCGAACCCCGGCCTACGCCAACGGGTGGTACCAGACGGACCCAGAGCCGGCGTTGGTAGCGGAGAAGGCAAAGGCCGTTGTGGAACGGGGGTATCGTGGCCTCAAGCTCGATCCGTTCGGAGCAGGAAATCTCGGGATTTCCGAAGCCGAGCTTCGTCGATCAACTGCAATCGTCACCGCTGTCAGGGAAGTGATAGGGCCGGACGTCGAAATCATGCTTGAGATGCATGGTCGATTCTCGGTTGGCAACGCCGTGCGAGTGGCCGCCGCCTTCGAACACCTCGGTCCAGCCTGGATTGAAGAACCGGTTCCCCCTGAGAATGCCAGCGCGTTGGCTCGAGTCCAGATGTCGTCTCGGATTCCGGTTGCCACCGGCGAGCGCCTCCACACCCTGCACGATGTGCGCCCGTTTCTCGAACTGGGAGCCGTGGACGTTCTGCAGGTGGACCTGACGCATTTCGGAGGCTTGACGCCGATGCGTGCGTTGAGCATGTGGGCCGACACGCATTATGTCGAACTCGCCCCGCACAACGTATGTGGTCCCATTGGAACCCTGGCCAATGTCCACTTTGCCGTGGCCACCCCGAATCACCGAATCCTTGAACACTTCAACGACTTTGCGGATTCGTGGGTGAACGACCTCGTCGATGTACCTGCGGCGGTGGGTGAGGATGGCTGTTTCGGGCTGCCGCGGGGTCCAGGACTCGGGGCTCGGCTCAATCATGACGCGTGTGCGGAACACCCCGCGACGGGCGGACAGATCGCACTCTTCAAGCCCGGATGGGAGCAACGCTTGGGGAGTACCCCGTGAAGGCCGAGGTGGCTCTTTCCGCCAGCGCGAGGCTGGGGGAGAGCCCGGCATGGGACGCAGACGACAGCTCTCTTCTTTGGGTGGACATACTTGGTGGCGAGATCCATCGCTTCGATTCTCATGCCGGAGATCGAGTGGTTGCCTGTTTCGAATCGTCGGTCGGGTCGGTGGCACCCAGGCGTGACCGTGGAGTCGTCGCTGCCGTTGGTGGCGATGTTCTCCTGCTGGATGCGTGTGGGAGGGAGGAGAGTCGAGTGACCGTCGAGACCAGGCGGAACACTCGGCTGAACAATGGCGTGTGTGATGCGCAGGGAAGATTCTGGACCGGCTCCATGGACGTCGACGAGCGTCCGGGCAGAGGGTCCCTCTACGTGGTGACCCCCGATCTTCAGGCACAACGGGTCTTCGGCGACATCGGGGTGTCGAACGGGACGGCCTGGGTCAACGAGGGCGCCACCATGCTCTATGTGGACAGCCTGGCGCATCGGATCGACCGGTGCGAGATCGTTGACGGCCTCCCGGCAGACCGCCGGCCGTTTGTCGAGATTGCCACCGAATTGGGCCTACCCGATGGTCTGACGGTCGATGCGGAAGAAGGAATTTGGGTTGCGCTCTTTGGCGGGGGAGCCCTGCACCGTTATTCAGCTGGAGGGAAACTCGAAGAGGTGCTTGTTGTTCCGACACCGTATGTGACGTCGTGCGGCTTTGGCGGGATCGGTCTGGAGGACCTCTTCATCACGTCCGCAAAGGAACCTCTTGGTGCAGGCGACAGCGAGGGGGGCTCCATGGCCGGCCACCTCTTTGTCGTGCGGCCCGGAGTGGCAGGACGTCCGACCGAGACGTTTTGGGGTTGATGTCGACCCAGTGAGGGCAGAGCTGTGACGACTACCAAAATCAGATGGGGTATCGCCGCCACAGGCGGCATTGCCGCCAGATTCGCCCGGGCGATGTCTTTGGTCGAGAGGGGCGAAGTGGTCGCCGTGGCCTCGCGTACCGACGAAAGGGCTAGCCAGTTCGCCGCTCAATTCGGGATCGCCTGCGCCCACGGCAGTTACGAGGCGCTCGCTGAGGATCTCCGGATCGATGTCGTGTTCGTCGCTACTCCGCATTCGCGCCATGCCGCCGACTGCATCATGTATCTCGAGGCCGGCAAGCACGTCCTCTGCGAGAAGCCATTCACCCTCAACGCCGCACAGGCCCGTCACGTCTTCGACGTTGCCCAGCGCAACGGCCTCTTCATCATGGAAGCGCTGTGGTCACGCTTCCTCCCGCCCTACGACCTCTTGAGGCAATTGCTCGGCGAGGGTCGCATCGGTCGGCCGCTCCTGGTGGAGGCTGATCTAGGTTCCCGACTCGAGATCGACCCCGGCCACAGGCTCTTCGATCTCGAGCAAGGTGGCGGGTCGCTGCTCGACCTCGGGATTTATCCACTTCAGCTGAGCACGCTTGTCTTTGGAGCGCCTGATCGGATCACGGCGGACGGGAACGTGGGGACCACTGGCGTGGACGAGGATGTCGCGGCCGTGCTGCACCACCGCAAAGGTGGTCTATCGGTCTTGAAGGCTTCCATTCGGACCCCACTTCGGGCCACGGCACGGATTGCCGGGACCGACGGCGTTATCGAGATCCCGGCCTACATGCACTGCCCCAAGGAGGTCAGGCTCAGCAACGACGCAGCTGGATGGAAGGTCTTCGATACCTCGTGGGAAGGCGACGGATTGCGTTTCGAAATTGACGAGGTCAATCGGTGCGTCGGCGAGGGCCTCACGGAGAGCCCGCGCATGCCTCGAGGTGAGACGCTCCTATTGCAAGAGGTCCTCGATGAGATCCGCAGGCAGGTCGGCGTCGTCTATCCCGCTGACAGGCTCTGGACACAATGACCACTGGGCCATCAGGAGTAGACGATGCTCGAGCGCGTGAGGTGGACGGTCCGGGAGGCCAGCGTGATTGGCTCTCCGGTAATGGTGAGACTGTTCGTGAGCGGCAGCACCGCTGAGGATGGCCCAGCCATGAGCTGAACCTTGCCCGGCGTCACGACGAGGTTCATGTCGACGTCGTAGTAGGCGAGGATGGCCGGCTGCAGCGTAAACGTCACAGTGGCGGTTTCGCCGGCCCCGAGCGAGACGCGATCGAATCCGACCAGCTCACGTACGGGACGGGTGACACCGTGGCGGGAGACCCGGGCATAGAGCTGTACGACCTCTTCGCCAGTACGGGCCCCGGTGTTCGCCACTTCGACCCGCACGTGCACGGAACCCTCGGCGTCGACCTCGGCGGCGTCGATGCCCAGGGACCGGTACTCGAAGGTGGTGTAGCTCAGTCCATGGCCGAAGGGATACGCAGGGCCGCTGTCATCGAGGTCGGTGTAGGTGCTGGGCTCACTGCCGTGCCGGTACCCGTGGAAGATCGGACACTGACCGGCCGTTCGCGGGATCGTGATCGGGATCCTGCCAGACGGATTCTCAAGGCCGAAGAGGACATCGGCGATCGCGGCGCCGCCCACCGATCCAGGCTGCCACGCATGGATCACGGCCGCAGGGCCGCCGTCCTCAGCGAGCACCGGGACGGGCTGGGAGCCGAGGAGGACCACGACGACCGGTACCCCTGTTGCGCACACGGCGTCGAGCAGCGGGCGCTGAGCCCCAGACAGCTCGACGGTGGATCGGTCGCGGGTCTCACCGACGACAGCGTCGCCCACCAGTCCGGTCTTGTCACCCAGGACGAGTATCGCGACGTCGGAGCCAGCCGCGGCGGCGACGGCTTCTGCGATCCCATCGGTAGACCGATCGTTGATCTGGCAACCCTCGGCGAACACAACTTCGATGCCGTCGGCGACGACGGCCTTGATGGCGGCCAGAACGGTGGGGGTACCTCCGTAAACCGCCTCGATTGCGGCCAGGGCTCTCTCGGAGGGGCGGGAGGCGATGCGTCGCACAAAGCCGAAGTCCGCACCTGTGCCTTGCGGTTCCGCGTCGGGTTCCGACTCGGCGGGGCCTCAGGGGGGAGGACGCTCTCTCCATCCAGGACTGGCGCAGGCAGCCCCATATCGCCTCCCGCGAGCATCTCGATCATATTGACGGCCGAGTAACCGCCGAAGAGGTTGCGGATCGAGTGCGCGTTCGGCCCGATGACGGCGATGCGGGTCAGGTCGCGCCGCAGTGGCAATACACTCTTCGGGTTGGCCAGCAGGACGGTCGATCGAGTGGCGATGCGCCGTGCCAACGTTCTCGCTGAATGCAACGCAGCTTCCTCAGTCGTAGCGGCAAACGCCCCCTCGTCGACGAGGGGGTTCTCGAACAATCCAAGCCGAAACTTCGCGTCGAGCACGAGCCGTACGCTCTGATCGACCACGGCCTCGTCGAGGGACCCCTCGCGAACCGCATGCGCCACTCCGGCGCTATAGCAGGCCGAGCCGGGTAGCTCCACATCCAGCCCGGCTTGGAGTGCCTGGACGCCGGCATCGGCGGCATCGGCGGCGGTGTGCTGCCGGGTGTGCAGGGCGCTCACAGCGCCGTAGTCGGCGACCGCCAAACCCCTGAAGCCGAGGGAGCCACGAAGCATGTCGGTCAGAAGGCGACGTGATGCAGCGGCGGGTTCGCCGTTCAGGTCGGAGTACGCGCACATCACCGACTCGAGGCCAGCTTCGGAAATGGCCGCGCCAAAGGGTCGGGCGTACACCTCGAGCAATTCGCGCTCGCCGAGGTTGACGGCACCGATGTTCCGGCCACCGTCCGCCATGCCATAGCCGAGGAAATGCTTCGCCGTGGCGAGGACGCCTTGGCGGCGGTCATCACCCTGGAGGCCGCGGACGAAGGCGACTCCGATGGCAGAACACAGGTAGGGGTCCTCTCCGTAGGTCTCCTGCACGCGGCCCCATCGAGCGTCACGAGCAATGTCGAGATTCGGAGAGCACGCCTGGTGGACACCAAGAGCTCGCATCTGACGCCGTACGACGTCGTTGGTTGCTGCTTCGACCGACTGCGGGTCCCATGACGCGGCCAGGGAGATTGCTGTCGGGAAGTCGATGCAGGCCTGATGGACCAGTCCCGCGAGCGCTTCGTGATGAACAATGGCGGGAATGCCAAGCCTTGTGTGTTCGACGAGGAATCGCTGTATCTGATTCAACATCGATATGAGCCGGGCGGGATCTGAAGACAGCAGCGCTCCCGCGGAGATCTGACCGATTCCGTCCCCCAGGTGTGCCTGGAACTTCTTCTCGTCGAGGGCGCTGGGACCCAGGAGGTCGAACGAAAGCACCCCAGTCAGCTGGGCGACCTTTTCTTCCAGTGTCATCCGGCGCAACAAGTCGTCGACCCGCTGCTCGACCGGCGTGGCAGCGTCCGTGTAGGCGAATGCGCTCATTGTCGTGGTTCGTCCTTCCGTCGTCGCCGTTGCCGGTTTCTCTCAGCCTGATTCTTGATATTGACGTCGACTTTTGTTACTCTACGACCGGAGTCGAGCTGTGTCGATCCAGGGTCGCTTGGGGCGGAACATCAGGTAGACGCCACGCGTTGTGCAGTGCCGGCAGCAACCGACTGCGGCACTTCACCAGCCGTTCGAATGTTCTAAGGATGAGGGCCGGGACCGTGGAGAAACAGCTCGAATTGATGTTGGAGGCTGGGACCGGCGGCGACCAGACAGGGTTGCGGCTGCATATCGTTCGCAGACAATGACCGCCGAGCGACAACCGGCCGCCCAGGACTTGGCGAAACTGGAGTTCCGCCAGATCGTCCAGTTCGTCGAGTCGCAGGAGGCCCCTCCACCGATCGACGCCATGGATACAACGGATATCTTCCGCAGGTTCCCCGATTTGGCGGACGTCGATGTCCGAGACGTGATGATCGACGGGAGGCACGGAGATATCCCAGGGCGTATCTACCGGTGCACCGATACCGCCACGACCGGGTTCGTGTGGGTGCACGGGGGAGCGTTCATCGGTGGCGGTCTGGACATGCCCGAGGCTCACTGGGTGTCGCTCGCGGTCGCGTCGCAGGGTTTCTCGGTGTTGTCGCTGGACTACCACAAGGCGCTGCGCGGAGTGCACTTCCCGTTTCCATCCGACGACGTCCTCGACGGGTGGCTATGGGCGACACAGCATACGGACCGGCTACGCGTGGAGGCCGGTGACCTACACCTCGGGGGCGCTAGCGCAGGAGGCAATCTGGTCGCCGGCGTTGCCAAGCGGCTGCGCGACGGGGCGGGCCCGCTGCCGTCATCCCTTGTGCTGGCATACCCGATCATCCACCCCGAGTTGCCTCCCCTTTCGGCAGAATTGCGGGAAAAGCTGGCAGCGGAGAAGTCGGCCTCATCTTTCCCGGCGGAGACCGTGCGTGAGATGAACCTGCAGTACGCCGGATCGGAGGACGTTCTGGGTGATCCGTACGCATTCGCGGCCAATGGCCAGCTGACGGGCCAGCCACCGGTCTTCATACTGAATTCCGAGGCCGACTTTCTGCGGGCCTCCGGTGAGGCATACGGAGATGATCTCCGAAACGCAGGCGTCGAGGT
>Ga0307373_10006775_pt1 | contig 18100 bp, 16 predicted proteins | sample OX2MG_FD_202534 | JGI IMG/M metagenome (GOLD analysis project Ga0307373, IMG submission 202534) | Soil microbial communities from Risofladan, Vaasa, Finland - OX-2 | ecosystem: Environmental > Terrestrial > Soil > Coastal area > Acid sulfate soil | place: Finland: Risofladan, Vaasa | collected...
CCGGCAGGCCGACGAGTGCGGCAAGCCCGGCCACGATCGGCACCACGCCGCCGACATAGAACAGGATCGGCCAGCCATGCTTGCCGACGAAACCCGCGCTGACGAAGCCCGCCAGCGCGCCGCCCATCGGCACGCAGCCGGCGGCAATGATCGCAAGCGTCGCGCGCAGATTGCGCGGCGCCGATTCGGCATTGATCGCGACCAAATTCGGGATGATGCCGCCGATGCCGAGACCGGCGATCGAGCGCAGCCAGAATAATTCGGTGAGATTGGTCGAATAGGCGGCGGCGAAGGTGAAAACTCCGAAAAACAGATTGCAATAGATCAGCGCGGTCTTGCGGCCGTAGCGGTCGCCGACCCAGCCGAACAACTGCGAGCCGAACAGAACGCCGAGGTTGCTGGCGGTCAGCACCCATTTGAGGTCGGCGGGATGCACGTGCCAATCGGCGACCAGGTGCGGCGCCGCAAAGGCGATGGCGCCGATGTCGTAACCGTCGATCAGCGCGATCAGGACCGACCAGACCAGCACCCGAATCTGAAACGCGCTCAGCCCGCGTTCGTCGAGCAGACGCGAAACCTGGACGTCCTCGCCGGCCATCGTTTCCCCCGAAAAATCTTTTTTTAGGCGCGAACGTGCGCGCGGTGTCGGAGGGTAGGCGAGTAGCTTCCGGAAGGAAAGCGGCATGGCAGCGCAGGGACGGGCGCTGTGCGCTATTCCGCCGCGACCGCCGGCGCCTGCCGGTTCTTCATGTTGGCATAGACGCGGCGCAGGCAACGTTTGAGCACCGCGATATCTTGCGCCGCCAGACCGGCGATCGCGGCTGTTTCATAGGCGCGCGCAATCGGAATGAGGCGCGCAACCTGCGCATTTCCCCTGGCGGTTAGCCTCACCTCCACTTCGCGCGTACTGTTGGGCGAACGCGTGCGCGTCACGACACCGATGCGCACCAGCCGGGTCACGATGCGCGACAGTGTCGACACTTCGATGCTGGTGAGTTCGGCAAGATCGATCTGCCGCTGGCTGCCGGCGCTGGCGAGCGCCGCCATCACCCGCCACATCGCAATGCTCAGACCATAGGGTGCCAGCGCCTCGGCGCCGAATTGCTCGGCGATGACAGTGCCGACCCGGTTCACCAGGTAGGGCAGGTAGTTATCGAGTTCGAGCTTGGCGGTTGGCACGCGATTCTCGCGGTCGATGGCGCATCCGGGGTCGGCGCCCGCTCATAGCACATATTATTGCATTTACAACAGTTGTACATTCACTTATTGTTGCAGCGAGCAACGAAAAGCCGCGGGAGGACACGATGGAGTTCGGGTATTTCACGCTGAGCGACAATCACTACGACAACAACACACGCTCTTCGAACCAGTTCGTTGCCGACATCACCGCCGAGGCGCTCTATGCCGAAAAGCTCGGCATGCACTCGGCGTGGATCGGCGAGCATCATTTCAATTCGCTCGGAGTTTTGTCCTGTCCGGACCTCGTGCTCAGCTACGTCGCCGCCAATACCAAACATATCCGTCTGGCGCCGGCGGTGACCGTGCTGCCGCTGCATCATCCGATCCGGGTCGCCGAGCAATGGGCGACGCTCGACCTTCTGTCCAACGGCCGTGTCGATTTCGCTTGCGGGCGCGGTTACGACCAGCGCGAATATCTGCCGTTCCATGTCTCGTTTGCCGACAATCAGGGGATTTTCGAGGAAGGACTGGAGCTGGTGCGGCGGCTCTGGCAGGCGGACGGCCGCATGTCCCATCACGGCAAGCATTATTCGTTCGATGACGTGCGCATTACGCCGAAGCCGGTTCAGCAGCCGATCCCGACTTACGTCGGGTCATTTTCCAAACCCTCGATCGAATTGGCTGCCCGGCTGGGCTGTGGGCTGATCGTGGCGCCGTTTGCGGCGGCGATCAGCTATGGCGGGCTCAAGCAGGTTGCCGATCTTTATCACGAGAGCTGCGCGCGACACGGGACCAAACCCGGCCGGCTGATGTGCAGCTACTTCGCGCATTTTGCCGACAATAAAGCCGAGGAAGATGCGCAGCGCGCGCGCCAGATCCGCTACTACAAGGAGTGCGTGATCCCCGCCTTCCCGGGCGATCCAAAAACCGCGCCGCCGAGCTACCGTTACTTCATCGATATGGTCGAGCGGCTGCAAAAAGTTCGGCCGGAGGATTTGACGGAAAACTCGGTGCTGATCGGCTCGCCGGCGCGGATGACCGACACGCTGAAGAAAGTCGAAGCGGCCGGGTTTGAAGAGGTCATCCTTTACTTCAACGTGGGCTTAAAGCCGCACGGCCAGGTGAAGGATGAAATGGCGCGCTTCATGGCCGAGGTGGCGCCGGGCTTCGCCGGGACGCACAAGGAGCGCGCGGCTTAGCTCACGAAAAACCAGACTGCGCCGATCGGCTCAGTCCGAAGCGATCGGCCGTTACGGCAATCGCGGCTGATAGGTGAGCCCGTCGGTGGCGGCCTCGCCGGCGGCAGCTTCCCGCGCCGGCAGATCGCCCGCGGCTTCCAGCATCGGATAGGCCACCGAGCAGATATGCGAGTGGATGCGCTTTAAGTCGCTTAAGACGTCGAGATGCAGCGATGTCGTTTCCAGGCTTTCCGGCCGGCCTTCGCGCAGCCGCTCGAAATGCCGGTCGGCGGCCGCAAGTTCGGCGGTGCGCAACTCCGCCTTCTCGCGCAGCATGGTTTCGACGGCGTCGCCCATGCGCAACGTCTCGCGCGCGGCGTTGGCCAGCGCCACCGGCGGCGTCTCCAGGATGGATTCATCGAGGTAGCGCGGCGCCGCGGGGTCGGCCGGCGCCGGCCGGTCCGGCAGGATACGCACCAAGAGCCATGCCATCGCGTCAAGCGGGCCGATGAAAATCAGCGCCAAGGCAATGTTGAACAGCATGTGGAATTCGGCCGTCATCTTCGAGGCGTCGGGCTGCCAGGCGGGTAATTCGCGCGCCAGCGCCGGCAGGAAGGGGAGCACGACCAGTACGCCGACCAGCCGGTTGATCAGGTTGCCGAGCGGCAGCCGGCGGCTCGCCGGGTTGCCGCCGATGCCGCCTTCGATCAGCGGATTGATCGCGCTGCCGAGATTGGCGCCGAGCACCAGCGCCAGCGCCGCCTCGGCCGAGACGAAATGCGAAAACGCCAGCGACATCACCAGCAGCACGACCGCGACGCTTGAATGCGCCGCCCAGGTCAGCACCGCGGCGAGGGCGATGCACAGGATGGGATCGCCGGTAATCGAGGCCAACAGCGCACGGGCCAGCGGCGCCTGTTCGGCCGGCGCCAGCGTGTCGATCAGGATATGGAGCGCCAGCAGGATCAGTCCGAGCCCAATCGCGATGCGGCCGAGCGCGCGCGTGAGACTGGCCCCGCCGACGCCGGCGGCGCCTGACATTCAATCACGCAAGCGGATTAAGACAAACGCGCAAGCGGCTGCAATGGTTCGCCGCCGCCGGGGCTAAAGCCGTTAATGGCGGCTGCGGAGCCGGCCGATGATCCCTTGGGGAAGAAACGACACGATCAGCACGAAAATAATCCCGAGCCACAACAGCCAGCGGTCGGGGTGAAAGAGCGCCGACATCACCGGCATACCGACGATCGCGCTGGAGATCGAGGCCAGCACGTTTTGCAGATAATACTCCGCCAGCACGACCACGATCGAGCCAATGACCGCCCCGTACAACGTGCCCATGCCGCCGATCACCACCATCAGCAGAATGTCGATCATCAGCGAGAACGACAGCGTCACGTCGGGGCCGTTATAACGAAGCACCAGCGCCATCAGCGCCCCGGCAAAGGCTGCCATCACCGCCGAGAGCACGCAGGCCAAGGTGCGGTAGGCGACGACCTGATAGCCCATCGCTTCGACGCGGAACTCGTTCTCGCGGATCGCCCGCAGCACCAGGCCGAGCGGCGAGTTGACGACGCGCAGCATGATCAGGAACAGGATCAGCGCGACCAGAAACGTGATGTAGTAGGTGATGACCGGGCCGTTGACCACGATACCGAGCACCGGCTTGGCGAACAGGTGGAAGCTCGGCCGTAGAATCTCCGGCACGGAAAAAGTCAGGCCGTCCTCACCGCCGGTCAGGTTGCGCCATTGCTCGGCGACGATCTGGGCGAAGCTGGCGATGGCAAGCGTGATCATCGAGAAGAAGATCGCGCGTAGCCGCAGACTCAGCATGCCGATAAGAGCGGCGACGACTGCTGCCACGACGGCGCCGGCGGCGGCGCCGAGGACGACCGCGCCCCAGCCGACCCAGCCCTTGGCGAGCATGATCGCCACGCCGTAGGCGCCGATGCCGAAAAACATGGTGTGCGCGAACGAGACGATCCCGGTGTAGCCGAGCATCAAATCGTAGCTCGCCACCAGGATCACAAAGATGCAGATGCGCGCCGACACGCCCAAGGCTTTGGTGCCGGGGAACAGGAAAGGCGCGAACACAAGCGCCAGCAGGATCGCCAGCATGACGATGTTGAGGGCGATGCGGCCGGGCGGATCGTCGGAGACCAGCCAGCTCAACCATCCCCTCGGCCGCCGGCCGTATTGCTGCGCGAGCGCCATATCAGTGCTCGGCCATCGGGAATAATCCGCGTGGCTGCCACAGCAGGATAATAGCCATCAGCAGAATGTTGGACCCCAGCGCCATTTTCGGCGCGAGGAAGCCGACATAATTGGTGGTTAGTCCGACCAGGATCGCGCCGATGAAACAGCCGCCGATCGAACCCAGGCCGCCGATGATCAGAATGATGAAAACCAGGATGGTCATGCTGTCGCCGATCTGGCTGTTCACCGTCTCCTGGTACTGGCCCCACATCATGCCGCCCATGCCGGCGAGCGCGGTGCCGGCCATGAACACGCCGATGAAGACCCGGCGTATGTGATAGCCGAGCGCCTGCACCATCTCGCGGTTCTCGACGCCGGCGCGCACGACGAGGCCGAGCCGGGTGCGCCGCAGAAACAGATGCATGGCGAGCGCCACGGCAAGCCCGACCGCGAGCGCCGCCAGCCGATAGGTCTCAATCGGGGAAGAGCCGATAAAGATGCTGCCGCGCAAACTCGCCGGCTTCGGCAGCACCAGCGCCTCGGGTCCCCAGATCACGATCACCAGTTGTTCGATGACCGTGAGCGCGCCGATGGTGATGAGAATCTGGCGGAGCGGCGCTCCATAAACCCGACGAATGATGACCCGCTCGAACACGAAGCCGAGTGCGCCACTGGCGACGGCCGCCGCGATCAGCGCCACCAACAGCGCAAGCAGATTGAGCGTCAACGACGTTTGCGAGGTCCAGCCCACGAGCGGCCGCAGCACTGTGACCGTGACGTAAGCCCCAACCGTGACGAAGGCGGCATGGGCGAAATTGAGTACGTCCATCAGGCCGAAGATGAGCGTCAGGCCCGATGCCACCAGGAACAGCATAATGCCCATGGTCAATCCGGCGACGGTCAATGTCAGCCACGGCCCGGTGCCGATGGCCGGCAGGGCGACCACGATAATGAGCGGGGTCAGCGCATAAGGCGCCCAGCGCCGCAGATGGTCGCGCCAGTTTTCTTTCATACCGCCGCCGCCATGCTTAGCCCGAGCAGCCGGTGCTGCAGGGTCTTGTCCGCAACCAGCGCCGCCATCGCGCCGGTGTGGATGATGCGGCCCTCGTCCATCACCGCGACGTCGTCGCCGACCGCTTCCGCCACGTGGAAATTCTGCTCGACCAGGAGAATGGTGGTCTGCTCGGCTTTCAGCCGAAGCAGCACTCCGACCAACTGGCTCACCATGGCGGGCGACAAGCCCTTGGTCGGCTCATCGATGAGCAGGAGCCGGCGTTGCTCGATGATGGCGCGCGCAATCGCCAGCATCTGCTTTTGTCCGCCGGACAGCGAACCCGCAGCCGAGTCCCATTTAACCTTGAGCATCGGAAAACTGTCGAGCACGCGGTCGAGATAGGGCTGCGCGAATCCGCGCGGGGCGGTGGCAAGCAGCATGTTCTCGCGCACCGTCAGCTTGCCGAAGATGCCCATGTTTTCCGGGACGTAGGCAATGCCGAGCCGCGCGATATGCGGCGTCTCCAGCGCGGCGAGCGATTGCCCGTCGAAGATGATCCGGCCCTGGCGCGCCCGCCACAGGCCCATGATGGTGCGCAACGTCGTGGTCTTGCCGGCGCCGTTTCTCCCCAGCAGCATGGTGACGCGTCCGCGACGCGCCACCAGATCGACCCCATGCAGGATGCGATAGCGGCCGATATCGGTGTGGACGCCTTCGAGCCGCAATATGGCGTCGTCGCCGGCCGTCATTGCAAAGCTTCACCGCGCGTCGCGGCGTCCTGCTGCACGCCGAGATAGGCCTGCTGCACCACCGGCAGCGCCACCACGTCCGCCGGAGCGCCGTCGGCGATCAGCATGCCGTCCTGCAGCACGATGATCCGGTCGGCAAGCCGTGTCACCACGTCCATGCGATGCTCGACCAGGAGCACGGTCTTGTGGGTCTCCTGCTTAATCTCCTCAATCAGATCGAGGATGGTCGGGATTTCGTCGAGGCTCATGCCGGCAGTCGGCTCATCGAACATCAGCACCTGCGGCTCCAGCGCCAGCAGGATCGCGACTTCAAGCTTGCGCTGGTCGCCATGCGATAGCGCCGCGGCGATCAGATTCGCGCGCGGCCCGAGCTTTACCCGGTCGAGCCAGTGCTGGGTTTGTTGGTGCACCTGCGTGTCGCGCGCGGCGATGCTGAGAAAATCGAAGCGGATTTGCGCGACCGATTGCACCGCAAGCCGCACATTCTCGAACACCGTGAGGCTCGGATAGAGATTGATGAGCTGGAACGCGCGCCCGAGCCCGAGCCGGGTGCGATGCGGCGCGCCCATGCGGGTGATGTCCTTGCCGAACAGGCTGACGCTACCTTGCGTCGGGCGGAGCTGCCCGGAAATCAGGTTGAAAAATGTGGTCTTGCCGGCGCCGTTCGGGCCGACGATCGCGGTCAGCGTGCCGCGGTGAAACGCGCAGGTCACCGCGTTGACGGCGATCTGACCGCCAAAGCGTATGGTCAGATCGCGCGTCGACAGGGCAGGGACATCATCCGTCACGCCGCACCCCCCAAGGCCCGCGAAACTACTGCCGATGATTGGTGATCGGTATTTTCATCTCGTCGATGGAGATGACGTGCGTGAGTTCGGGGATCGCCCAGACGACCTTCGGATCGACCTTGATCTTGAAAGCGTACATCGGCTGCATCAGCTGGTGATCTTCCTTGCGGAACATCACCGTGCCCTTGGGAGACTCGAACGACATGCCTTCCATGGTGGCGATCAGCTTCTCGGGGTCGGTCGAACCGTTGGTCTTTTTCAGCGCCTCGACCACGGCCTGAGCCGCGATGAATCCGCCGCAGGTGAAGAAATCCGGCGGATAACCGTTGAAGCGCTTTTTGTTTTCGGCGATCAGCCAGTCGTTCACCGGATTCTTCGGGATGTCATAATAGTAATAGGCCGCGCCCTCGAGACCGGGGAAATCCTTGTAGGCGACAAGCGCCGGCAGGATGTTGCCGCCGGTGGCGACCGAGATATCCAACCGCGCCGGGTCCATCGCCTTGAGCGCGCCCATCGGATTTCCGCCGGCCCAATTGAGGAAGATTACCTTATGGCCCTGCTCCTTGGCCAAGGTGTTGAAGATGCGTTGGTAGGGGGCGGTAAAATCGGTGGTCGCCGGCGGCGCGTATTCCTCGTCAACGAGTTTGGCGCCGGTCGGCGCCAGTGCGGTTTTGAAGGCGGTGACGAAGTCGCGGCCGAATGCGTAATCCTGCGCCAAGGTCGCCACCACCGTGCCCGGCTTGCCGATGGCGAGTGCGTTCGACACCGCGTCCTGGCTCGAATTGCGGCCGGTGCGGAAGATGTAACGGTTCCATTTGTCGCCGGTGATCGAGTCGGCGACCGCCGGTTCGACGATGAAGATTTTTTTGTTGTCCTGGGCCACCGGCAGCATCGCCAGCGCGACCGCGGAGCTGGTGCCGCCGACCGCGATCTCGGCGCCGTCATCGTTATAGGCCTCGTTCAAAAGATTGCGGCCGACGTCGGGCCGGGTCTGGCTGTCTTTCTCGATGACGACGAGCTTGCGCCCGGCAACCATCATGGTGCCGTTGGTCGCGTAATCGAGGCCCATGGCAAAGCCGGCGGACGTCTGCTTGGCGTAGAATTCGAGCGGTCCGGTCTTGTCGGCGATCAGCGCAATCTTGAGGTCGGCCGCAAAGGCTTGCACCGACCACATGGCGGTAAACGCCATGGCGATGCCAACCCACCCCCAGTTCCTGACCTGCCGGGACACGTTGTTCATTTGTCGCTCTCCTTGGACGCGCATGCTACCCGAAGCGTTTTTCGGCGTGCGGTTTTGACGTAGCCGCAGCCAAGATTGGTCTGAATCAAGCCGTCGCACAAGCGTGCTGCTGCCGCTTCACCGCGTCGCCTGCCGGCGTTTTGCGAAGAAAAATAGTTTCTGGCGATCACGGATCGAGTTCGGTGTCCCAGTAGAGATAGTCGAGCCAGCTGTCGTGCAGATAATTGGGCGGAAACAGCCGCCCGTTGCGGTGCAAATGCTGCACCGATGGCTGGAATGGCCGCTGCGAAGGCCACATTTTTGCTTCTTCCGTCGTCAGGCTGCCCTTCTTCAGATTGCACGGCGAGCAGGCGGCGACGACGTTGTCCCACACCGTATGGCCGCCGCGCGAGCGTGGCAGCAGATGATCGAAGGTCAGGTCGTCGCGCGTGCCGCAATACTGGCAGGAGAAACGGTCGCGCAGGAAGACGTTGAAGCGGGTAAAGGCCGGATGGGTCGAGGGCTTTACGAAAGTCTTGAGCGACACCACGCTCGGCAGCTTCATTTCGAGGCTGGGACTGTGCACCGCACGGTCGTAATTGGCGACGATGTTCACCCGGTCGAGAAACACCGCCTTGATGGCGTCCTGCCACGACCAGAGCGAGAGCGGGTAATAGCTCAACGGACGGAAATCCGCGTTGAGCACAAGCGCCGGAAAGCCGGATGGCGATACCTGGACGTTCAAGACGACGTTCCTACCGACTCGCATGCCGCAATGCGGCCTCGGATCATAGTTTATAGGCAGCCGTGACAGGATTGTGAAGCCCGTCCCGGGGGTTATGGGCAGCGCCGCGCCGCAGCCGGTGTTAAATTTGTAACCTTCCGGCGGGAAGCTTTACCGGCTCGGGAACCTTTGCCGTCCGGCAACATCTAATGTGCGCGCAAATCAATGCGAGCGGACCGTTGCAAGAGATAACCAGAGCATCCGTTGCCGCCGAGCAGGACCTTGTCGCGCGTGCTTGCCGCCGCGACGAGACCGCGGCGAGAGCGATCATGCGGCAGAATAGCCGCCGGCTCTTCCGCCTCGCCCGCTCGATCATGAAAGACGACGGCGAAGCCGAGGATGTCGTGCAGGAAAGCTACGTCCGGGCGTTTACCGGCCTTTCCGGGTTTCGCGGTGAATCCAGTCTGAGCACCTGGTTGACGCGCATTGTCATCAACGAGGCGTATGGCCGCCTCCGCCGGCGGCGGCCGGTAGTGGACTTGGCGAGCGTCGGGACAAAACTCGCCGCCGAAGCGCAAATCATTCCATTCCCTTCCGGGTCCTCTCAGCCAGATCCAGAACGCACCATGGCCCAGCGCGAAATTCGTCAAATTCTGGAGCGCTCAATCGACGCGCTGCCCGAACCCTTCCGCATCGTCCTGGTCGCGCGGCTGGTCGAAGAAATGAGCGTCGAGGAAACCGCGGACCTTCTCGGGCTGCGGCCGGAGACGGTAAAAACCAGGCTGCACCGCGCGCGGCTTCTGTTGCGTAGCGATCTCGAGCAAAAACTTGGACCGACGCTGACGAACACTTTCCCGTTTGAGGGAGCCCGTTGCGACCGTATCGCCGATGCGGTGATCGAGGGGCTTCGCCTGCGGCAGTGAATCCCGGGAACCTTTGCGCCACGACCGCATCCAATGGCGGTGCAAAGGGCGGCAATAAAGCCGTCACAGGGAGATTCACCGATGATGTTCGTCAGAATAACCGGGGCGTTCGCGGCGTTGTTGCTCGCGTCCGGCATCGCCTGTTCCCAAGGCAAGCCCACCGATCCGCAGATCGCGCATATCGCCTACACGGCCGGGGTGCTCGATATCGAAGCCGCCCAACAGGCATTGCAGAAGAGCACTAACAAGGACGTTCGCGCTTTCGCCACCAACATGGAGCAAGACCACAAGGCGGTGAACGACAAAGCGCTGGCACTGGTAAAAAAGCTTGGTGTCAAACCGGAAGACAACGACACCAGCAAAGCGCTGACCAAACAGGCGGCCGACAAGCGCGAGCAACTCGCCAAGCTCAGCGGCGCAGCTTTCGACAAGGCCTATATCGACAACGAGGTCGCCTATCATAAAGTCGTCAACGGCGCGCTGGAGACCACGCTTATTCCGGACGCCAGCAATCCCGAGCTGAAGGATCTGCTGAAGACCGGCCTGAAGATCTTTCAGGGCCACGAGCAACACGCCGAGCACGTCGCGGCGGAATTGAAATAAGGTGACGACGATGCACCGCCGCAGGGCTGTGCGGATTTTCGGCGCGCTCCTTCTCGCCCTTGTGGCGGGACAGGCGCGCGCCGAAGTGATTCAAGTCAAGATCGAGAACCTTGCGTTCAGGCCGGCGGACGTCACGGCGCATGTCGGCGATACGATCGAATGGATCAACTCAGATTTCATCGCCCATACGGCGACCGCGCGTGACGGCGCCTGGGACGTCTTGATCCCGATCAATACGACCAGGAGCGTCGTCCTCAAGACCGCGGGAATGGTGACTTATTTCTGCAAATTTCACCCGAACATGACCGGTCGGATCGTGGTCGGCAAATGACGCCCGGCTGATGAAGCGGGGCGGTATCAGCCTCGGCTTTTAAAACTGCGCGTCAGGAATTCGCCGCCGTGGCGCAGTCCCTCGGGATCGATGCCGTGGCCGACGCCGGCGGACAGATGCCATTGCGTCGGCACGCCGAAGGCCGCGAGCCCCTGTGCCGCCGCTAGCAGGGCCTGGGCCGGAATGAGTTCGTCCTGATCGCCATGCACCAGCAATACCGGTGGCCGTGACTTGACCTCGGCGATTGCGCTTTCCGGATTGTCGCCCGGCGGCAGCACCAGCAATCCCGAATAACCGACGACCGCCGCCGGCGGCACCGCCCGGCGCAAGCCGACGTGCAGCGCCATCATGGTGCCCTGGCTGAATCCGACCAGGGCCAGCGCTGAGGGCGGCACATTCTGGCGCTTGAGCTCCGCGTCGATGAAGCGATCGAGCGCCGGGGCCGCCTTATTGACGCCGACCCAGCGTTCGTTGGGATCGCGAAAGGTCAGCCCAAACCATTGCCGGCCAACCGGGGCCTGGGCGCACGCCTCGGGCGCATGCGGTGAGACAAACGCCGCTTGCGGCAGCAATGGTTGCCAGACGCGGCCGAGTTCGATGAGGTCGTTGCCGTCGGCGCCGTAGCCATGCAGGAACACCACAAGTTGGCGCGGGGTGCCGGAGAGCGGCGCCAGCCGCGGGCCATCGAGTTCAGCCGTCATGCATGCTCCTTCGCGGCCCCAATCGCGCCCAAACGCCGCGCCGCCGCAATGACGCTGCTTAAGCCACGGGCGCGGCGACCTGTCTATGGGCGGCGTCTATCGGTTGTTCTTGAATCAGAATTGAGTATGGATGCGGCCGGCGAAAACGTTCACCGGCCCGCGATCGGCGTTGTAGGCGGGGTTGACGATGAGCTGATAGTCGAAGCCGACCTTCAACCACTGCGTAATCGCATAGCTGTAGTAAGCCTCGATGATCTGCTCCAGCCCGTAATTGGTCAACGAACCGTCGCCGACGATGACGCCCAAGCCGCCGGCCGCAAAGTACGCTCGGTGCGCGGGGTCTAATCCGTTGACGACGCCGGCAATGCCGACCGTATCGTCGGGCCGGCCCCATTGCTTGCCGCTGATCGAGACGCCAGCCGACACGGTGCGATCGATGTCGGTGAAATCCCAAGGCTCGACCTGGCCATCGGCCCAGCCGGCACGGGCGAACACGCCCATCCAGTCATTCACCTGTTGTTCCAGATTGAGGCTCACGCCCGGTCGGAGGCGATACATGCGATCCGCCACGATCGCATTATTGACATCGCTTAAGGCGCTGCCCGGTGCCGCCGCTGCCGCAATGCCAACCGCATCCTGGAAGTTCCCCATCCGGCCGTGGATAACGAAGCCGGTGATTTTGAGCTTGCCGGGCTGTCCCCACAACGCATGGCGCTCTTCAAGTTCGGCGAGAAATTGCTGCTGGTTGAAACCCTCGTCGAGCCCGTAGGCGTTGGCGGTAATAGGGTCCGCAAGCGCACTGCTGGCTTCGGCGGGGACCGCCGACATGTCGAACACGCCGGTGCGAAACGCAAAGATGCCTTGGTACCATTCGGCTGCCGCCCCATAGGAGTAGCCCCAGGCATCGCCGGCATAATCGAACGTGCCGGCGTTGATCAGTGACCAGTTGAGGAAGTCCGTTTTCGGGTTGTTGGCGTATTTGTTGGTGTCGAATACGTCGGCGACGGAGAATTTGCCGACCCAAAGCACCAGCCGGTTGGCGGTTTGCGAGCCGGCGAACTGATTGACGTCGGCGTCGACCTTCTGCGTTTCGCCGCCGAGGTCGATGGTCTGTTTGACAAAATAACGCTGCACCCGCGCATAAGGGTAACTGGAGCCGAGCTTGTAAGCTTCCCCGCTCGGAAATCCGGCTGCGCCGTGCGTTTCGGCAAGACCGTGGCCCTGGTCGACTTCGGGATTTACCCAAAGTTCGGCGCCGCGCCACAGCCGCAAGCCGGCATAAAGCGTCGCATCGATCGTCTCGCGGCCGTTGGCGGCCTGCTGCAGACTGTTGGCGCCCATGGATCCGGCTGGCGAGTGGAATGGCGCCGTGCCTTGCCAAACGAGAGTCCCCTGGCCGTGGAAATTGACGTTGTCGGGATTCACCGCGGCCGGCGCCTTGCCGACAAGCGGACGGCTCAGGGGCTCGAGGTTGTTGAACTGGTAGTTCACACCGGCGCGAACTTGCTGGAGCAGGAAATCGGACGTGAACGGCTGCGCACCGCCGGCGAACGGATAAGTCTGTCGGCCATAATCAGAGAACAGATATTCCAGTTTGGCGGTCCAGTGCGGTGCGATCGGCGTTTCGACGCCGCCGCCGACCGTCCAGCCCAGCCGCCAGACCAACGGCGCTTCGGTTGCGCCGGGGGTCAGATTCGTTAGCGTCTGCTGGCTGTACATCCAGGCGAAACCACCGGTCGCGTAGAAAAGCCAGTGTCCGGGGGCATAGCCGATCCTGCCGCGCAGTGTGCCTGATGACAGCATCGCTTCGTTGAAATTCATTGGGACGCCGGCCGAGGTGAAATTGAAGTTCGGTCCGGTGCTCAGCCCCATCGTGCTCGGGAAGTTAGGGAACGTGAAGTCGGCTTCGCCGCCGATGAGAACACGGTTTAGCAAAAGATAATTGTAGCCGCCCTGGAAGCCGCCAACGAAACTTCCGGCTTCATCGAAGGTGTTAATGGTCTGGTAGATGGTCGCCGATCCCGAGGCGCCCGGTGTCGACCAGTTCGACGTGCCGAACGCGCCGCCGATGTGGCCGCCGACATACCAGCCGGTCCAGTTATAGCCCGGCCCGCCCAACGACAGCGCATTGATTGAAATGAGCGCGTCGGCCGATGCGCTGCCTGCCGTTGCGATCATCATTGTCGCGCAAAGCGCGCCGATTGCGCGTCGTGTCGTCACATTGGAATTGTTGGATAGAATCCGTCTCAGAGCAGCCATGGCGGCCTCCGTTCGTGTGACACTACGTCTTGTCACCACAGCGGAAGTCCGCGAAAGATCGCCACTCGGCGTTGCAGCGGCCGCATCCGAAAGCCATGCAAAGGACGATTTCGTAAAACCGTTGGACATTGCCCACGTCCACCGAATCAGCCCATTGGCAACAAACAGCGGCGCCGGAATCCCGTCAACGATTATGTTTTAGAATTAAAGTAGATCGAAAGTAGCTGACGGTGAGCGATCGAAGCGGAATTCCGGCCATGACCTTAGCCGTTAAGGGGACAACCGGCCGATGCAAGATTCCACCGTCCCTGCGTGCCGCTCAGGCGGGTGCCCGACAGCGGCGCAATATCGATCCGCCAGAACGATTGCGCGTCGCGTCGTCATAGAAGACTTGTTGGACAACAAACCAGAGCAAGGGGCGGCGAGACGGGACGATATCTGTTACCACCCCGGGGATTCTCACAATGGATCACGTTCGATCCCGTTTACGCAACGCAGTGCAATTTAAAACATGTTTTGCTTTGGTCTCGTAAGCCGACATCATTTGGCTCCGAGCCAGCAGTCGCCAGCTGCCGGAAGTAGAAATGGATAATTGAAGGACGGCGCAACCGGCGGCTTAGTGAAATCACTCGGGCTATCGGTAATAACGGAAAGACCAAGCCCTTGCCGCTTGCAGCGCAATAACGTTACAGTCCCGACCGGCCAAACAGATGCGATCGCTCTTTTTCCAGCGAGGATTCGGCACGTGGGGCGCGTTGTTTGCGCTGGCCCTGCAAATGGCCGTCTCGTTCGGGCACGTCCATTTCGACGGCATTCACGGCGCTTATCCGCAAACCAAGATCACGGGCTTCAAAGCCCAAGTGCAGCCGCTGCCCGCCCAGCAGCCCGGCGACAATGACGGGGACGGTTATTGTGCGATCTGCGCGACCATCTTCCTCGTCGCCAATTCTTTCGTGCCGCAGCCGCCGGCGTTGCCGGCTCAGTTTGCCTCGCACGCGATCGAACACATCGACCGTGCGCCAACGGCCATTATTGTCGCGGCACAGCGACAGCCGTTTCAGTCGCGCGCTCCGCCACGCGCCTGACCTGCAGCAATAGCTGAAGTTACGGCGGTTTACGCCGCGCGTGGACGCCGCCGTTCAGCCGGTTGCCATCCATCATTCATCATTCACTCATTCGCAGGTAAGCGTCATGGCTATTCGTCGTGCCCGCGCGCGCTGGGTGCGCGGCGGCTATCTGTTCGGCTGTTGTGCCCTCCTTGTTGTCGGCGCTGAAAAAACGACCCGCGCGCAGACCCAACTGCCCGAGGTGGTGGTTAGCGCGTCGAAGCAAAAACCGAAACCGCGGCACGCCCGCGTGCGACCGCCGGTGGTCGTCATTCCGGCGACGCCAGCGCAACAGCTCAACGCCAAGGCGAATTCATTCGACCAGGCGCGCAGCGGCCTTTACACCACCATCGGAACGGCATCCGACGCGCTCAGTCACGATACTATCGAAATCCTCCCGCAGGGCGCGAACGCGCCGGTCGAGAAAATCCTGCTGCAGGCGCCCGGCGTTTCGCAGGATTCCGCGGCGAGCGGCCTCCTGCACGTGCGAAACGATCACGCCAATGTTCAGTTTCGCATCAACGGGGTCATGCTGCCCGATGGCGTCACCGGCTTCGGCAGCATTTTCGATGCCGACTATATCGGCAGCATCGCATTGATCACCGGCGCACTACCGGCCGAGTTCGGCATGCGCACGGTGGGACTGGTTGACATCACGACCCGGACCGATCTGTTCAACAATAGCGGCACGGTCGGAGTCTACGGTGGCAGCCACGGCACGTTTACGCCTTACTTCGACTATGGCGGCACTTTCGGCAGCACCTGTCCGTCCGCCGCGCCCGCTGCCGGAACGCACACCTTGCCCGGCGCTGATTGTTTTCCGGGCGTGCAATATTTTTTCAGCGGCCGCTATTTGCAGACCAATCTCGGTCTCGAAAATCCGACGCTGGCTTACGATGCCACCCACGACTTTTCGCAACAGGAGCGCGGCTTCGCCTACATGTCGACGTTTGTTGATCCGACCACGCGGCTTAGCCTGATTGCCGGCACCGCCAACAACGCGTTTCAAATTCCAAACAATCCCGGCCAGCCGACCGCCCTGACCAGCGCGTTCGGCGTCACCAACTTCAACTCGGCGCTGCTCAACGAGAACCAGACCGAGTTCACTCAATACGGCGTGTTGGCGCTGCAAAAATCCGAGAATGGGTTCGACGGGCAATTATCCTATTTCACCCGCTACAATCGACTGAACTTCACGCCCGATCTGATTGGCGACCTGCTGATCGACGGCGTCGCGTCGAACGTGACCCGTCAATCCTATACCAACGGCATCCAGGCCGATGGTTCCTACAAGATAAATTCAGCGAACACGGTGCGAGCGGGCTTCGTCGTCAGCGGCGAGCAGGCTTTTGTCGGCAACAGCTCTCTGGTCGAGACCACGGCCCCACCGGGCGGGGCTGCGGGCAACGAATCACCTTTCTTCATAACTGACGACGTTTCCAAGCTTGGCTGGCTCGCGGGCGTCTATGCCCAGGACGAATGGAAGATCACCGACCAGTTCACCATCGATGCTGGCCTGCGCTTCGACCAGATGTGGCAGTTCGTCAATGCCAATCAGCTCAGTCCGCGCATCAATTTCGTCTACAAACCGTTCGAGTTCACGACCTTCCACGCTGGATACGCGCGCTATTTCACGCCGCCGGTGCTGGTCGAAGCTGCGCCGGCTAATATTGGATTGTTCAATGGCACCACCGCCGCCGCGTCGGCCGGTCAAGGCAATAGTCCCGTGCTGCCGGAGCGCTCGCATTATTTCGACGTCGGCGTCGACCAGAATATTCCGTTCGGCTGTAGCAACCCGGCGGCCAAGGACTGCACCGATCTCGATCTGGGTGTTGACGCCTACTACAAGATCGCGACCGACCTGATCGACAACGGCCAGTTCGGCCAAGCGTATGTCTTAAGCGCCTTCAATTACGCGCAAGGAGTCGTCCAAGGCGTCGAGCTCAGCGGCAAATTTCACAGCGGCAATTTCCAGGCCTATGCCAACCTTGCGGTAGGCGCTGAGAAAGCGACCAACCCGGTATCGAACCAATATCTGTTCGGCAACACGCCGCTCGCCGACCTCGGCGGCATGACCGAGTTCCAGTATCTCCAAACCCATTGGATCTACACGGATCACACCCAGGTGGTCACCGCCTCGGCCGGCGCCGCCTATCAGTTCTGCGGACGGCCCGCTTATGCGACTGAGACCTTCAGCGACCTGCCAGGCGGCCGCGTGTCGTGGTGGTGCGGCACGAAGCTTAGCGCCGACATGATCTACGGCAGCGGATTGCGTGATGGTGACGCCAATATCTCCACCGTGCCGCCTTACACACAGTTCAATATCGGGATCGCCCGCGAATTTTTGCTGCCGAACGATCCAAAGCCGGTGACGGTGCGCTTCGACATCGTCAACCTGTTCGACACCGTTTACCAGATCCGCGACGGCAGCGGCATCGGCGTGTTCGCACCGCAATACGGTCCGCGCCGCGGCTTCTTCATGGGCATATCGAAAAAGATTTGAGGGAGCGACTAGCCATGTGGAGAGGAAGCATGCGGCCACACTTCGCGTCATGTATTGCGGCTTTGTTCGCGATTGCTGCGACGGTTCAAGCCCTGCCGCCGTTTCCTGCGAGCATGCCGCAGGCACGAATCGACCTGACGGTGCCGATTCGCTTTTCACTTCATTGACGCGCGATCGCAAAGTTCGGTGCCCGATCCATGAGTGAAGCGGAATTCCGGCCATGACCTTAGCCGTTAAGGGGACAACCGGCCGATGCAAGATTCCACCGTCCCTGCGTGCCGCTCAGGCGGGTGACCGACAGCGGCGCAATATCGATCCGCCAGAACGATTGCGGCGTTGCGTCGATTGCATGAACGACGGCGGCACGGATGATCGTCGCATGGGTGACGACGATCGACTGTCGATGGTGCCCGTGCTCTGCGGCAAGCCAGGCGGCGACGCGTTGCATGAGAGCGAGGATCGATTCGCCGCCGTGTGGCGCTGCTGCCGGATCGCGCAGCCAGGCGGCGACGGCATCGGGCTCGCGCGCTTGCACATCGTCGAATTTGCAGCCGCGCCAGGCGCCGTAGTCGCAATCGCGCAGCGACGGTTGCACGGCAGCGTCCAGTCCGAGTTCCTGTGCCGTTTGGCGTGTCCGCAACTCCGGACTC
>Ga0307373_10006777_pt1 | contig 18100 bp, 11 predicted proteins | sample OX2MG_FD_202534 | JGI IMG/M metagenome (GOLD analysis project Ga0307373, IMG submission 202534) | Soil microbial communities from Risofladan, Vaasa, Finland - OX-2 | ecosystem: Environmental > Terrestrial > Soil > Coastal area > Acid sulfate soil | place: Finland: Risofladan, Vaasa | collected...
GATCCGGAAAGGTGCCGCCGAAAAACCACACTGGGTTCGTTCGTTTCCTGAAGGCACTTCTTGACCGTAAGGCGCCGGAACTCGAACGGATCGCGAATACGCTCGGCTTCCGCCGTCCGCAAGATCTCGATCGATGGGTCGTAAACGTCCAGACGCTGGCCTATGCCTTGCAGAATACTGCGCCGGCCGAAGCGCGGAACGGGCCAAATCCAGAATACCCATGGCCTCACGAGGCGCCTTTGCATTGCCCCGCCAGGCACGAATTTGACCTCTGGAATAAACTGGAAAACACTGGGCAGGGCCGTAAGCTGATGGCGTTCATTCAATTGGCGATCGACGGCTTCGACGCCTATGCTTGACGCCGTGCTCAAGTCCATGCCGCACGACCTGAACCCCGCCCAACGCGATGCCGTCAATACGCTGTCCGGCCCCATGCTCGTTCTGGCCGGAGCGGGCACCGGTAAGACACGGGTGGTCACGTACCGGATCGCCGAGTTGATCAAACACCGCGCACCTCCCGAAAGGATACTGGCCGTTACGTTCACCAACAAGGCGGCGGGCGAAATGCAGGAGAGGACGGCCGAACTGTTGGGCAAGCGCCGCAATGGTGCCCAGCGGCCCGAGATCTCGACGTTCCACTCTCTCTGCGTCCGCATCCTCAGGCGGCACATCGTCAAGCTCGGCTACCCAGCCCAGTTCGCCATCTACGATCGCGGCGACCAGGAAAGTGTGGCCCGCGCTGCCCTGCGCGACATCAAGGTGCCCAACGCCGTGCTGCGGCCGGGCGACCTGCTGGCGATCGTCAGCCGCTGGAAAACCGCCTCGATCCGCCCTCCGGAAGCCGCCTCGCTCGCCCAGAGCGACAAGGAGCACCTGGCCGCCATGGCCTACCGCCGCTACCAAAAGGCGCTCAAGTCCGCCGGCGCTGTCGACTTCGACGACTTACTGCTTTGCACCGAGGAACTATTCGCAAAATCGCCCGATGCCCGTGCGGCCGAGGCGGCCCGCTTCAGCCACCTGCTGGTCGACGAGTACCAGGATACGAACGGCGCGCAGTACCGGATCATCAAGGCCCTGGCCGAGAAGCACCGCAACCTCTGTGTCGTCGGCGACGACGATCAGTCGATCTACGGCTGGCGAGGGGCCGAGGTGACGCACATCCTCCGCTTCCAACACGATTGGCCCGAGGCCAAGGTTGTTCGCCTCGAAGAAAACTATCGCTCGACCGACGCTATCCTGGCGATGGCGAACCGCCTGATCGCCTACAACAGGCACCGCCACGACAAAGTGCTGCGGGCAATTCGCACCGGCGGCGAGCCGCCCCGTATCTTGCAGTACTCCGACGAATCGAGCGAGGCCAAGGAGGTGGTCGAGGAGATCAATTCCCAGATCTTCCGGCGGCTGGCCGAGCCGCGCGACTTCGCGATCCTGTTCCGCACCAACGAACAGCCGCGGGCTTTCGAGCAAGAGCTGCGGCGAGCGAAGCTACCCTACACACTGATCGGCGGCATGTCGTTTTACGACCGCAAGGAGGTCCGGGATGTGCTGGCCTATTGCCGCGTGCTGACCCATCCGCGCGATGAAGTCTCGCTGATGCGGATCATCAACACGCCCGCCCGCGGCATCGGGGCCAAGGCGGTCGAACTGCTCCTGGAGCGGGCCGTGTCACAAGCCAGGCCGCTGTGGGAGGTGCTCGGCGAAGCGGCCGAAGTAGCTGGGCTGCCGGCGGCGGCCATCGACGCGGTCGGCACGTTTCGAAAGCTCGTCGAGGGCCATCGTCGAAGGCTGGAGCGAGAACCTCCGTCGCAGGTGGTTTCCGACCTGATCCACACGGTCCGCTACCAGGACGAGATCAATCGACAGTACAAGGAACCGGCCGACCAACTGGCTCGCTGGAGCTCGGTCGAAGAAGTGGTCAACGCCTTGGCCGGCTACCAGCAGCGAGCGAAATCGCCTACCTTGGCGGGCTTTCTCGACGACGTGGCCCTGGCCGGACGCGACGAGCAGGACGACAAGGAGTCGAAACTGGCCCGCAATGCGATCGTGCTAATGACGTTGCACAGCGCCAAGGGACTGGAGTACTCGCAGGTCTACTTGGTGGGAATGGAAGAGGGGCTGTTGCCGCACAGTCGTTCGGTGGCGGCGGAAGGGTCGGCGATCGACGAGGAACGGCGGCTCTGTTACGTGGGGGTCACGCGGGCCAAGGACAAGCTGACCTTGACCCTTTCGCTCTCGCGGAACAAGTGGGGCAAGCCGCGCGACACGACCCCCAGCCGCTTCTTGTTCGAGTTGCTCGGAAAGGCCGACAACCCGGAGGCGCTGCGGAAGAAAAAACAACGACCCGCCTGACGCGGCGCGTAGCACCGAAGGTGCGTCACTCGATAGCCCAGGTTGTTCTACACAAGTTGTGATGGTTCGACCGCCCCCTCGCCGGCTTGCCCGGCAGGAGCGGGAAGTTTGATGGCTAAGGTATCGCTCCATATTATCTATCTGAACACACCCACTCCCGTGGTCCGGCTCCACGCTGCCGCAGGCAGCGTGGAGCCGGACCACGGGAGGGACGGCGGGCTATGCAGGTTGCAGTGCTAGCCTGGAAAACTGCTTCACCTGCCAGGCAAGCTGGCGAGGGGTCGCTGTAAAAGATGTGTAGAACAACGAGGGCAACGCCCTAGGAATGCGAAAATCGCGAACAATTTCACCCCAACGGGGTGACACCCGATCGCGGCGCGTGGCGCGCCGCGGCTCCCGCCCCGTAGATCTAGAGATATGTCCGACCGAGCGAGGTCCGGAGGCGTGACGAATCGGAACTGGGACTACGCCCCAGAGGTTTACGGGCTTCTTCGTGAGAGGCCAGGGGCTTGCCCCCTGGAGTTTCACGTTGGCATCTAGATCGATAGCGGCCGCATGCCCGTCGTCCGTATCGCCTCGCAGGCCGCCGAAGGCGGCCTGCGAGGCGACACGGACGAAAGCAGGTAGCCCAGGGAGCCCGCGGATCTAGAAACGAGCGTGAATCTCCAGGGGACAAGCCCCTGGCCTCACAAGGTTTACCTCACGCTCCGCTTTGGAACCATTCGCACGAGGAACCCGCGATGCCCAAACTGAGCCGGCCCTTCATCGCCTCGTTGGGCGTCGCAATGGCGTGCTTCGCTTCGCTCGCGGCGACCTCGCCGATCTTGCCGATGACTTGGGATGAGGGGAACGCCATCCATCGCGCCGAGGGAATCCGCCATTGGTTCGGCCGCTTCGGCGAAAGCTGGACAGAGCCATTCTGGACAGGGCCCTTTTCCAAACAGGCCATCGACGACGATTGGCGCTACACGACCAGGATCGAGGGGCACCCCGCCTTTTATGGCACCGTGATCGCGGCCGGCCAATCGCTGGGCGAGGAATGGTTCGCGCCTTTAAACGCGGCCCGGTTCGGCCCGATGGCGCTCTTCGCCTTGGCGGTCGCCGCCGCGGTGTACCGGCTATGGCGGATGGTTTCGCCCGTCGCCGCGCTCGCGGGCGCGGCGGCGCTGATCACGCTGCAGCGCTTGTTCGCCCATGCGCACTTCGCCTCGTTCGACGGTCCCTTGACGAGCTGCTGGCTCCTGGCCTGGGCGACGTTCGAGCCGGCGCAACGCAAGGCCGGCTGGAGCGCCGTGTGGGGCGCGGCGCTGGGGATGACGATGAGCTGCAAATTCACCGGCTGGTTGGCCCCATTGCCGTTCGTGTTTTGGGTGGCGGCCTTCGGCGGCCGCCACGCCGCGCGACGGTTGGCGATCGGCCTGACGACGGCGGGGCTGACGTTCTGGGCGCTCAATCCGCCCCTCTGGCACGATCCGCTCGAAGGGTTCGCGACGTTTCTGGATTTGAACCTGGACCGCGCCGACCGGCCGGCCCTCAATATTCCGACGATGTACCTCGGCCGGCGCTACGACGCGCGTAGCGGCGCTCCTTGGCACAACACGATTGTGTGGACGGCGATTACCGTGCCCGTCGGGACCTTGGCGCTCTTCGCGGCGGGCCTTTTCCGCTCGCTGCGCGCCTGGCGAATTCGGCCCGAGCCGCTGTTGCTTGTCGGTCATTGGGCAATTCTGGTTGTCGTGCGCGCGATGCCTTGGGCGCCGCCTCACGACGCCGAACGGTTGTTCTTGCCAAGCTTCGCGTTCCTGGCGCTCTTGGCCGGCGTCGGCGGCGACGCGCTTTGGGCGTGGTGCAACGCAAGCCCGGCACTTGGCGGTGGGCGGCCGCGCGTCGGTGGCAAAGCGAACGGCAGTCTCCGTCACGGAGTGTCGGAGCTACCGACTGAACTCTTGCGAGTCCAGCCACGGGCGGCGGCGCGCCGTTGGCTCATGCGAGGGACCGTGATCGCCGCGCTGGCCGGCTCGGCCTCGAGCACCATCTGGTACGCGCCCCAGTGGCTCTGCTACTACAACCTGCTGGTCGGCGGACTGCGCGGGGCCGACGCTCTGGGCATGGAAGCGACCTACTACCGGGACGGGCTCGACGCCGAAGTGCTCGCCTGGCTGCACGAGCACACCGAACAGGACGAAAAGATCGCTTTCGCCCCCTTGTCGTGGGCGAACCTGGAGCTGATGCGGCGCTGGGGAACGCTGCGCCGCGACTGCTTTCCTCACGAACCGGGGCGCTACCGATGGTACGTCGTCGAGCGGCGGCCGGGCTTCTGGTCGGAGGCCGACCGCCGGCTCGTCGAGCACGGGCGGCCCGTCTTTCGCAAAACGATCCGGCCGGCCGGAGCGGGCTGGGGACCGTGGCGGCTCGACGTGCCCATCGTCGAGGTTTTCGACTATGTCGATCATCAGCGCGCGGTTGGTTCTATCCGGCGCGGCGAAGCGTGGTAGAATCGATCGGATGCACGATCCGATTGACGACTGGCGGATTTTGCCCGACGACCGCGGCGTCGAAGCCGATGAGGTGCATGTCTGGCGCGTGGCGCTCGATCGGCCGGAGGCCGGCGCGCGGCGGTGTTTCCATGTGCTGTCGGCCGACGAGCTGGTTCGCCTCGAGCGGCTGCACTTCGAGCAGGACCGCTTCCGCTTCGCCGCCGGCCGCTCGGCGCTCAGGACGATCCTCGGCCGGGTTCTCGGAGAAGCGCCCGCCCGGCTGGCGTTCGAGTACGCCGAAAACGGCAAGCCGCGCCTGGCGCACCGGCCATCCAAGGACCAACTCGAATTCAACGTGAGCCATTCGCACTCACTGGCGCTGGTTGCCGTGGCCCGCTCGCGGCGCGTGGGAGTTGACGTGGAGCAGCTCCGCGAAATGGCCGACTTGGGCGAGATCGTCGAGCGGTTCTTCTCTCGGCACGAGCGGGCCGCCTTCGCCGAAATCGACCGCGACCAGAGGACCGAAGCGTTTTTCCGAGGTTGGGTGCGGAAGGAGGCCGTGCTCAAGGTCATCGGCGCCGGCATGTCGCTGCCGCTCGATTCGTTTGACGTCGCGCTGACGCCCGGCGAACCGGCAATGCTTTTGCGCATCGATGGACCGCCCGGCGAGGCCCAGCGGTGGAAGCTCGCGGACCTGAACCCGGCCCCCGGCTTCGTCGGCGCCTTGGCCGTGGAGGGCGCGGGTTGGCGGCTGGTCGAACGCGAATTTGGCGAGTAGACCACGAGACGTCAGCAGACCGATTCCCTCGCCACGCGGCAGCTACTTGAGCCGACAAATGACCCGGCGCCCGGGCGGGCAAGGGCGGCGCCTCCTGCTGGTTCCAGCGGGAGCAGGCGGGTGTCACGGCCAAAAGATTCGACACTTCGGGAACGCTTCCCGGTGTTTCGCAACTCCAGCGTCCGTGACTTGAGTTCCACCGAGAGTAAGGCATAGCAGCCCCGTCAGTCCGTATAGGTGGGCCAGTCCAGCATCCGTCACCTTCGAGACAGCGAGATCAACATGTTGCACCTCATCAAGATAGTCATGCGGCAACCAGCGTCGCAGGAATCGCCTGGGGAACGCCTCGGTCGCCTTCTGGTCGGGCTTCACGTATGTAATCCTTCCGCCAAGAACTTTAATGGCGGCCACGGCACGTCGCTGCTTCTCGGCCGGCACGACGACCAGTCGCAATCCTACGCAGAGCACGGTCACGACCAGGAACAACGTCAGCATCGAGAACTGTACCCAGCGGCGTTTGGGCGTCAGCAAGTTCACGATCCTGGCGAGCAGCTTGGCCATGCCCGTCAGTTTCCCATGCCAGCAGGAGGAGGGCAAGCGGGTTTCCAGCCGGTTCTAGGTGACCAGGCGGCGGGACACACTGAGTGGGTCAGCGACGGGCGAAGGCGTTGCGTCGCCTAATCGACAGCGCGTTCGAACCGAACTGTGACCGCTCCTTCGTTGTCGGCCAATTCGTTCCAGGCGTCTTCGCAACGCAGATAGAGCTTGCCGTCGCCGGCAGCGGTGAACTGACCCTCGGCTCCGAGCTCGAACCAGTCGCCCAGCTCGTGCTCATGCATGACGGCGCCCACCAGCTTGCCTCGTCCTTCCGCGTCGCCCGAGGCCGAACTGGCCGGGCGGTCGGGGGCGGTGGTCCACTGGCCGGTACCGCGAAAGCGGTAACGCCGTCCCTTCGACAAGAGCAGCCCGGAGGCCTGGTAGCCGCGGTTGGCATGGACCCTGGCTGAGCGCGCGTCGTGACGATCGAATTCACGGAAGCGAGTTTTCCAGTCCCAGGCGCAGAGATCGACCCGATAGCCGACGTCAATGTGTTTCACGAAAAAGCGGTACTCAAAGGAGATTTCGCGGGCAACGGCGCCGAAGTGCTGTTCGAACGTCGAGGGATGGCTGGTCAAGTACGCCCGGCCCAACGCGCGGAAACGGGAGGCGTAGTTGGGATTGTGACAGAGCATGTGGCACAAGGCCCAACTCCAATGGTAGGCCTGGCGGGCTTCCTTGACCACGTCGCCGTGTTCGGCCGTCCAAAGAGCAAGCGGCACTTGTGTCCCGGCTCCCTCGGTGCGTTCGTTTCGCGACAGCAGGTCATCCACCGACTTGGCCAGCGCCCCGGTGAAACGACCGCGGTTGACGATGTCGTTGAGCGAGCGGAGCTGACCTTGCCGCAGGCCATCGATGACCACCTGGGGACAACCCACACCGTCGCGGCGTTCTCGTCCGTAGTAGGCCAATTCGGCCATTCCCTCCTTGTACCAGTCGGGACCGGCGGCGCCGAAGGCTTGCGTGCAGTAGGCGTGGACCGTCTCGTGCTCGGCAATGCCGGGCTGGGTGGAAGCATAAACCTGGGCCTTCAGCGTCGTCCGCCCGCCGTTTTGCTCCGGCGTTCCGATCGTGCCACCGCCGACGCCGCCGACGAGGATGCGGGCCAAGGGATGCGGCAAGGCCGAATCGGGCCATTGCGCCAGATCGTGGACGACGTAGCATTCGATCACGCGCCTTGAGGGCCGGTCCCAATAGACGGCAACGACGCCCAGCGTCGCTTCGAGCCGTTCGACCAAGGCGAGCGCCTCTTCACGCGGCAGGTCGGTGTGGACCAAAAAGTGCTTCGAGGAATAGTCTATGTAGGGCGGCGGGACCGCCGCCGGGGGGACGGGTGTATCTGGGACGACGGTGCGAGGCGACGACGTCTGGGCTTGAACCGGGGCGCCGCTCGTGCCAAGGGTCAGGCACAGCACCAAGGACATGGGCATCGTGCTGGAATTCGAACCGTTCGGCCGACAAGCGAGAAGGCTGCTAAAGGGATTACGCCGGAACGGCACTCGATGTTTCTCCATGACAAAAGCCGGCAATGCCGCTACGCAAATGAACGACTGCAAGCAGAGGTGCCTGAAATAGGTTAGGCTTTCCAGCCTGACTGGACCACGAGTTGCGCAGTCAGGCTGGAAAGCCTATCCTTTGCTTTGCGTCATCGTTTCATTCTGTAGTATACCAGAAATGTGATGAGACAAGGAGGGGCAAGTTCAATGTTTACATGATCGCCTTGCCACGAAGACAGAAGCTTACGGCGGAGGCTGCCGGCTCTAGCGCCGCCAGGGAATGAGTGAGCGCAGCCGCTCGTCGCGCAGGTAGAGGCCGCCCCACAGAAGCGCGCCGAAAACGACCGGGAAGAGGATTGGAAACAGCCCATCGCCGGCGCGCAAGTGCGATGCGACCGCGCCGCCCAGATAGCCCGTCAACAGGATGGCTCCGAGGATGGCGGTACGTGGGATCAAATAGAGTACCGTACAGGCGAGCAGCACGATCCCAAGACCGACAATGACGCTTTCAGGGTACCCGAGTTCCACCGTTGCCTTCACCACGGGTTCCGGCTTCACGAATTTCATGATGGCGTCCAGCAAAAGGAAGAGTGCGGGCAGGGTGCCCATGACTCGTCCGGCCCAGAGCAACAACTTCGGGACTCGCTCGGTTTGATGATCCGATGACATGGTTGCTTTCCCCATTGGGTTTGAGTTTCCGGCACGCGGAGTGTCTCGGCGGTTACTTGTCGGCCGGCAGTCCCGCGATTTCGATGACCGGACGTATCTCGACGGTGCCTCTGCGTGCCCCTGGAATCCGCGCGGCGACGGCGATGGCGTCGTCGAGATCCTTGGCGTCGATCAGGAAGTAGCCGCCAAGGTGCTCGCGCGTTTCCGCGAAGGGGCCATCGGTCACGAACCGTTTGCCGTCGCGAACCTGCACGCTGGTCGCCGTCGACACCGGGTGGAGCGGGTTGGCGGCCAGGTACTGCCCTCTTGCTTGAAGATCCTTCGCCAACTGCGTGGACTCGGCGTAGCAGTGCTCGCGCTCGGCTTCGCTGACGGCGTTCTCGCCCTCGTAAATCAGCAACATGTATTTCATGGTCGTTCCTCCAACAGATAAGTCGAACGAAAAGGGCCCGGATCGACACTCCGGCGAAAATCATTTAACATCCATCATGCTTTCGGACGCCCATGCGGCAGTTGATGCGGTCTATCGCTCCGACTGGAGCCGGATCGTCGCCACGCTGATTCGGCTGGTAAGGGACTTCGACGTCGCCGAAGAGGCGGCGCAGGAGGCCTTTGCGGCCGCTGTGGACCAGTGGGGGGCCTCCGGCGTCCCGGCGTCGCCCCGCGCATGGATTATACAGACGGCGCGTCACAAGGCCATCGACCGCATCCGGCGGCGCGCGAAGTTCGAGGAAAAACTGACATCGTACGCCGCGTCCGGGTCGATCCGGACCGTCGAGGCGCCGGATTACGACAGCGGTGAAATTCCCGACGATCGTCTTCGGCTGATCTTCACCTGCTGCCACCCGGCCCTATCGCCCGAGGCGCAGGTCGCGCTGACGCTCCGCATGCTGGGCGGCCTCGAAACCGACGAGATCGCGCGCGCCTTTCTCGTGCCCGCGGTGACGATGGCGCAGAGGATCGTGCGTGCCAAGCGCAAGATCCGCGATGCCGGCATTCCGTATTCCGTGCCCGACACGCGCGACATGCCCGAGCGCGTCGGCGCCGTGCTGACCGTGATCTACCTGGTCTTCAACGAAGGCTATTTGGCCACCCGGGGCGAGTCGCTCGTGAGGACCGATCTTTGCGCCGAGGCCATCCGACTTGGACGCCTGGTCAGGATGTTGATGGCGCCCCAGCCGCCGGCGGAAGCGACCGGCCTCGTCGCCCTCATGCTGCTTCAGGATTCACGGCGCGCAGCACGCCTCGACGGGGCCGGTGATCTAATCCTTCTCGAAGAACAGGATCGCAGTCGCTGGGACCGGCGACAGATCGACGAGGCGTTGCCGCTCGTCGAGGAGGCGCTTCGCGGCGGGCCTGGTCCGTTCGCGTTGCAGGCGGCGATCGCCGCCCAGCATTGCCGGGCGGCGCGGGCGCAAGTTACCGACTGGCCTCGGATTGCCCAATTCTACGGTCTTCTCGAGGGCGTGCAGCCCTCTCCGGTCGTGACGCTGAACCGAGCGGTGGCGGTCGCCATGGTCGACGGCCCTCGGGCGGCGCTCGGTTTGATCGATGCGCTCGCCGCGACCGGAGAGCTTGCCGGCTATCACTTGTTGCATGCCGCGCGCGCCGATCTGCTGCGCCGCATCGGGTCGTCGGCGGAAGCGGCGAGCAGCTATGCGCGAGCGCTCGAGCTGGTCACCAACGACAGCGAACGACGGTTTCTCGAGCGGCGGCTGCGCGAGGTACAATCGCCCCAGGCATGACCCGAACGGCGGCACTTGAAAAAAGGCGCCGAAACGTGTCGATTTCGCTATCGGCCGTTCGACAAGTAAGTAAGGCCGGGGCTCGGCGGTTCGAAATCGTCCGGGGGAGCCGGCTCGGAACCCCAATCCTGAAGGAGACACGACGATGAAATTCATGATCCTGGTCAAGGCAAGCAAGGAATCGGAGGCGGGCGTTCTCCCCAGCCGTGAGCTCCTGACGAAGATGGGAAAGTTCAACGAAGAGTTGGTGAAGGCCGGTGTGATGCTCGCCGGCGAGGGGCTGCACCCGAGCTCCAAGGGCGCGCGCGTCAAGTTTTCGGGAGAAAACCGGACCGTGATCGACGGCCCTTTCGCCGAAACGAAGGAGCTGGTCGCGGGCTTCTGGCTTTGGCAGGTGAAATCGAAGGAAGAGGCGATCGAATGGCTCAAGCGCGCGCCCTTCGACGGCGGCGTCGAAGTCGAGGTTCGCCAGGCGTTCGCGCCGGACGACTTCGCGCCGAGCGACCCGACGGGCGAGCTACGCGCCGCGGAGGAACGCCTATCCGCCAAGATCTCCGCGAAGCGGTAGGCTCCGCCCAGCGGACCGCCGTCAATGGCCGCGAGAGATTCTGTGGCGGGAGGTGTCACAAACGGCGCGCCGGCCGTATGAGGAGTAGACTTCTGACGAAAAACACCGCTTTCAAGGAGAACTCCCATGCGGCTACCTCCGCTCGATCCCCTCAGTCTGCTCGGCCTGGCCGCCGTCGTCGTTCTGTGCGCGATGGTGTTGTCGTTGAGCTGACGTGAGCGAGTCTCAAGTGTTCTCATCGAAGTACTCGTTCGATGCGACAAAGCCGGCGATCAGGTCTTCATTGGTCAACCCGCCGGCAAACTGGCTTACCCAAAAGCCGAGACCGGTCGCGTCGGGCAAGCGGCCCAGGTAGGTGAGGTAGTCGTTCGAAACCCGTTGCCCCTCGCGTTCCAGACTGGCCGCGAAACCATAGGCCACATCCGAGCGATTGGCGCCCTGATCCACCTGCGCAACCCAGTAGGCCTCGCCTTGGGCATCCGCGGCACGGCCGAGCAGAGCCTGGTACATCGCGTCGACCCAGGACTTGTTCGTTCCGCCGCTGTGGTCGAAGAACTCCCGCGAGCCGATGAAACCCGCCTCCAAGCGCTCGTCGGTCAGGCCGGTTCGCATCTGCGCCGTCCAGAACTGCAAGCCGGAGGCGTCCGGTTCGCGCCCCAGGAATTGTTGGTAGGCCGGATCGATGATCGTGGCGAAGTACTCGTCGCTGTGGGTCAATTGTTGCGCGACCTCGCCGCGCGGCGCTCCGCCGCCCAGTTGGCTGGTCCAATAAGCCAAACCGCCCGAGTCGGGCGCGCGGTTCAACAGGTCATAGAAGACCGCGGCGACGAAGTTTTCCGTGGGCGCCCTTGGGCTGCCTTCGGCGGAGAGGTGCAAGGCCGCCAGTTTCACGAGCATTTGATCGAGACCTTTCGAATCGAGTGCCGCCGGATTGGCGTCGAACGATGTGCCAAACACGGCCTCGACGGCGGCCGCGTTGGGGCCGCTGAGGTTCCCGCCGAAAGCTTGCTCGTAAAGTCGCCGGTGAAATTGGGTGAGGAACCGTCCACGGTAGAGCCATCGCCGGTCAAGGACACGAGGGCATCGATCTCGTCAATCGTGTCGGCGACGGACGACACCCAGCCGTAGAACCCGTTGCCCGACACGGCGCCGCGCTTGAGGGTGATCTGTTCGGCTTTCATCTCGCTGGTATCCAGCGTGTTGTCGCCACCGCCGCCGTCGATCGTGCCGTTAAACGTCACGCCTTCGAATTTGAACGTGTCGTTGTCCGCGCCCCCTTGCAGGCCCTGGATGCCGGAAAACGTTACGCGCCCGTCGAGCGTGTTCTGACTGGATTGAAACTCCCAAAGGTTGTTCGTATCAGGACCGATCAGGGCGTTTCCGCCGCCCGCGGCGGCAATCCGCACCTTGGTTGCCGGCGGGATGCCCTCGACGTGATAGACGTCGCCGTTGTCGCTCCCCTCGAGCAGCACGCCGGCGAGGCCCTGGTAGCCGACCGGGGCCGTCGGCGGATGATCCAGCTCCGCGGCCGTCAGGTCGTACGCGGCCATGGGGCTGCCGTTGGTATCGATGATGTTCAACTTGTCGTTCGTGCCAGTGCCGACCACGTCGACGCGCCCTTGGATCGGCTGCAACGAGCTCGTGGCCAGGCCGACCTGAATCAGGTCGTTGGTGCCGGCGTTGACCGTCACGTGGTTGCCGACGGCGGTGCCGTTGACGGCAATCTGGTTGCCCTGGTTGCCGGCGTCGAGCACCAGGCCGGTGAGATGATCGAAAGTGACGGGCGCGATGGGGCTACCCGCTTGGAACTCGCCGCTGTCGATCGTATAGCTCCGGCCGGCCGCCGCCTTCTTGTCTTCGAGCGAGACCACGGTGCTCGCGGCGCCCGCGGCGCCATGCACCGCCAGGTCGCCGCCGATCGAGTCGAGCGTGCCCGCCTGTGGATCGCCGACAACGACGTCGTTCGTCACTGTTCCACCGTCGATCAGCACCGGCGAACCCTGCGCCGTGGCGTCGACGTTGACGGTATTGTTCGAATTTCCCCGGACCTTCAGCGTGAAGCTCACGAGCGGAGCGAACATGATCGTGGCGATGCCGCCGCGGGTTAGCGTGCCGCCGCTCGCCGTGATGTCCACCTCGTAGGTCTCGCTGACGGGAGGGCCGAGGACCAGGCCCGAATCGTCGACGGCCATCGTGTTTTGCGCGCCGGACGTCTCGCTGAAGGTCAACGGGCCCTGGATGCCGTCGATTGTCCCCAACTGGGTGTCGGTGACGTTGATCTGGTTCGTGCCGCCGCCCGTTTCCACTTTGACGGGCACGCCGCTGGGAGTTCCGGCCGCCGTGATGGTGTTGGAAAGATTGGCGGCGGCGGGCAACAGCAAATCGAGGCCGCTGATCTTGGAAAAATTGATGTCCACCGGGGGCGGGCCCAGACGGTCGAGGAACCCCGCGCCAAGCACGTAGCTTTGTCCGGCCGTGTTGCCGTCGTCCAACAGGCTCAGAGCGTCGGTCCCCCCGCCGCCGTTGAGCGTCAGCCGCCCCTGGACGTAATCGAGCACGTGGCCGTTGATGGTGTCGTGATGCACGGTCAGGGTGTTGTCGCCGTCGCCCGCGTTGACCGTCGTCGCGGTCCCCTGGGCCGTGCCATCGACCCAGATGGAGTTGTTCCGCGAGGCCGCCGCGTTGAGCGTCAGGCCGCCCAGATCGGAATAATCGATCGTTGCGCCGGGCGCCGAAGTGCGGAAAACGACGTTGTCGTCCACGACGTACGATTCGGCCTGGGTCGAGGCCTCGTCGGCGATATCGAGCGACGTGTTCTGACCGGGCGAACCCTGGACGGTGAGGGTTGAGGGAAGGTTGTCGAGCGTGCTGGCATTTTCCTTCTGGCCGTTCGGAAAATGATCGAAGCCGACGAACACCTGGTCGCCGGCGCCACCCGAGGTGTTCACCGTGGTCGGCGCCAGGGCCAGGTCGTTGGGCACGGAAACGGTGTCGGCGCCTTGGGTGGTATCGAGCTCGACTCCGCCGCCGAAGGGGCCGCCGCTCTCGAAATGGCCGCCCATCGCCTGGTAGGTGATGTGCATTGGGTAGCGCTGGGAAACGGTCCGCCGGCCGAAATAAGTATCGACGAAGTATGGGGGCAATGGCTGGGGGTTGACTCGAACGAGCTGGCTGCTGGTCAGTGCCACCGTATCGCCCTGCGTGCTGGTGGCTTCCGTAAAGAGGACTCGGTTGAAGTCACCCGCACCGGCGTCGATATGGAGCGGCCCCATGATGGCATCGAGGCTGACGCCGGTCGACCCGCCGACCGTGATCGAGTCGTCGCCGGCGCCGGTATTGATGTTGGTGCTGCCCAGACCTTGCGTGGAAAGCACCGTCACCTGGTCGTTGCCGCCGAACGTGTTCACGCTCAGGTTATCGCCGACTTGGGGAATGGCGGTGGTGACCTGGTAAAAATCGCCCGGCAGGGCGCCGCCCGACGGACCGGGAGGCACGTTGGGCGTTACGGTGACCTGCGTGGTGCCGGTTTGGAACAAGTCGGAATCGACCTGGACCGTGTTGGCGAACTGCGTGCTGCCGTTGACGACGATCGTGTTGGGATTGGCGTCGGGGGTGGCCGATCCGCTGGGTGCCGAGGCCTCGTGCAAGTTGACGTTGATGTAGTGCAGGCCGGTGCCGGTGACGTCGTTGATCGTATAGGTATTGCCCCCCGGACCGGCGACGGCGGGGTGGTTGGGATCGGCGCCCGGTGTGTCGATGCTGAGGTCGTCGAGGTTCGCCGCGGTGATCGTCGCCGGTGTGGATTGGCCGGGGATCATGCCTTGAATCTGCACGCCTTGCACGTTGGACGTGGGATTCATGACCGCCGGTTCCTGGGGCACACCGTTGGTGTAGGGCGGCGGGACAAGTGTGAAATTGTTGGGCAGCACCGGCGGCGGCGCCGCGACGCGATTCACCGTCCATTGCTCGTGCCCCTGGAGACCCTGGATGTCGAGGAAATTATTCCGGTAAGCGGCAAGGCTTAGGTTTGGATTTCCGCCGTAAATGGTGGTATCGCCGTCGCCTTCCTGCCACTGGAAATAGTTGATTCCGCCCTGGCCGCCCACGAGTCCGTCGCTGCCCTTGCCCGCGTTCAACGTGAACGACGAGGGATGGAACGTCTGCGAGGCGTCGATGAAACCGCTGCCGCCGATGAGGATGTCGCCGTCGTTGGGCCCGGCGGTGAGCGTGGCCCCGCCTTCCTGGCCGATGATGATGTTGTGGCTGTTGGGACCGGTGCCGCCGACCAGCACGTTGGGCATCTGCGGGTCGCCCGGGTATCCACCGCCCAGGAGACCGTTGTCGCCGCCGACGATCACGTTCCGTCCATTGCCGCCGGCGAGGAAGTTCTGCTCCGCCCCCCCGCCGAACAGCCAGGCGTTGCCGTCTCCCTGGTACCGCAACGTCGATTTCAGGTCCTTCGTTCCACTGCCTGCCACCAGCACCGCGTTGGCGGTGACTCCTTGCTCGATCATCACGCTTTCCTTCGCGATCGTCGTATCACTGTTGTCTTCTCCCAGACCCACGATGGTCGTCACCGGCGTTTGTCCATTGGCTGTCGGGGCGCCGAAGACCTGCGTATAACCGAAGGCGCTGACGATGACTTCGCCGGGCACGAACTGGCCGGGGTGCTGCGGGTCGGGGACCGGCGAAACGTCGAACGTCTCCGACGGCTGCGGTCCCTTCATCACATTGCGCTGGCCCGCGTTCGCCGCCCAGTTCAAAACCAGCGTGCCGGTGCTCGGATCGAAACTCCCCAGGCCGGGGTTCTGACCCATGCTGCACAGGTTCGCGAAGTTCCACACGGGAATGAAGCCGTAATCCTGGCTGACTTGGAAGTCGAAAGGCGGAATGCCGATCCGAACGTACCCGTTGAGGCTCAGGCCCAACTGGCCCTGGGCGTTGAACAGCGGGCAAACCGAACCCTGCCCAGCCAGGTACTTGAGGTTGTCGTAGCGCACCACGTTGATCGATTGGCCGTTGACCGTGGCCAGGTCGAAGTCGGGCACGGTCTGATTGTTCTGGTCCAAGTGGACGTGATCGTCATCCAGGCCCAGGAGCGCGGGCTGGTTGCCGGTGCTGATGCTCCCGCCGACTCCCACCGCGTAGAGTCCCTGGTCGATCACCAAATCGAGCGAGATGCCGCCGGAGATGTGGACTCCGGTGTAAACCTGGTTCTTGGGATCGGGGTTGTAGAGGTACATACCCTCCAGTGGATCGGGTTTTGCAGGGTTCGCCAGAAACCCCTTGGTGTCGTAACCGAACGCGACTTGCCCGCTTACGGTCAGGTTGTTCACGCTGACGTGCAGCGCCAAGGACGGAAAGAACGGGACCGGGATGTCGGGCAAAGGGGGATTGTTCAGGCTGAAGCTCATCAGGGGCGACACGTACCCGACCAGCGTCACGTTGATCCCGGTAAAGAGGCCCAGCGCGCTCACCGGGTCATCGAACAGCGGGAAGGACCACGTGCCCGGCAAGAGGTTGGTGACGTCCGTTTCGATCGTCTGGACGATTTGCGTGTTGGGGGCCCCGCTCGCGCTCCACTTCGTGAGATCGATCGCGTTGAAGGGCACATTGCGCAAATCGACGTTTTGCAGGCTGAAGCTGCCGAACACAAGGTCGCCGGCCAGCTTTTCGGTGATGCCCTGGTAATTCTCGATGTCCGTAAGCACGGCTTGGAATACATCGGCCGTGTTCTGGTTCCAACTGACCCCCAGGAGTTGCGGCAGCGTGCGGTTGATGATCGGCAACGGCTGGTTCAGCAGGTCGAGCGCCTCTTGGATCGGCGGAATGATGTACTGGTTCAGCGGCTGGAGCACCGGGGTCAAGAGACTATCGAGAAACGTCGCAACGTTGGTGATCTGAAAGTCGTTGAATGCGACGCTTGGGATATTGCCCGGCCCGTTGCCGTCGCCGGGAAGCTGCGCGTTCGACACCGCGCCGTCGGGGAACGTCCAGCCGATCGCCAGGTCGGTGCCGATCGAGGGGAACGTCTCCTGGACATTGGCGAACTTCGAAGGGTCGACGGCCAAGGCCAGGTTGATTTCGGCGTTGCCGTTGGCGAAGTTGACGGTGCTTCCGGACTCGAGCGCTTTGCTGTTCTGCTGCAACGTCGTGACCGCCGACACATTGCCCCCCGACAGGGCGAGATTGAAATCGCCGTGAAAATCGCTGGGGTCATACGCCTTGGAGAGGCCGACACTCTGGGCGTTCGTCCCGTCGGCAACAAGTACAGGCAGCAGGCCCACCGGCTGGCCGTTCACCACGGCCGCCAGCTCGGCGTGCGCGCCGGCCAGCTTGGGCAGCGTGGCCTGTAAGTGGATCGACAGCGACGTGTCGGCCGTATCGAGCAGCACGTCGTTCGACGTGACCGTGAACTCGAGCTTCGACACCGACTGACCACTGTCGTTTAGACCCACGGCGACTTGGACGGGCTGGATGGGGTTGTTCTTGTCGTCGGTGATGTTGGTCAGGTCGACAAGCAGCCCCGAATGAAAATCGAACGATTCGGACAATGGGGTCGGGGTTTGCGCCAGCGCCACGGTGAAAACCACATTGTTGGGATCGTGCGCATCGACGTTGACGCTTGCTCCCGACCAGCCCAGGTCGATGAAGGCGGATTGCAGGGCCGTCTGCACGCCGGCAGCCGTCTTGGGCTGGCCCTGGAAGTCGGCGTCGAATCGGCTTCGCAGGTCCGCGAGCAGTTGCGAGTCGGCGGGAAGCGAATTCAGGCCGTTGCCGACGATCGGCATGTCTACTTTGAGGATTTGGTCGTTGACCGTGGTTTGCAGGTCCTTCAACACGGCGTCCATCGCCGCCGGGAACGTGTTGAAATTCGCGTCGAGCAGCGACCGATCTTCAAGGATCTCGTGCCACCGACGCCGCCGTCTGCAACACCGTCCGTTGGTTCTCGTCGTCTCATTTCGAATTGATTTCTTCGGCGACGGTTTGCCGAAGCGCAGCGGTTTTACTCGTCGTTGGAAAGGGAACATGGCGCACGACTCCTCCGCGGCCCGCGCGCGCACCCTGAGCGCACGGACGGCGCCGGCAAGCCTTGCCGACGAAATTGACAATCGGGCGTTCCAAACCGGAGGGAGCCGAAATGCTGGCCCAACCCGCGTCTTCACTATTGGAATCGGTCCCAATAGACCATGCGACGAAAACGGTCCAAACCCCTCACGACCGCCGGATTTTTCAACGACCCGCCAAAAGGCCGGGATTCTTGCTCGATGACACTTGGGACGCGGCTTGCGCGGGGCCGCAGTACACGGCAACGTAGTAGGCACACTCCGTGTGCCGTAACCTTGAGCGAATCGACGTCGGCGGTTGGAAAGCGACGGCACACGGAGTGTGCCTGCTAGTGCGCCTACAAGCGCACCGAA
>Ga0307373_10006778_pt1 | contig 18099 bp, 12 predicted proteins | sample OX2MG_FD_202534 | JGI IMG/M metagenome (GOLD analysis project Ga0307373, IMG submission 202534) | Soil microbial communities from Risofladan, Vaasa, Finland - OX-2 | ecosystem: Environmental > Terrestrial > Soil > Coastal area > Acid sulfate soil | place: Finland: Risofladan, Vaasa | collected...
TGCTCAGGAAGATCGTTTGCCAGCCTCCTCCCGATAATCCGGTAACTCCAATCCGCTTTCGATCCACATGCGGATCGTTGTAGAGATAATCCAGGCCGCGCCGCATCGCCAAATAGAAAAGCCCCACGCCGTTTGCTCCCGCCAGATCAAGCTGCGACAAAAGCCAGTGGCTATTTCCTTGGACATTCATCTGTCCCATTCCGATCCATTCCGGATTCAGCGCGATGATGCCTCTCAGCGCTTGATTGATGCACAGTTTCTGCTCGAACGCCGGAGCGTAACCGAGCGCGCCATAGTGCCCCATGGTGTTGAGTACGGCGGGCATCTTGGCCGTCAGAGTTTCCGGTTCGTACAGCAGGGCGACCGTGTAGAAGCCCGGGACAATTTCGTAGCGGAGTTTATGGATTTGGAATCCCTTGCCTGAAGGGAGGGTTCCCAAGTCTTCGAATTGGGGCGGGGAATTCACCCAGTCTTTTGGCCATCCGTGGAATACGACTTCGCTTAGGACGCGCTGCCGTATCTGGCTGGCCTCAGCCGTCCATTGGACGGCGCTTGCGGGCTGGGGAAGCTTTGGCGCGTGTTTCAGCACGAACTGCTGAAGCTGGAAAGTGGCAACTTCTTTGGATTGAAGCGGGCGCTTCAAGATGGGCTTAACGGTGTCAGGCTCGGTCTGAGAAAACGCAACAGCCCCGCTCAGCAAGAACGAGATCAACAACAGTCTCATCAGCTTCATATCCCGTCTCCTTAGTGCAATCACACGGCTTTTGAACGATCGACGATCATTTATCTCCGGCTGGTGAAGCCGCCCGTTTCTTTTTCACTGAACCCCGAGTCAGCCTTGCGGGTGAGGTCCTCCTGATGGATGGCATTCCCGCGAGACCCGGGCGCACAACGCTAGTCCACGGGTTTTATTCTGATCAGGACACCGCCAAGCTGGTGTACGTCGGCGGAAAAGCTGCCGTCAAAAACTCCCAGGTCTTTCCGGGCCCACAAGTCGCGAACGGCGGCTCGGCCGCCAATGCCGATCTGGCTGAACTTTACAGTGATTTTGATGGTGGATTGCTCGCGGTTGAACAGTCCGACAGCCTTGCTCCCATCGGCAAGAGGTTTCATCCAGATCTCCAGCGGCCCCTGTTCCCAGACTCGATGTCCTTCCACACCCAGGGGATCCTGGTCAACGGCGATGACTTCGGGATTGGTCAGGATGGCGGTTGTCTCGGGAGTCATGTGGGTCAGGTCATTGCCTGCAATCAAAGGCGCGGCCAGCAAACACCACAGGCTCATGTGCATGCGATATTGCCCGGCCGTCATTCCGCCGTTGCCGATTTCGAGCATGTCCGGATCGTTCCAGTGGCCGGGCCCGGCAAATTTCGCAAGGCCGTTCTGGCCAAAGCCAATCGCAATCATCCGATTGTAGTTGTCCTGGATGTCTGCCGTGGTTCGCCAGAGGTTTGCGCCCACAGACTGGCCCCAGGTCCAAACCTTCCCTCGACCGTGAATGCTGTAAACGATGGGCCGGCCCGTGCTCAGGAGCGCTTCATGCATCTTTCTGAATACGGCTTCATATTGAGAGGGGTTATAGTCGTAGCCTGCACTGCACCAGTCATACTTTAAATAGTCGATGCCCCACCGTGCATAGGTTTCCGCGTCTTGTCGCTCGTGCTTATAACTGCCCTCGTTATGACCGCAAGTCCTGAAGCCTGGGGAAGAATAGATGCCAAGCTTAAGGCCTTTGGCGTGGACGTAGTCGGCAAGGGCTTTCATGTCGGGGAACTTCGCATTGGGGTGGATGATGCCCTTGGAATCCCGCTTGCCTTCCCAGCAGTCGTCGATATTCACGTACTCGTAGCCGGCAGCCTTCATCCCGCTGCTCACCATGGCATCCGCTTCCGCCCTGATGATGGAGTCGCTGACCTTGCAGCCAAAGTGGTTCCAACTGTTCCAGCCCATCGGCGGGGTTAGGGCAAGTTGCGATTGCTGGGCAAAACCGGCGTGGGCCAGGCCAAGGGCCATAAGAGTTGTGATAACGACCGTGATGGAATTGATCCGAAATGGCTTCATCTTTCGTCTCCCGCTGGTTGTTGAGTGGATTTTTCCATTCTGAGATGCCGCTAGCTTCTCAATATCCTTTTGATTTCTTCCTGTGAGCCGGCACCCAGGGTACGAGGGCGGCCCGCTGGGCTGCGGCGCGCGGATAGTTTGGGGAAATCGCCATACCCTTGCGCCATCTTGAACATGTCTCTGCGGCTGAATTTCCCATCCTTCGCTTTTGCCATGGGAGTTCCTCCTTGCGGAATCACGCCTCAACAGACTCCGGCTTGGGTGGCCTGTGCATTCGGTCCGCCGAAAAGCCTTGCTGCACCGTTTGGGAGAGTGCATATTATCATAGAATTCTAGCTGGCAAGGGAACTGGCTATGGGCGGCCGGTTCCTGGTTCCGGGTGGCCCTTTTCCCACAACTTCAGTTGCTGATAAGGAGCCAAGAAATGGACAAGATTTCGAATAGCTGGGCCTTGGTCAAGCAAAGTTTTGCCATTCTAAGCAAAGATGAAGAACTGATGTTGTTGCCGATCCTGTCGGCCATCTCCTGCCTTCTGGTCTCGGCTTCCCTCCTGGGGGCCGGAGGTCTCTATGTCTATCCGCAAATCCAGGCTGCAGCCGCCGCGCAGTTGGCTTGGCGCCCGAGCCACGCCATGCTGTCCGGGTTCGTCTTTCTTTTTTACCTGGTCAACTACTTTGTGATCATTTTCTTTAATACGGCTCTGGTAAGCGCCGCGTCGGTGCGCCTGGAAGGCGGAAAGCCTACCGTGCGCGGCGGCTTGCGCGTGGCCTGGCAGCGCCTTGGCGTGATTTTCCAGTGGGCGCTGGTGGCGGCGACCGTGGGCATGATCCTCAGAATGATTGCAGAGAGGTCGGGTTTTATCGGACGTCTTGTGGTGGGCTTCGTCGGAATGGCGTGGACGCTGGCGACATTTTTTGTGGTTCCGGTCATAGCTTTTGAAGACGTTGGCCCGGTTGCGGCCGTCGTGCGCTCTACGGAATTGTTCCGCAAGAACTGGGGCGAGGAAGTCGTCGGGACGTTCAGCTTTGGGCTGATTTTCTTTCTGCTGGCCTTGCCGGGAATCCTGTTGCCGCTTCTCGGAAACTCTCTGGCCGGCGCCTACGGAGCGACGATCGGGGCCACGCTGATGGTCGTTTACTTTGTTGTGCTCGCCGTGATCAATGCCTCCGCGCACGGCATTTTCCTGGCGGCGCTCTACCGTTATGCCAACTCGGGTGAAGCTTCCCCAGGATTCAGCCATGGCGCCTTTTCCTCCGCCTGGCAGCCCAAGTCAGGGTGCAGGGTTTAGGGATTGGGGATTAGGGGTTCGACTCGGTTGGGGCGGACGACGATTTTTGGGGCTCCGCGATTTTCCAAAACAGCAGGTAGCGCAGAGCCTCGGTGTCCAGAGACTCTCCGGTTTGTAATGACGGCAATAATATGTGATCTGAAAATACTTTATTTGCGGACCATGCACGAAAAGGCAACGGCGGCGAATCGCTCCAGAGAAAAGCCGCAGAGGAACGCAAAAAACACGTACCTCTGCGCCACCCGCCCGCGAGCCCGCAGAATGAGGAGGGAATTTTGAAACTCAAGGCTCTAGCTTTACCGGCGCTACTGGTTCTTGTTCTTGCCGGCCCGAACGCCAGCCCTCGATCTGCCACGAGATTCGAGACGCTCATCCAGAGCACCTCCGCGTGGGACGGCACGGCTTATAAACCTTATCCCTCCGGCCGGCCCCAGATCAGCGTGCTCAAGATCACCATCCCTCCGCATGGCGTTTTGAAGTGGCATACCCATCCCATGCCAAATGCCGCATATATCCTTTCCGGTAATCTCACGGTTGAGAAACCGGACGGGACCAGAAAACACTTTGTTGCCGGCCAGGCTATTGCCGAAACGGTCGGGGTCATTCACCGAGGCGTCACGGGTAATGAACCCGCCGTGCTGATCGTCTTCTATGCGGGAGCGCCGGGACTGCCGCTCTCGGAACCCGCCCGTGCGACGCCAAAGCCTCAGGCATCGAGTGCCGAATGACTTTGGCTGGTAGATGCAAGCCGCGTTCCGTGATGAGCGCAGCGATCGCGAACGGCGCGATCGCTGCGCCAGCCGAGGCCCCGCCGGCCGCACTGAAAGCGCCGATATTTTCTGGAGAATTCGTTGCTGCGATGCTAACCTGCACCTAATGCATCGGGCGGTCAAAACACAGTTGCCAGGATTTTGAGAACAAGCCGCATGAGTAACCTCAAGAAACTCTTCTGGGTTCTGGTGGCGGGGCTGGGCGCAGTGGCCCTGGGCATGATCGCCTGGTCGCGAGGCGAGCCGCTGAACGCCGTGTGGCTGGTAGCCGCGGCCGCCTGCATCTATGTTCTTGGTTACCGCTTTTACAGCCGGTTCATCGCCTATCGGGTTCTTGAACTCGATGACAGCCGCGCCACGCCCGCCGAGCGCAAGGATGACGGACGCGACTTTTCACCTACCAACAAATGGGTGGTGTTCGGGCATCACTTTGCCGCGATCGCCGGTCCCGGACCTTTGGTGGGCCCGATTCTGGCCGCGCAATTCGGCTATCTGCCGGGAACACTCTGGATCCTGATCGGCGGAGTGCTGGGCGGCGGCGTGCAGGATTTTGTCACGCTGTTTTGCTCGATCCGCCGCGACGGCAAATCGCTTGGCCAGATGGCGAAGGAAGAAATCAGCGCGACGGCGGGCTGGACGGCGCTTTTCGGCGTGCTCTTCATTATGATCATCCTGATTGCCGTCATCGCGCTGGTGGTGGTGAACGCGCTGAAGGGCAGTCCCTGGGGGCTTTTCACGATTGCCGCCACGATTCCCATTGCTTTTCTGATGGGTCTTTATCTTCGTTACTGGCGGCCGGGCAAAGTGCTGGAAGCCTCGCTCATCGGAGTCACACTGGTGATGGCGGGAGTGGTGGGCGGGCGTTACGTGGCTGAGTCCGCCACGCTTTCGCACTGGTTCAACTATTCGGGGCCGGCGCTCGCCTGGATGATCATTCTTTACGGCCTTGCGGCTTCCATCCTTCCGGTGTGGCTGCTTCTGGCGCCTCGCGATTATCTTTCAACGTTTGTGAAGCTGGGTACGATTCTGGCGCTGGCGCTCGGCATTCTGGCGGCGCGGCCGCTGATGCACCTGCCCGCCATCACGCGCTTTGCCGACGGCACGGGCCCGATCTTCGCCGGCAAAATTTTCCCCTTCTGCTTTATCACCATTGCCTGCGGCGCCATCTCCGGATTCCATTCGCTGATTTCCTCCGGCACCACGCCCAAGCTGATTACGAAGGAAACGCAGGCGCGGATGATCGGCTACGGGAGCATGCTGATGGAATCGTTTGTGGGCATCATGGCCATTGTAGCGGCGGGCGTGCTCCAGCCGGGCGTCTATTTTGCCGTCAACAGCCCGGCGGGGGTCGTGGGCGGGACGGCGGCGAAAGCCGTGGCCACCATCTCCGGCTGGGGCTTTCCGGTGACGCAGGCGGCGATGGCCGACCTTGCTTCCAAGGTGGGCGAGATCACGCTTTTCAACCGCACGGGCGGCGCCCCGTCGCTGGCGGTGGGCATGGCACATATTTTTTCCAACGTCCTGGGCGGCAGTGAGGTGATGGCCTTCTGGTACCACTTCGCGATCATGTTCGAAGCGCTTTTCATCCTCACGGTGCTCGATGCGGGAACGCGGGTGGGGCGCTTCATGCTCCAGGACCTTCTCGGGCACATGTGGAAACCGCTGGGCCGCACGGGCTGGTACCCCGGAATTGTGTTGACCAGCGTGATGGTGGTTTCCGCGTGGGGTTACTTCCTTTATCAGGGCGTCGTCGATCCGCTCGGCGGCATCAACAGCTTGTGGCCGCTGTTTGGCATCTCAAACCAGTTGCTGGCTACCATCGCCTTTTGTGTGTGCACCACGATTCTGATTAAGATGAAGAAGCTGCGTTTTGCCTGGGTGACGCTCCTGCCGCTTTCCTGGCTGGTGGCTGTGACCATGACGGCGAGCTATGAGAAAATCTGGAGCCTCGATCCGCGCCTGGGCTTCCTGGCCCACGCCCGGATGCTGTCTTACCAGCTTTCAACCGGCGCCATCCCCGCGGCGCAGGCGGCCGCCACCGAGAGGCTGATTTTCAACAACCGCCTCGATGCCGTAGTCACCGTTGTGTTTGCCGCGCTCGTGGTTTTGATCCTGGTTGAATCGGGCCGGCAGTGGTGGGCCTATGCGGTGGGGCGCAAGGAGCCGGTTCTCAAAGAAGCTCCGGTGGAGTTGTCGCGGCTTGAGGCCTGAAGAGGGCGAGAAGCGTGAAGGTGGATGACCGGATGATTTTCCTGGCGGACAAGCTGAAGGGGCTCTGGAACTATCTTCGCGAAGTAAGCGGAGAGAATGATTACGCCCGATACCGGGCACGGATGATTGCTGAATGCTGTATCCCCATGACCAAGCGTGAGTTCTACGAACAGCGACAGCAGGACAAATATTCACGACCTAATCGTTGCTGCTGATTTTCCGATGCAAAACCCGCGACGCTACGCCACACTCGAACCTGCCGCATCGAAGGCATACCGTCGCCATCTGTGAAAAAACGGCGGCCTCTCCTAAAGGCGCGCGGCGCAGAACTCCTTGAATTCCTTCGCGAATCTTTGCGGCCCCTGTTTTTTGCGTCGCTTTCCCGAAGGGAATTTTTGTCGGAGGGAGTCGGGATTGTGCTGAGTAAATATGCCTTGCGTGCAAGGCCAGCTATAAGATGAGCATCGGCAGACCCTCTCGCTTTGCCCGAATGTAGAGGCTACAATGCAAGCGTCTGCGCCAGTCGGTATTTTTGTTTAAGGAGCTGTTTCATGTCGAGTTGCCGGATGTTGCCGCGCCGTATGCTTCCGCTTGTAGCGGGAGGTCTACTTCTTTTTCTGACAGTCCTCAACCCGGTGGGACTCCGTGCCGGCGAATCCCCGTGCCAGCAACTTGCGAACGCCAAGCTGGGATTGTTTATCCATTACGTCTACGGTATTACGGAAGCCGCTCCGGGCAGGCCGCCGATCCAGAATGTCAGCGCCTTTGCAGACGCTTTGGACGTCAACGGCATTGTGCAGACTGCCAAATCGATGGGCGCGCAGTACGTCATCATCACCTCCATGCACTGGCGCTTGACTCCGCTGTATCCAAGCCGGGTCTGGGGCGCCCTTTTCCCGGACCGCGTTCCCCGGCGCGACCTGGTGGGCGATCTGGCGCGGGCATTGAACCGTGAGCACATCCGGCTGGTGCTCTACGTTCATCCCGATGACCGGCACGACTTTACCAAGCCGATGCTCCAGAAACTGATAAGCGCCGGATATTGCTCGCCGTCGTTTCACGGCATCATGCCCTACGATCCAAAGTGGAACAGGCTTTACTACCGGATTCTTGATGAAATCGGCCGGCGCTACGGGAAGGATATCGCGGGTTACTGGGAGGACGGCAATGGAGGGAGCTCGAATGGCGTAACGGTGCAGAGGATCATGGAGCGTTACACTCCGGGAGCGGCGATCTGGGTTAACGAAAACATCAGCAAGCCGCCGGCCACGCTGGTGGGCGGCGAAAACTCGAAGCTGTTTGACCCTAACCCGGCGCCGCACCTCTACAACACCTCCGTACGCCAGGTCGCGATCGTCATTGCCAAGGGGTGGATTGCCACCGGAGGAAAGCTCCAGTACACGCCGGCCAGCATGTACCGCTTTCTGATCTGTAGCATCGCAACCCAGGGCGAACAGAATGGAGGCGTGGTCTACGCCACCAGTCCGTATTCCAATAATCAGTGGGAGAGCGGCGTGCCGGAGGGCCTTCGGGCCCTGGGCAAACTGGTCAAGGCCAACGCGGAAGCGATTTACAACACGGTACCTAGCCGGGCGTATGTTTCCGGCCAGGCTGCCGCGCAAAAACCCAAATGGGGCGTTGCGGTGGACAGTGCCGACGGCAAAACAGTTTATCTGCACGTGCTCATGCCGCCCGAGGGAAGAACCCTCGATATCGGCGCACCCGCGAACGGCATCCAGTTCAGCCGGGCGAAATTGCTCGGCGGGCAGCGAGTCAGGATCCACGCCGAGTCCGGCGGGTACCGCCTGGCCCTGCCGGGCGGCGTCCAATGGAATCCGGTGGACACGGTTATTGCGTTGCGCGTGAAATAGAGCAGGCCAGGGGATCGGGTTCGCGGCTTGAGCCTTTTGCGGGCCAAGGCTCTACAGGCTTGTCTGCGCTATGAGCTTGTCTCCCTGAGATGCCAGCCGGGGTTCCACGGACTTCTGCCGTCTGGTTCAGGTCACCCCGTACAGCCAGCGGCCCGAGAGTTCACGGGTGGCTTCAAAGACCAAGGAGCCATTTTCGCGGCGGCAGGGAACTTGAGCCCCGCGGCTGCCGGGTTTTGGACCTTCGGCGTAAAGCGTGAGTTTCTGCGGCAGACCGAGTCCCGCGGCCGGGATGCGTACCGTCCCCTGGCCCGAGGCCATGATCTGGATCACTGCGCCACCCTCGACGCGCCTCGCCTCGGCTACGCGCGCCCAGCCGATCACGTCCATATCGTGATCGGCAAAGGACGTTGTGCGTCCGTCGACCGTAATCTCGCGGCATTTCCGTCCGGCAAAGGCCGCGAGGTTCCCTTGGCCATCCTCCCGGAACGCCATTGCGTGCTCGCCCGAAAAGCTGACGGTGTGGCCGTTCACGTGGAATTCCTGGAGGCGAATGGCCTGGGACGGCGGCGGGTGAAGCGCCATATAGCGTTTGTCCTGCTCAACATTTCTCGCGAACCCTCCCTGCCAGCCTTCTTCAACGTTTTTCAAGTGCGGCGCAACGGCAATGGCTCCATTTGGAAAGCGGCAGGCGAGGTATGCGCCCGTGCGCGAGAGGTATTCGGTGTTGTCGTTGACACCCGGAAACTTGCCCGTCGGAGCATAACTGCCGAGAGCCTCCAGGACCTCGAACAGGTTGCCAACATCGTACCCCAAGCTCTGCGACTGGTCGTCCCGCGGCCGATATCCCAGGAACGTGGCGTTCCCCTGGCGTGTGCCCGTGATCCACTTCTTAACCCGGGCGACAACGGCTGTTCCGGGGCGCGGCTTGACGGGATAGATGTGATCCACCAGGAAATCGGTAAGGATTACTTGAGGATTCACCTTCGCCAAGACGCCTTCGAAACTGACCAACTGGCCCGGAACGGCAATCCCGTCGGCAGCGACCCGTTCCCACGCTACTTCCGCAGACCCCAAAAGATAGTCGGCGCCGAACATCGCTTCCCAACGGTCGAGCACCCGATCGCCCTCCAGGCTCAGCAAGGGTGGCGGCCCGGACCAGACCACGCGCCCCCCGCCGCGCAAAAATTCCTCCATCAGGGCAAGCAGTTGGCTGGAGGGGAAAGGCTCATACAAGGCCACGAGGGTCGTAAATCGCCGGCCAGCCATTTCAAGGGCGTTGCCGGAGACTTTGCCGCGCTCGAGGAGCTTGGCTGCCGTAACATAGTTCGCGTAGCCGTACTGCGTGGTCCAGCTGCCAAAGCGTTCTTCCACGGCAACCAGGTCCAGCGGGTACAGCATCAGCACCTCCACGTCACGATGCTGCGCGTCCTCGACGGCTCCGTACAGTTGCGGCGCTCCCGCCACTCCATAGGTTTCTTCGAGCGCCTGGCGGCGCACGCTGATGACCTGTGGCACGCCCCAATGGGCGGCGTAGGAATAAGGCACTTCATTAAGGATGCCGGTCGAGACCGCCATCGCCAGGGCAAAGTAGTCGCGGTCGATCCAGCCGCCTTCGGCGTCGTCATTGCCGTTGCCCGTGAGGAAGTCGCCCCACTTGAAATAGTCGTAACACGCCGCTGCTGCCTGCTGCACCGTATTCGACCAGACGAAATTGGAAATGTATTCGTATTGCGCCTGCCAATGGTCGCACCCGCCGATTCCCCAATAGTCGATGGTCGGGCTCTCAGCCCAGGTGGCGTGCGCCCTGGCCGTCAATTGATGTCCCATTTTGCGTTCGGCATAATGCTTGGCTTTCACAAACAGATCGACCACGCCGTCCTGCAGCAGGTGATAGTACCGGGCCCGGAACAACGCCGTCCGGCGCACGTCTTCAGGAGCGGCGCCAAACGCGTGCATCATGCATTCTTTTGCGCTCAGGTCGTTCGAGCAGTCCTCCTGGCCATGCACAAAGTAGACCAGGTGCTTGGCGAAATCCGCGTACTCGGCGCCGTAGCGCGCGGCAAACTGCCGCTCCAATCCCGGGCTCACGTAGCGCAGGGCGAACTCGCCATGGTCGTGATGATGGAAATAGGACCAATCCTGCTGGATGTGCATTTCATCGGAGTAGAGCGCATTCAACCGAATGCCGGCCGCCGCGTATCGATCGACCAGGCCGGTCATGAAGGGCAAGGCCTTCGGGCTGAAATAGTCCATCTCCGGCGTGCGGTACAGTTGCACCGCCAGCACGCGGTCCAGGCCTTCTTGGGGAAGGCTGGCGCTGCCGTGAATCCTGATCCGGATGGCGTAATAGCCGCCGTTTCGGGAGATCAGGTTTTTCATCTGCTCGACTTCGACTCCGCTCGTGACCTCCACGATCTCCGCAGGGTCCACGGCGCGATAGGGCGTTCTCCCAATTGGCTTTTTGCGGTACGCAAACACCCGCACGCCCGCGTCCTCGATGTCGATGGGTCCCTTGTTGTTGACCCACCGCTTCTGCTGCCAGAGTTGCACGCTGAAAGCGCCCGTCTTGGGATCGCGCACGCCTTCGCGATAATGCATCCAGACGCCGGATTCGCCGGTTTGCTTCGTGAAGGCCTTGCCCAATTCGAGCGGGCTGAGCAGGCTCAGTTCCAGCGCCAGTCCGTATTTCCCCGCAAAGCGCCCGATCGAGGCAATCTTCTGGATGTACTCGTCCATATCCGGCATCAAGCGCCGGGGAGTGTTCTGGCCGGGGCGATACTGCGCGAAAAATTGATCGAAGGCCACGCCCAGGGTTCGCTCGCCACGCTGCCGGGCGCGCTGGCAAATTTGCCGCAGGCTTTCATTGCGGGGTGTCGTGCTGGTGGTAAGGTTGAGCACCTTATCCGGATTTGTCGCTAGCGCGATCAGTTCCTCATCGCGAACTAGGATAATGGTCGATTGAGGGATTCCAAACCCCCACGGCCCCGGATAGGAAATCAATTCCCCGCGGTAGACGTTTTCCGGCGCGCGCAGGGCCGTCTGCTGAGATGTCTTCAGCGCCATCCCGGGAGCGGGGTTTGCCGGTTGAGCGGCGCTCCCCGGCAAGCCGCCCACTGGTGAAGTTTTTGACCATCCCAGGGACGACAGCAGGCCGACCCCCAATCCCTTTAACACGTTCCGTCGATTGATTCCCATGGAAGACTCCTCGTCGGGGAGGGTATTCCCTCCCACTTTGGCCTTTCACTATACACCCCGAATTCAGGGAAAAGGACCCTGTTGAGAAGAGTCCGGAACCTGTTATCGTGGGAGGCGCGGGGAAGTTGCGCCGGGGCCCGGCGTCATGAACATCGATCTTGCGCTCGCGGATTTGGTGCTGGCGGTTCATCGACTGTTTATTCTGTGGGTGATCGGATTTCCATTGCCGTGGTGTTTTGCGGCGCCGACCTGGTTTTTTACGCCAGTCATTTGCGGGTCAAATTTCTGCCGCGCCGGCGGCCGCAGCCTCAGGATTCCGGCAACGCGCAGAATCAACTCATTCGACAGCAGAGTGACAACTCTTCCTTCGGGCGCTATGCTGTTTCCGGGATTTCGCATTTATTGCCCTTTGAATTTTCGGGTGGGGTTTGTTAAAAGCCACAGTCAGGAATGCACTGGCCGTGGCGACCGATGCGCCGAGAGTGTTCGGTTGAGCGCCCGCAGGCGTGTAACAATTCGCCATGTCTGAAGCGCCACCCGACTGGAGAGGTTTCGTGAGCGATCTTAACCATAGGAGAGGCCATGATGAAAAAGACGAATTCTGGAAGCCGCTATGAACGCTGCGGACGGCGGCGCAAGGACGCGATAGAAAACGAATTTTCTATAGGATTGTGCAAGCTGATGGTTGCCGGCATGATTCTTTTTCTTGTGGCGGGAAACGGCCTGGCGCAGCGGCCGGGAATAAACTACAACGAGTCGAAGGTGCCGCCTTACTCGCTGCCCAACCCTCTGGTGATGTCCAACGGACAACGGGTGACCAGCGCCCGGATGTGGATGAAGCAGCGGCGGCCGCAACTTTTGAGGCTGTTTGAGGAAAACGTCTACGGGCGCAGTCCCGGACGTCCCCCGGAGATGATCTTCCGCGTGACCTCGGTTGACGCCAACGCGCTGGGCGGAAAGGCAGTGAGAAAGGAAGTCACCATCTTCTTTACCGGCTCGAAGACCGGACCTCAACTGCACCTGCTGATTTATCTGCCCAAAGGGGCGCACGGGCCTGTTCCCATGTTTCTGGGACTGAACTTTGCCGGTAATCAGGCGGTCAGCCTGGACCCGGGGATTTCTTTGAGCCGGGGCTGGATGCCGAGCGGTTGGGGCGTGGTTGACCATCATGCGACCGAGGCCACACGCGGCGTGGCGTTGTGCCGCTGGCAGGTGCAGAAGATTCTCTCGCGCGGGTACGGCCTTGCGACCGCCTATTACGGAGACATCGAACCGGATTTTAATGGCGGCATGCGCGACGGCGTGCGGGGGCTCTACCTTCGTCCCGGCCAGACAAAGGTTGCTCCTGATCAATGGGGCGCGATTGGCGCCTGGGCGTGGGGCTTGAGCCGCGCGATGGATTATCTTGAAACCGACCGGGACGTTGATGCGCACCGGGTGGCCGTGGTCGGGCATTCGCGCCTGGGCAAAACGGCTCTTTGGGCGGGCGCGCAGGATAAACGATTTGCGCTGGTCATATCCAACGATTCCGGCGAAGGCGGCGCGGACCTGAGCCGGCGCTGGTTCGGCGAAACGGTAAAATCCATCAACATGAATTTCCCTTGGTGGTTTTGCGGGAATTTCAAAAAATTTAATAACGATGTCAATGCGCTGCCGGTGGACCAGCACGAACTGATCGCCCTTATTGCTCCGCGGCCCGTGTACATTGCAACCGCGGCGGGCGACCTGTGGGCCGATCCCAAGGGTATGTTTCTGTCCGCCAAGGCCGCCTCTGCAGTTTACCGGCTGCTGGGCACGGACGGGTTTGGGGGAACAATGATGCCGGGAATCGAACAGCCGATCATGACCCGGATCGGTTTTCATCTGCGCTGCGGGCCCCATAACGTGACGGCTTATGACTGGGACCAGTTCTTGAATTTTGCGGACAAATACATGAAAGCCCGCTGAGCTTTGCGGGCGCTCAGGTGGTGGTTAATTGGGCTCGGTTAGCGTCCAAACTGCTTTGCCATGGGTCGGCTTGACTTCACTGGGTGAGCAGGATAGCATCATTCAATCGGGGTAAAAGCCTCTTTAAAGGAGGGCAAGTTTGATGCGAAGCAAAGTGTGCTTGACGAGCAAGTCGGTTTTGCTGGGCATGGCATTGGTGTTCTGCCTGGGTTTAGTGCAGATTGGATCGGCACGGACGCCACAGGAGACTGCCAAGAAGGACGTTTATGTCTGCGCTTGCATGGGGTCGAAATCCTGCCCTTGCATGGGCATGTCGAATAAAGAAGGCAAATGCGTTTGTGGCGATGAGATGAAAGCGGTGCCTCGCGATAGCGCCTGGGCAAAGCACAATCGCAAGGAACTGCGGTAATCGCGCGGTTTCGCTTTCGGGGAGAACGCTGAGCGCTCTTCTTGACGGTGTGAAAATCCAGCCGTACCTCAACTTGGGGCGTGATGGCTTGTTGGGCGTTTGACGTGTGCCCCTCGCACGAACACGGCAGACTGGAACGGATCGAGTTCCGTTGGCAAGCCGCGAAGCGCTACAAGGGAACCAGGGTCGAGCCCACAATTTCCTGAAGGATGGTCTCGGTCTGGTCGGACTTTTTCAAAGTTGACGCGTAGCGCGAACTGGCCACGCATCGGTGGGCGAGCACGGGAAGAATAAGCCGCTTGAAATCGTCCGGGATGCAGTAGCCGCGGCCTTCCATCAACGCCAGCGCCTGAGCAGCGCGATAGAGCATCAGCGAACCTCGCGGGCTTACACCCAGGCTAAGAGATTCATGCCTGCGGGTCTTTTCAACAATCGCAATCACATAGTTCACCAACTCCTCATCCACGCTTACCCGGTTGACGGACTGCTGAATTTCAATCACTTCCTGGGCCGTCATGCCCGGCTGAATCGCGGATACGGGATCATTCGCCGCAAAGGCCCTCAAGATTTCCCTCTCATTTTCCGCCGCTGGATATCCCATGCGGAGCCGCATCAAAAAGCGGTCAAGCTGGGATTCCGGCAAGGGATACGTTCCGTGATGTTCAATGGGATTCTGCGTGGCCACCACCATGAAAGGCTGGGGCAGGGGATGAGTGTGGTTATCAACCGTCACCTGAGACTCGTTCATGGCTTCGAGCAGCGCGCTTTGCGTCTTGGGAGTGGTTCGGTTGATTTCGTCGGCGAGCACGATGTTGGCAAAAACCGGCCCCGGGCGGAATTCAAAACGCTGGGTCTGCTGGTTGTAGATGCTGATTCCGATGACATCGGAGGGAAGCATGTCGGAGGTAAACTGGATGCGCTGAAACGAGCAGTCAAACGAGCGCGCCAGCGAATGCGCCAAAGTCGTCTTGCCGACGCCGGGGACGTCTTCAATCAACAGATGCCCGCGAGCCAGCAGCGCGACCAGCGCCATCTGAACAACCTCGGCTTTTCCCTGGATCACGCTCTCGATGGAGGCGCACACGCGGGCGAGCGATTCCACGGATTCAGTTGCCGTCGGGTTAGTGGGAACCTTTTCCATGAATCTTCGATGCCTGTAACCTTATGCCGGTAACTTCCCAAGCAGAGCGCGGGCAGGCTTATTGATTGCTAAGGGACGGGACCAGCCTGCGCAATCGCCTGCCGGATCGCCTGGTCATCCAGATACGTTGCCTTTGCTTCTCCCTCATCCAACACTTCGACCTCCGTCGCTTGGTTCTTGAGGAAATCCGGGAAGCGCGGCGCGTACGCTGAAACCTGGCTCACGAATCGCGAATCGACAACGAAAATCCGATATCGCCCCGGCGGAATTGACCGGAACTCGGTCTTAACCCCTCTCAGCGCGAGCGAATAACACGATAGCTGCAGCGTCAGGTAACGATCCGCAGGGGCGAGCAGAGCGACGAAGCCACCGCGTTCGCTGGGTAACCCACGCACCGTCACAAATAGGCTCGAGCTCTTCAGGCTGACGACGATTTGAAGGGGACCTGCCATGCTCGAATCGAGGTGAAACCCATCGGGAGCGAGCTTTTGGGAGCCAATGGTGACACGCAGAATCCTGCCAGGGACCGGCAATTCTAAAGAATAGCGTCCAGGCCTGACGTTCTTCATGACGAAATTGCCGTTCGGCGCTAGACGAGCCTGAATGTTAAAAACTCCTTTCTTTTGGGGATGCAGGCTGACCATCATGCCTTCAACAGGAGTTGCTGCAGGGGGCAGATCCACAAGCTTGAGGTTGCCGTTAAGATCAAAGGTGCGAGGCGGCTGGGCGCGCATCTGCGCGCAGCCCGCGAGCGCCACTGCCGCAATGCAGGCGACGCGTATCAAGGGAGTATACAGACGACTCATAGGCCTGATTTATTTCCGCGACCAATGCCGATGTGTGAAGCTGGATTTACGTTCCTCTATTTTGTTCCTTCGTTTTTCTGAACGTAACCGTTGACGAGCGATTCCAGGGCCAGTACGTCGCGCCGGTAGTCCTGAAAGTCAAATTTGCGGAACTCCTTGTTCCGTGATGCCACCAGCGCCTGGTACAGCTTTTCGTCAACTTTGCTCATGTGATGCTTTCCCTCCTGCCGCCAGGCCGCTAGTTCGTCCTCCAGCTTGGTTTCTCGCTCGATGGCTGCCGACACTTCTGCCGGCCAAAGCGGCAACCGATCTTTCGCCGCCGGCAGCGGAAAATACGACGCCCGCGGGTCCGTCTGATACCAAAACGCCGTCGAGGTATAAGGATTGTCAAAGTTGTCGTCATGCCCGTGCTCGATGGTGAACCGGATCGACTTTTGAAAATGGATCGGAGCGTTGAGATAAAACCGGTACATCTGGTTCATTCCGCCAAAGTTGTGGTTCCGGTTCTCGATCAGATAGAAGCCCGTGTAGGGCCCCCACCATTCTTTGTCCGGACAGCAGCCGCTGCTGAAGATTTCTTCGTGTCCCGTGCCGGGGTAGGTGGGAGGCCACTTGGCTCCGTCCACAAAAATCATGTCGTCACCTTCCCCGTACCAGCCTCCGGCAACGTTATTAACGGTAAGAAACAGGCCCGCGAAGGTTCCTTTCCCTTTCGCGTCCAACACCACATAGTTATATTTCCCCGTGGTGTTCTTAAACGCGTTCGCGCCCCCTGAGGTGTTCTTGGGAACCCCCGGCGGTATCGGCGGGTGGATCTCGCGATGCCACTCGGCGTGAAACCTGCCCGTGTTCGCCGGCAGCCCCCCAGCGGGATACTGCTCATAATCAACCTGGTACCAAACGGCGAAATTCTTGACGTTTCCGTCATTCTCAAGCGTAATGCGCGCGCCCTTCTCGAAGGGCATGGGGAAATAGGAAACCATTCCATCAAAGTTCCATGCTCGCAGACCCTGATTAATATTTACGACCAGAGATTTGAAGTACCGGAGCGTTCCCAGTCCGGACCCGAAGAAGTCACCTACGGGTACTTCCACATCGGGGTCTTTTTCGCCATCCCAGTACATGCGCAGCACTGCTTTGCGGTACCACATGCGGTCAGGGGCGGAAGGCACCATGTAGAACCGGCGAATGACACCTGCCCCGGAAAGTTCGAAAAGGGTTTTCGTCTCGCCGGGTGCGACCGTAATCCAGTCGTGGTTGCCGCCGGTACGGTCCCAGGAAGACTGCCTCGCGGTTTTGGTATTCCTCAAAATAAATAACTCATCCAGAAGGCCTTCCGGCCCCGGAGACTTGTCCTGGGCCGCGAGCGTCAAGCCAACAGGTATGAGCAGCGCAAACAAAATAAAGGCGAGTCGCCATCGGTTCATTGTTTTCCCCCGCAAATCCGATTAGACACGATTTACCATTGTTCGCCCCAAGCTGCCTGCTTGAAATGCCTCCTGGGCGCGGACCCTGCCGCGTAACAGACGTTTGGTTGCCAGGTTCACTTATCCGGGATTTCCATTTTGCCTTTCCGGCCACCAAGCAGTATAGAGCCAATCGCCTCCGCTGGAGCCCTCTCTTTCGTCCTTTCCATCTGCAGCGGCCCTGGCGGCCCAGGGAGGGGGAACTCCCGCCCATTCCGGGTGCAGGAAAGCCAGGAACTGGCTTATTGTGAAGCGGTTGAGTTTTCTCAGACACCTCTCCGTCCCCCCTCCTTGCTTCAACCTGCGAAGGGCCTTCATCGCATTCAAACTCTTATAAATACCGATGCCGGCGATTCATGTGTGGAGTTCAAAACGGAAATGTGGGTCTAGCCCGCCACGCCGAAATCTGGTATGTTGATATCCAAGGGCGATTAACTCAGCGGTAGAGTGCTACCTTCACACGGTAGAAGTCACAGGTTCGAGTCCTGTATCGCCCACCATGCAACTTCCTAAGCAGCAGTAGCTTGCGACTGTTGCCCACTTTCTGATTTCTGGCTTATTTGGGGTCCATGGGGTCCATATAAAAAGTTAGCCTGGGAGCAGGTCACGTCGATTCGGGCGAATTTTAGCTGGCAGATCTGAGTCGTATCAAGCATACCGAAGGGGTTTCTACATCCTCTGAAACGGTAGCTGTCCCGTGCTCAAATTTCTCCGACCGTATGAGATCGAGATCGTGACGTGCCCGAGTTTTTGTACCAGATGAAGTGAGACAGTTTACATCACAGTTCCCGGTTGTAAAACTGGTGCTGGCGTGACCAGAGGGCTATAGGCCGCCGGTACCGGCGGCCTATAGCCGAGCGCCGAGTAGGGGCGTCGTGTATTGTATTCCACCCTCCACTGTTCGATCACGACCTGCGCCTCCTTCAGTGAATAG
>Ga0307373_10006779_pt1 | contig 18099 bp, 19 predicted proteins | sample OX2MG_FD_202534 | JGI IMG/M metagenome (GOLD analysis project Ga0307373, IMG submission 202534) | Soil microbial communities from Risofladan, Vaasa, Finland - OX-2 | ecosystem: Environmental > Terrestrial > Soil > Coastal area > Acid sulfate soil | place: Finland: Risofladan, Vaasa | collected...
GCCCATGTTGCCCTCGGCGTACTCGATGTCGGCGCTCGTGGGCAGCTCGGTCGAGGCGAACTGATAGCCCATCTTCTCCGGGGTCGTGGACCAGCGCACGTCGTCGAAGACGAAGAACTCGGCCTCGGGCCCGAAATAGATCGTGTCGCCCACGCCCGAGGCCTTCACGAAGGTCTCGGCCTTGCGCGCGATCGAGCGCGGGTCGCGGTTGTAGGGCTGGTTGGTGTCCGGATTGAGCACGTCGCAGAAGAGGAACATCGTCGTCTGCTGGTAGAACGGATCGACGTAGGCGGTGGAAAGATCCGGCCGCAGCTTCATGTCGGATTCGTTGATCGCCTTCCAGCCGGCGATCGAGGAGCCATCGAACATCTGGCCGTCGGCCAGGCACTCCTCGTCGACGAGCGATAGGTCGAAGGTGACGTGCTGCAGTTTGCCGCGCGGGTCGGTGAAGCGGAAGTCGACGTACTTGACTTCCTTCTCCTTGATCTGGGCCAGGACTTCTTTCGGTGTCATCGTGCTCTCTTGCGTCCCCTTGAATGAATGACGTGTGCGGGCGCCGGCGTGCGGGTCAGATCGCCGCGGCGCCGGTCTCGCCGGTGCGGATGCGCACCACCTCGGTGATCTCGGATATGAAGATCTTGCCGTCGCCGATGCGTCCGGTGCGCGCCGCCGCCTGGATCGCCTCCAGCGCCGGGCCGAGCAGATCGTCGGAGACCACCACCTCGATCTTGATCTTGGGCAGGAAGTCGACGACGTACTCGGCGCCGCGGTAGAGTTCGGTGTGGCCCTTCTGGCGCCCGTAGCCCTTGGCCTCGAGCACGGTCATGCCCTGGATGCCCAGCGCCTGCAGGGCCTCCTTGACCTCGTCCAGCTTGAACGGCTTGATCACCGCCTCGATCTTCTTCATCGACCCCGACCGTACCGGCCCCGCAGCGCCGGAGCCATTAGCGTCGCGGCGCGTCATGCATGGCCGCGCCGGGCGCGACAAGAGCCGTATCGGGGCTGGCCTTGTCAATGCGCCCGCCGCCCCGCCCGGCGCCTATTTCCCAGGCGCCCGGCGCCGAAAGCCTGGGCGTCGATGCCGGCGCCCTCGCGCCCCTTCCACCCCCGCGCCTGGCGGGGCGACGGTCACTCCTTCCCCGCAAGCGGGAAAGGAGTGAAGCAGGCTTCCTCCTCACCCGTGAAACGGGGGAGGTGGCGCTCGGCGCGGCAGCGCCGGGCGGCGGAGGGGGCTGCGAGCGCGCGGGTTGGCTTGTTGGCCGGCGAGTCCTTAGGATCGGCCAGGATCGGCTCGAAGAGGCGAAGCATGAGCATGCGCGACGAGGCGCCGCTCGGCGCGGGAGAGGTCAGCCGTCGCGCGCGGCTGGGGGCGCCATGAGCCGCATCTACCTCATCCGTCATGCGAGGCCCGCCGCCGGCTGGGGCGGCGCCGACGACGATCCCGGGCTGGACGATGCCGGCAAGGCGCAGGCGCAGGCGGCGGCGAGGCTGCTGGCCGCCCTGCCGGACGCGCTTCGGCCGACGGGCGTCGTCTCCTCGCCGCTGCGGCGCTGTCGCGAGACCGCCCAGCCGTTCGCGAACGCCATCGGCGCCGAGGTGGCGATCGATCCGCGGGTGGGAGAGATCCCGACGCCGGCCGGCCTCGCGCCCGCCGCCCGCGGACCTTGGCTGCGCCAGGCCTTCGCCGGCCGCTGGAGCGATGTCGAAGGCGATCTCGACTACGAGGCCTGGCGCCTGGCCGTCGCCGCCGCGGTGCGCGAGCGTCCCGGGGCGGCGGTGTTCAGCCATTTCGTCGCCATCAACGCCGTGCTCTCGCTCATGGCCGGCGATGCGCGGATGATCGGCTTTCGCCCCGACCACGCCTCGATCTCGATCCTGGAGCTTGGCGCGGACGGCCTGAAGCTGATCGAGCGCGGCGCCGAGGCGGCGACCGGGGTGCTGTAGCGCCCATGGACGCGCCGCGGCAGATCCTGACGCTGGCCGAGATGGCCGCCGCCGACCGCGCGGCGATCGCCGCCGGAACCCCCGGCGAGGCGCTGATGCAGCGCGCCGGCGCGGCGGTGGCCGAAGCCGCCGCGGCCCGCTTCGCCCCCTGCCGCACCCTGGTGCTCGCCGGCCCTGGCGACAACGGCGGCGACGCCTACGTGGCCGCGCGGGTGCTGCAGGCGCGCGGCTTTGCGGTGCGCGTCGAGGCGCTGGCGCCGCCGCGCTCCGAGGCGGCCCGCCGCGCCGCGGCCGCCTGGGACGGGCCGGTCGGGCCGCTGAGCGGCGGCTTCGGCGACGCCGGCCTCATCGTCGTCGGGCTCGTCGGCGCCGGTCTCGACCGGCCGCTCGCCGGCGAGGCGCTGCGGCTCGCCCGCGCCTCCGGCCCGGTCAGGGAGCGCATCGTCGCCATCGATCTTCCCAGCGGCCTTTCCGGCGACGCCGGCGCCCCGGTGGGCGATGCGGCCTTCCAGGCCGGCCTCACCGTCACCTTCCATCGCCGCAAGCTCGCCCACGTGCTCCAGCCCGGCCGCGGCTTCTGCGGCGAGGTGGTGGTCGCCGACATCGGCCTCGGCCCGGCGGCGTCGAGCCTGTTCGAGAACGGGCCGGAGCTGTGGCTCGCCCGGTTTCCCTGGCCCGCCGTGGCCGCCCACAAGCATGCGCGCGGCCGGCTGATCGTGGTCAGCGGCGAGGCCTGGCGCACCGGGGCGGCGCGGCTGGCGGCGCGCGGCGCCCTGCGCATCGGCGCCGGCCTCGTCACCCTGGTCTCGCCGCCCGACGCCCTGCTGGTCAACGCCGCGCACCTCGAGGCGGTGATGCTCGCGCCCTTCGAGACCGAGCAGGAGCTGGAGCAGGCCGGCCACGGCGCCGAGGCGGCGGTGATCGGTCCGGCGGCGGGGGTCAACGACGCCACCCTCGCCAACGTGCTGGCGCTCGCGCGCACCGGCGCGGCCCTGGTGCTCGACGCCGACGCCCTCACCGTCTTCCGCGACGACCCGGACGAGCTCTTCTCCCTGCTCGACCGCGACGATGTCCTCACCCCGCATCCGGGCGAGTTCGAGCGCATCTTCCCCGGCCTCGCCAGGCGCAGCGCCAACAAGGTCGAGGCGGCGCGCGAGGCGGCCAGGCGCGCCGGCGCGGTGGTGCTGGTCAAGGGCGCCGACACGGTGATCGCCGCGCCCGACGGCCGCGCCGCGGTCAACCTCAACGGAACCCCCTGGCTCGCCACCGCCGGCTCGGGCGACGTGCTCGCCGGCCTGATCGGCGGCCTGCTGGCCCAGGGCATGGAGAGCTTCGCCGCCGCCTGCGCCGGCGCCTGGATCCACGCCGACTGCGCCGGCCGCTTCGGCCCGGGCCTGATCAGCGAGGATTTGCCAGGCCTCGTGCCCAAGGCGCTTGCCGATTTGCGCGCGCTGCGGCAGTGACGCTCCGGTCGGGGAGTTGGCGGGCGCGATTCTCGAGATCGGAGAGGCGTTGATGACGAAAAGCTTCCGCGGCCTGATCATCGGCGCCGTCGCCGCCATGCTGATGCTGGGCTCGGGCGCCGAGGCGCGCGTCCACCACGTCGTCCATCGCCACGTCGTCCATCGCCACGTGGTCCATCGCCACGTCGTCCATCGCCACGTCGTCCATCATCGCGACCGCCGCCGCCACGTCGTCGCCACGCGGCGCCACCGCTATCGCCGCATCTATCGCCACGAGAGCGCCCGCCGCAGCCTCGAGCGCCGCCACGAGCATCGCCACGTCCACGCCGTCCGGCGCGACGCCGCCGGCGTCTGCAAGAGCGTGCGCCTGCACGGCGAATGGGTCCAGCGCTGCCACTTCGGCGGCTGAGGCGCCCGCGGGAAGGCGCGCGCATGAGAGTCGTCGCCCGCAGCCCCCTCCGTCGCCCGGCGCTGCCGCGCCGAGCGACACCTCCCCCGTTGCACGGGTGAGGAGGAAGGCGTCCTCGCTCCTTCCCCGTGTGGCGGGGAAGGGGGACCGCCGCGCCGCGAGGCGCGGGGGTGGAAGGGGCGCGCACGGGGGGATCTCCCCCGCTCAGCCGGCGGCCCTGGGGTCCGCCGCCGCGCGCCGCCGCAGCAGGCTCTGCTTCAGCTTCAGCCGTTCGATCTTGCCCATGTGGTTGCGCGGCAGCCGCTCCAGGAAGTGGAAGTGGACGCGCGCGAAGCCGCGGACGTGGGCCTGGGCGGCGTGGTCGAGCAGGGCCGGCTCGATCGGCGTCGGCGTCTCCAGCACCACGTGGAGCTCGTCCTCGAGGTTCGCGCCGCGTTCGGCCAGGACGCAGACCCCGTCCAGCCCCAGCGCCCGGCCGAGCGCCTCCTCCAGCGGCGCGGCGGGGCGCTTTTCGCCCAGCACCTCGAGCACCTCGGTGGTCCGGCCCATCAGCGCCAGACGGCCGCGGCCGTCGAGCACGCCGAGGTCGCCCGGATAGAACCAGCCGTCGCGGAACACCGCCGCCGACGCGGCCGCATCGTTCAGATAGCCGGTGACGCCGTTGGTCAGCCGCACCCGCACCCGCCCCAGGACGCCCTGGCCGACCGGCCGGTCCTCGTCGTCGACCACCTCGATCCGGCGCGCCGGATGCAGCCGGTGCCAGCGCAGGTCGTCCGCCGTCTCGATCGCCGTGACGGCCCAGGTTCCTGATTCCGTGGAGCCGAGCGCGGTGGCGATGCGCGAGGTCAGCCGCGCGCGCAGCTCGCCCAGCAGGCTGAGAGAGGGCGTGCCGCCGACGGTGATGATCTGCAGCGCGTCGTTGCGAGCCAGCGCGCCGGGCGCCGAGCGCACCAGCTCGGCCAGATAGGCCGGCGTCGCGATGGCGTGGGTGAGGGCCGGCAGGGCGAACGAGCGGTGCGCCTCGCGCCCCTGGTGGAACACCGCGCAGCCGCCGCGCGACCAGGCCAGCAGCGGGGTGTTGTAGCCGCCCGCGGTCCAGAGGCCGAGATTCATCAGGTGCACGCAGAGCGCGTCCCGGTCGTCGCGCAGGTTCGCACCGGAGCTGAGATAGAGCTGGCGGTGCTCCTCGCGCTGGCTGTCCTCGCTCTCCACCGCAAGCTGCACCAGCTTGTAGCGGCCGGTGGTGGCCGAGGTCAGCAGCACGTGGGCGCCCGGCGCGCCGGCGTCCGGCTCGGCCGCCGCGGACGCAGGGCCGTCGCCGGCCGCGAGCAGGTCCGGACCGACCTCGATCCGCGCCACGTCCGGCCCGAGCACGCCCCCCGCCTCGACGCGCGCCTGGCCCTCGCCGGTCGCCAGCGCGGCGATCCGAAGCCCCCGCAGCGCCGCCAGCTCGCTCGCGCTGCGCAGCGCGATGGTGGCGTGGCCGAGGCTGCGCAGGGCGAGGTCGGCGATCCAGGCGAGCGGCAGCGGATCGATCAGGCAGACGACCGTGCTGCGAGGGCCAAGCCCGCTCTCGGCGGCCAGGCGCCGGCGCATCGCGCCGATCGCCCGATCGAACGCCCGATAGCTGACCGGCTGCAGATCGGCGATCAGCGCCGGCGCATCGGGGGTCCTTTCGGCAAATTCGCGGATCTTCTCGACGACGTACAAACGCAACGCACCTGAACCGGATCGGCCGGCGCCCGCGCCGTCCACGCCCTACTCTAGAATGGCCCGCCGCGCGCCGGAAGCGCGGCGCGGGCTTTGCCGCGGAGCCGTCGACTTGGACGGTTGCGTGGTGCGTCGCGACAGCGAGGCCGGAAAATGCGATCGTTGGCACGTCGATGAATGGAGGCCAAAATGAACACCGTGACCCTTTCCGTCGCCTCCCGCGAGGATGTGACGCACCGTGCGCTTGCCGCATTCGACGGGCGAGAGCAGGGCGCTCACGTCTCGTTCGACTCGGCCGAGCTGCTCTGGCAGACGCCGACCCGGAAAAGATGGGAACTGCTGCGCGCCATGACGGGACAGGGGACCATGTCGATGCGCGAGGCGGCCCGGCGCGTCGGTCGCGACATCAAGGCCGTGCATGCCGACGTCCAGGCGCTCGTCAAGGCCGGGGTGATCGATCGGACCGATGCCGGCATCGTCTTTGCGTATGACGCCGTGCACGTCGATTTCACGCTGACGCGCGCAGCCTGATCGCCGCGCGCGCGCCCAGGACCAACATCGCCGCGGTGGCCGCCTGGCGCGCCGAGCGCGACGTCGCCATCCTCCACGTGAGGGCGCCCGACCGGCCATCAGCCGCTGCACGCCGACCTTCGCGGCCTTCCGGTCCGCGGACGGGAGCCGGGAGAGCGCGTCCGTGAAAGTGTCGGCGATGCGGAAGGCCATTGTTCAGTCGAAGCCCGGGCCAGGTATTCTTATCCCTTGAATACCCGGTCGCGATGGTAGCGCAGAAACTGTGCATGTGGTCGCCATTCCGGGCGCGAAGGCGCGATCATCCGCCGGTCCGGCAGCAACAGCCTCGTCGCTGCATCAGGCAATCGATCCGCCGCTACGAGGATCGCCAGATCGTCGTCCACGGACACCAGGCCTCGATCGAACATCCAATGGATCGTGGCCGAAAGGGCGAGGCCGTTTCGCACCGAATCCGGACCATCGTCAGCCACCGGTCGGATATGTGCGGCCTGGGCCTCGGTTCTGCCGCCGCCGTTGACGATCTTGAGGCCTGTCAGGGCGCAGGTATCGCTGTAGGCCCGCTTCACCGACGCCGCGAACGCCGCGTCTCGGAACGGCCTCACCGTCAGACGCTCGACCATTGGCCGCTCGAACGTCGCCGGCTCCTCGTCGAACCCCGCCGCCGGCGCCTGCCCGACGTGCTCCTGAAGGCCGACGAGGGGCGCGAAGCCGGCGGTCAGGATCGCGTCGAATTCGCGGACGGGCATGTTGCGCACCGCTCGGCCAAAGGCGCCCTTGCTGGTCCCCCCATCCTCACGTTGCAGCGCGGCCTCGTAATATCGGCCCGCCTCTCGGAACGGCACGGCGCGGTCAAACTCGATGAAGTCGGCGACGTCGGCGTAAAAGTGGTCGTCGCGGCCGGGGTCGCGGCGGATGCCGATGACCTTCGCCGCGGCGAAGTAGGCCTGCCGCCCCCCCGATTTCGAGCCGGAGGCCTCCATACGGCGGGGCTCGTAATAGACGATCCAATCGCCGACCGTCGCCTCGGCCTGCCGCAGATAGGTGCGGGGGAAATGATAGCGCTGCTCGGGCAGGTCGTCGTACGCAGGCTCGACCTTGGTCAGGAAGACGCCCTTCATGAGGGCTGATCGGGATCGGGCTCCTGCGTCATCGCCCGGATGGCTGGCTCCGCCGCCTGATCCTTCTCGTCTTCCTCGGCGAAGAGACCAAGGTCTAGCTCGGCCTGCCTGGCCCGTTTGCCCTGTTTCCTGGAGGGCGGAACCGGCGAGATCAGTTCGGACTTGCGCCGGCCCTCGAGCGGCGGCGCATCGAGGGGTTGGCCCCTGGCGTCCAGTCCGTGGTGACGCAGCGGCGGCTCGTAGGGCGAATTCAGGATTGGCTGTTCAAAGAACGACTGATGCATGCGGGTCCCCGCGCCAGCTAAGCAGCTTGCCCTCCAGAATTGCAACCGGGCGCGGATCGCGGGTCGGCCCAGCCGATCGCTAACTGCGCCCTAGCCGGGGTCGCCGCGGGTGCATGCTGCCGGCGCCGGAACGTCGGGCGCAGGGCGCGGCGAACGGCGAAGGGACAGCTTTTCATGCGCCATCATCACCGCCAGGCCGGCGCGTTCGAGCGGCTCTCCAGCCAGGTGGCCTCGAGCCTCCTGGGGCATTTCCTGGCCAACCAGGAGGAGATGCTGGAGAAGCTCGAGCGCTTCTTCTTCCCCGACTACATCCGGCTGATCGCTCGCCTGCTGCCGCCGGCGCCGCCCGACGACGGGACTGAGGACGGTGACGACGACTGGGATGCCGGGCCGGCCGAGGGCGGCCCCGTCCCGGCGTTCGCGCCCCGGGCCGAGGCGAGCGGCTGCGGCGAGCCCGGCGAGGCGGCCGCCACCGTAATCAACGGTGAATCTACGGCGCCGGACGCGCCAACCGACCCGCGCGCCGCGGCGATGTCCGGCGGCGCGCGCCCCACGACCGAGGCGACCGCCACCGTAATCAACGGTGAATCTACGGCGCCGGACGCGCAAACCGGCCCGTGCGCCTCCGCGATCTCCGGCGGCGCGCCCTGGGCGATTTGGCCGGCCCCGACCGTTGACAACGGTGAAAATACGGCAAGCGCGGACTGGAGCGCGCCCTTCGCGCCGGCGCGCCCTGGTGCGGATGAGAGGACTCGAACCTCCACGCCTTGCGGCGCCGGAACCTAAATCCGGTGCGTCTGCCAGTTCCGCCACATCCGCGAGGCGCCATGCCTTGGCCCGCGGGCCGTGGTTCGTCAACGGCGAGCCGGGAGGTCGAGCCTTCAGGCCGCGCTGGAAATCGTCCGATCGCTCCCCGGCGCCGCCGTCAGCGCGATCCCCAGTGCCCTCATGACCGCGATCGTCGTCTTCAGGGTCGGGTTGCCGGTCTCGCTGAACGAGCGATAGAGCTGCTCGCGCGAGAGGCCGGTTTCCCTGGCGATCTGGGTCATGCCCTTGGCCCGCGCCACCACGCCCAGGGCATGGGCGATGTAGCCGGCGTCCTCGGTCTTGAAGGCTGCCTCCATGAAGCCCGCGATGGCGTCATCCGAGGTCAGGCCTTCGGCCGGATCAAAGGTGGTCAGCTTCTCCGCCATCCTGCTCGCTCCACGTCGCGGCCAGGCGCTTGGCCCGCTTGATGTCCTTCGCCTGAGTGCTCTTGTCGCCGCCGCACAACAGGATGATCAGCGTGTCGCCCCGCTTCTGGAAACGGACCATTCGACGATGGAGGTCCGCGTCAAAGGCGGCTGGCTTCCAGGCGGCGCCCTTGAAGCTTGGGGAGAGGGCGTGACATAAGGGCGCCTCGTTTCGCGCCGGCGACGGCCGCGATCAAGCTGGAAAGTCGATGCAAGTCATTCAGAAATCAGGCGAAGGCCTGAGCCGCGTCTATGGGGTCACGGTGGCCGTGGCCGAGCTGGGCGCCAAGCTCGAGGCCCGCATCGCCGAGATCGCGCCGCAGATGCGGCTGAAGGGTTTCCGGCCGGGCAAGGTGCCGCCCGCGCACGTGCGCCGCGTCTTCGGCAAGGCGCTGATGGGCGAGGTGGTCGAGCAGACGCTGAGCGAGACCAGCCAGCAGGTGCTGACCGACAACGGCCTGCGCGTCGCCGCCCAGCCCGATCTGCAGCCGCGCTCGGACATGGACGAGGTGATCGCCGGCAAGCAGGACCTCGCCTACGAGCTCAATGTCGAGGTGATGCCCGAGTTCGAGCCGATGGACGTCGCCTCGCTGAAGCTGGAGCGGCCGGTGCATGCGCCCACCGACGCCGAGGTCGGCGAGGCGCTGGCCGAACTCGCCGCCCAGAGCCGCACCTACGAGGCGCGCGCCGGCGCGGACGACGCGGCGCGCGACGGCGATCAGGTGGCGGTCGATTTCGTCGGCCGCATCGACGGCAGGCCCTTCGAGGGCGGAACGGCCGAGGGCGCCCAGATGGTGCTGGGCCAGGGCCAGTTCATCCCCGGCTTCGAGGAGCAGCTCGTCGGCGCCCGCGCCGGCGAGACGCGCACCGTCGCGGTGACCTTTCCGGACGGCTACGCCGTGGAGCGGCTGCGCGGCAAGGCGGCGCAGTTCGAGGTCGAGATCAAGGAAGTGCGCGCGCCCAAGGAGGCCGCCGCCGACGACGCCCTGGCCGAGCGGCTCGGCATGGGCGACCTGGAGGCGCTGAAGAACGCCCTGCGGGTGAACCTGGAGAGCGGCTACGGCCAGACCTCGCGCTTCAAGCTCAAGCGCGCCTTGCTGGATAGGCTCGACGCCGGCCACGTCTTCCCGCTGCCGCCGCGCATGGTCGAGGCCGAGTTCGCCAGCATCTGGGCCCAGGTGGACGCCGACCGCGAGCGCGGCGAGCTCGCCCCCGAGGACGCCGGCAAATCCGAGGAAACGCTCAAGGACGAATACCGCAGGATCGCCGAACGGCGCGTGCGGCTGGGTCTGGTGCTGGCCGAGATCGGGCGGCGCGCCAACGTCGCGGTCTCGGAAGCCGAACTCACCGAGGCGATGCGCCAGGAGGCGCTGCGCTACGGCGCCCAGGCGCAGGCGATGTTCGACATGCTGCGCGGCAACGCCAACGCCCAGGCGCAGCTGCGCGCGCCGATCTACGAGGAGAAGGTGGTCGACCTCATCCTGGCGCGCGCCGAGGTCGTCGACCGGGCGGTGACCAAGGACGAACTGATGGCCGAGGACGAGCTGCCGCAAGGCTATGGCGCGTCCGAGCCGGCGCCCAAGGCGAAGCCGGCAAAGAGCGCCAAGCCCAAGGCCGCCAAGGCCGCGCCAGCCGAATCCGTCGCCGAACCCGCCGCCGAACCCACGGCCCCCAAGGCCAGGAAGGCCGCGGCCGCCCAGCCCGAGCGCGGAGCCGCCGCGCCTGCATCGCCCGCGCCCAAGGCGAAGGCGCCCCCAAAAACCAGGGCCGCCAAGGCCAAATCCGAATAGGATAGATCCTCGCAGGCGCCCCCGTGCTCCCTCTCGTCGAAAGTTCATCCATGCCCGATCGCACCTTTCTCAACCTCGTGCCCATGGTGGTCGAGCAGTCCAGCCGCGGCGAGCGCGCCTTCGACATCTTCTCGCGGCTGCTGCGCGAACGGGTGGTGTTCCTGAACGGTCCGGTGGACGACAACATCTCGGCGCTGATCTGCGCCCAGCTGCTCTATCTGGAGAGCGAGAACCCCAAGAAGCAGATCGACATGTACATCAACTCGCCTGGCGGCATCGTCACCTCGGGCCTGGCGATCTACGACACCATGCAGTACATCCGCTGCCCGGTCTCCACCGTCTGCATGGGCATGGCCGCCTCGATGGGCTCGTTCCTGCTGATGGCCGGCGAGAGCGGCCAGCGCGTCGCCCTGCCCAACGCCCGCATCATGGTGCACCAGCCTTCCGGCGGCTTCCAGGGCAAGGCCTCGGACATCGAGCGCCACGCCGAGGACATCATCAAGACCAAGCGGCGGCTGAACGAGCTTTACGCCAAGCACTGCGGCCGCAGCTACGAGGAGGTCGAGAAGACCCTCGACCGCGACTACTTCATGAGCGCCGAGGAGGCCAAGGAGTGGGGCATCGTCGACCACATCTTCGAAAGCCGCGCCCAGGCCGAAGCCGCGGCCGGGTAGCGACGGAGCGACGCTTCACCCGCCTGGCGCATCGGCCGCCGCAGCGTCGTTCCCCCAACCCACTCATCCCCAAACCCGCACATCCCGGCGAAAGCCGGGACCCAGGCAGGAGGTCCGACAGGGCGCAGGCCGTCGCTTTCCATCAGCAGGCGATCGATGGCGAGCGCCTTCGCGCACTTCGTGGTTGAATGACCGCGTTCACCCGACTGTCCTGGACTCCGCGCGCGCGCCTTCAGTCCCCGCGGAACGCCGGCTTGCGCTTTTCGAAGAAGGCGCGCGCGCCTTCGCGAAGATCGTCGGTCTCGCTGGTCAGCATCCACTGGTCGCGGTCCATGATCGAGGTGGCGCGGTTGAGGGCGCCGGCGGCGGCGTTGACGGCTTCCTTGGTCATGCGCACCGGGATCGGCGGCAGGGCGGCGACCTTCGCCGCCCAGGCGCGGGCGAGCGCCAGCGCCTCGCCCGCCGGCGTCGTCTCGTCGACGAGGCCCCAGGCCAGCGCCTGGCCGGCGCCGCAGGGCTCGCAGAAGATGGCGAGGCGCTTGGCGCGGGCCGGGCCGGCGAGCGAGGCCAGCCGCGGCAGCGAGCGCCAGCTCATGTTCATGCCCAGCGCCACCTCGGGCAGGCGCAGATAGGCGCCCGCCCCGGCGATGCGGAAGTCGCAGGCGAGCGCCAAGGCCGCCGCGCCGCCGATGCAATAGCCTTCGATGGCGGCGATGGTGACCTGCTCCAGATCCTCCCAGGCCTGGCACATGTCGGGTCCCAGCCGCGCCGCCTGGCGCCGCTCCAGCCGGGTGGCGCCCGGCCGGGCGGCGCGCTCGGGGTCGGCGAGGTCGGCGCCGGCCGAGAAATAGCTTTCGCCGCCGGCCAGGATCACCGCCTGGACCTGAGTCGAGCCGGCGAGATGCGCGGCCGCCTCGGTGAGCTGGCGCATCAGCGAGATCGAGAAGGCGTTGCGCGCCGCCGGCCGGTTCAGGCGCACCTCGGCCACGGCGCCGTCGACGCGGATCGCGAGATCCGGCAGGGCAGGGAACCTGGTCATGGCCGGCGATGCGCCGGGAGAGCCGGTCTCATGGTCTGGCGCCCCTGGGCCTCGCGCCGAACACCTTCAACCCGGGCTCGTCGGTCATGGTCAGCATCTCGCGGTCGCCGTCGCTGTCGCCATAGGCCGCTTCCAGGCGCACGTCCTGGCCGAACGCCTCGCGCAGGCGCCGGGCCTTCTCGGGTCCGCGGCAGTTGAGGCCGTCGAGTTCGCCCGTGGCGCGCCGGGACGCATCGAAGCCCAGCCGGGTGCCGATGACGCATTCGGCGCCCAGGCCGCGGCCGAACGGCTCGACCAGGAACTGCGGACTGGCGGTGACGATGACGAGCCGCGCCCCCTCGCCCTGCCATCGGCGCCAGGCGCGCACGGCGTCGGGTCTGAGCAGCGAGCGCGCCCGCTGGGCGGCGAAGGCCCGGGCCTGACCCTCCAGTTCGCCGCGCGCCGCACCCGCCAGGAACGCGGCGATCGCCGCGGCCTTGATCTTGCCGCGGTCGCGATCGCGCAGGTACCCGAGCCCCGCCGGCGCGAGCTTCACGAGCCCGGCGCCATAGCGGCGCATGCCGCAGCGCCAGATCAGGAAGGCCTGAAAGCTGTCGCGCCAGGTGAGCGTGCCGTCGAAATCGAAGGCCACCAGCGGCCGGAATGCGAGATCCCGGCGCGCGGCCTGGGGCTGGCGCCCCGGCGCGGTCCCTCCCATATCGGGCGGCGCTCCCATGCCGGGTGGGGCTCCCATGCGGGGTGGGGCTCCTTGTCTCATGCGCCCAAAAAGCGACATCGCGTCCACTTACCTGCCGCGGCCCCGGCGTGACAGGCTTGTGATCCTCGCGCAGATCGAGGAATGTCAAGGATTAGACAACTCGCGGCGCCTATCCTGCATCCCTGGCAGGGTGGAACGCCCGGTGACGGTCGGCGTTCGGCCATGACAAGCGCCGTCGAAGAGTGAGAGACGACGATGACCAAAGCGGCGAGCGGCGACAGCAAGAGCACCCTCTACTGCTCTTTCTGCGGCAAGAGCCAGCACGAGGTCCGCAAGCTCATCGCCGGACCGACGGTGTTCATCTGCGATGAATGCGTCGAGCTGTGCATGGACATCATCCGCGAAGAGCACAAGATCGCCTTCGTCAAGTCCAAGGACGGCGTGCCGACGCCGCGCGAAATCCGCGAGGTGCTCGACGATTACGTGGTCGGCCAGGACCACGCCAAGAAGGTGCTGTCGGTGGCGGTCCACAACCACTACAAGCGCCTCAACCACGCCCAGAAGAACAACGACGTCGAACTGGCGAAGTCCAACATCCTGCTCGTCGGCCCCACGGGCGTCGGCAAGACCCTGCTGGCCCAGACTCTGGCGCGAATCATCGACGTGCCCTTCACCATGGCCGACGCCACCACTCTGACCGAGGCGGGCTACGTCGGCGAGGACGTCGAGAACATCATCCTGAAGCTGTTGCAGGCCGCCGACTACAATGTCGAGCGGGCGCAGCGCGGCATCGTCTATATCGACGAGGTCGACAAGATCAGCCGCAAGTCGGACAACCCCTCGATCACCCGCGACGTCTCCGGCGAGGGCGTGCAGCAGGCGCTGCTGAAGATCATGGAAGGCACCATCGCCTCGGTGCCGCCCCAGGGCGGGCGCAAGCACCCGCAGCAGGAGTTCCTGCAGGTCGACACCACCAACATGCTCTTCATCTGCGGCGGCGCGTTCGCCGGCCTCGAGAAGATCATCTCGAGCCGCGGCAAGGGCACCTCGATCGGCTTCTCGGCCAAGGTCGCCGATCCGGACGAGCGGCGCACCGGCGAGATTTTGCGCCAGGTCGAGCCCGACGACCTGCAGCGCTTTGGCCTCATCCCCGAGTTCATCGGCCGCCTGCCGGTGATCGCCACCCTCGACGACCTCGACGAGCCGGCCCTGGTGCAGATCCTCACCGAGCCGAAGAACGCCTTCGTCAAGCAGTACCAGCGCCTCTTCGAGATGGAGAACGTCGGCCTCAACTTCTCCGAGGACGCGCTGAAGGCCGTCGCCCGCAAGGCCATCGCCCGCAAGACCGGCGCGCGCGGCCTGCGCTCGATCCTGGAGGCCATCCTGCTCGACATCATGTTCGATCTGCCCACCATGCAGGGCGTCGAGGAGGTGGTGGTCAACGCCGAGGTGGTGGAGGGCCGCGCCCAGCCGCTGCTGATCTACGCCGAGAAGAAGGGCGGCGCGGCTTCGGCCTGACGCGCACGCCGTCCCTCGTCCCAGCCGGCCGACGCGAGAGGGCGGCGCGGGTGATCGGCGCTCCGGGCTTGCGAGGTTTTTTATTGCCGCCTCTGGCGCTGCTCTGCACGAAGCGTGCGCCGCGCGGCGCGCCGGTGGGATCGGGTTCGAACTTCGCGGTCACGCCCGCGGCGCCTTGCCGCCGGCGCCGCGGCCTCGCTTGAATGCAGGCGGCAAGCATCCACATAATTCGCCGATACCGCCGCCGGGGCTCGGCGGACGGGCCGCCCGACTCGGCGCATCGTCGAGTAACCGCGGTCCGTTGAGGCCAGGCGCGCCTCTCGAGCTTTCCAACAACCGCGCCGGCCAGGAGCTTAAGAGCATCATGTCCGAGACCAACACCCTGCCAGTGCTGCCGCTGCGCGACATCGTCGTCTTCCCGCACATGGTCGTCCCGCTCTTCGTCGGCCGCGAGAAGTCGGTGCGCGCCCTCGAGGAGGTGATGCGCGGCGACAAGCGGATCCTCTTGGCCACGCAGAAGGACCGCGACCAGGACGACCCGGCGCCGAAGGACATCTACGAGGTCGGCGTGCTGGCCAGCGTGCTGCAGTTGCTGAAGCTGCCGGACGGCACGGTGAAGGTGCTGGTGGAGGGCCTGTCGCGCGCCGCGATCGTCGCCTTCACCGCCCGGGAGGCCTTCTACGAGGCCCAGGCGGTGTCCGTCGGCGAGGAGGGCGGCGAGGCGCACGAGGCCGAGGCGCTGTCGCGCGCGGTGATCGAGCAGTTCGAGAACTATGTGAAGCTGAACAAGAAGGTCCCGCCCGAGGCCCAGGCGGCGATTCCGCAGATCGCCGATCCGGGCGCGCTCGCCGACAACATCGCCGCCCATCTGGCGGTGAAGATCACCGACCGCCAGCAGCTCCTGGAGATCTTCAACGTCGTCAAGCGCCTGGAAAAGGTCTTCGCCCTGATGGAGGGCGAGATCAGCGTGCTGCAGGTGGAGAAGAAGATCCGTTCGCGCGTCAAGCGGCAGATGGAGAAGACGCAGCGCGAGTATTACCTGAACGAGCAGATGAAGGCGATCCAGCGCGAGCTGGGCGAGCAGGACGACTCCCGCGACGAGCTGATCGAGCTGGAAAAGCGGATCAAGAAGACCAGGCTCTCCAAGGAGGCCAAGGCCAAGGCCCAGGGAGAGCTGAAGAAGCTGCGCAACATGAGCCCGATGTCGGCGGAGAGCACCGTCGTGCGCAACTATCTCGACTGGCTGCTGTCGATCCCCTGGGGCAAGGCCAAGACCAAGCCGATCGACGTCGCCAGGGCCGACGAGATCCTCGAGGCCGATCACTACGGCCTGGAGAAGGTCAAGGAGCGCATCCTCGAATATCTGGCGGTGCAGGCGCGCACCGGCTCGCTGAAGGGGCCGATCCTGTGCCTCGTCGGCCCTCCGGGCGTCGGCAAGACCTCGCTCGGCCGTTCGATCGCCAGGGCGACGGGGCGCGAGTTCGTGCGCCTCTCCCTGGGCGGCGTGCGCGACGAGGCCGAGATCCGCGGCCACCGGCGCACCTACATCGGCTCGATGCCCGGCAAGATCGTCCAGTCGATGAAGAAGGCCAAGACCACCAACACCTTCTTCCTGCTCGACGAGATCGACAAGATGGGCGCCGACTGGCGCGGCGATCCCTCCTCGGCGCTGCTGGAAGTGCTCGATCCGGAACAGAACTCGACCTTCAACGATCATTACCTCGAGGTCGACTACGACCTCTCCCAGGTGATGTTCGTCACCACCGCCAACAGCCTCAACATGCCGCAGCCGCTTATGGATCGGATGGAGATCATCCGCCTGCCCGGCTACACCGAGGACGAGAAGGTCGAGATCGCCAAGCGCCACCTGCTGCCCAAGCTCGCCAAGGACCATGGCCTGAAGGAAGGCGAGTGGATCGTGCCGGACAAGGCGATCCACGACCTGATCCGCCACTACACCCGCGAGGCCGGCGTGCGTTCGCTGGAGCGCGAACTGGGCAATCTCGCCCGCAAGGCGGTGCGCGACATGGCCGTCGGCCAGCTCTCGCTGCTGCGCGAGCGCCGCGCCCGGGGCGACAACACCCTTCAGCCCACCACGCTGCCGCTGTCGATCACCGTCGACGACGAGCTGCTGGACAAGTACGCGGGGGTGCGCAAGTTCCGCTACGGCGAGACCGACGAGGAGGACCAGGTCGGCATCGTCACCGGCCTCGCCTACACCGAGTTCGGCGGCGACATCCTCACCATCGAGGCGGTGAAGATGCCCGGCAAGGGCCGCATGTCGATCACCGGCAACCTCAAGGAGGTGATGAAGGAATCGATCGCGGCGGCGGCGTCCTACGTGCGCTCGCGCTCGACCCGGTTCGGCATCGCCCCACCCGTCTACGAGAAGACCGACGTCCACGTGCACGTGCCGGAAGGCGCGACGCCCAAGGACGGGCCCTCCGCCGGGGTGGCGATGGCGGTGGCGATCACCTCGGTGCTCACCGGCGTTCCGGTCCGCAAGGATCTGGCCATGACCGGCGAGATCACCCTGCGCGGCCGGGTGCTGGCCATCGGCGGATTGAAGGAGAAGCTGCTGGCGGCGCTGCGTTCGGGGGTCAAGACGGTGCTGATCCCGCTCGAGAACGAAAAGGATCTCGCCGAGGTGCCCGACAACGTCAAGTCCGGCCTGACGATAGTGCCGGTCGCGACGGTCGACGAAGTGCTGGCGCGCGCCCTCACCGCGCCGCTGATCCCGATCAAGTGGAACGAGGCCGATCAGAAGGCGACGCTCGTCACCGACGACGACGAGGACGAGGAGGTCGATCCCATGTGGCGCCGCCCCAGCCCCGGCGCCGGCCGGCCCGCGCCGACGCCGCCGGCGGTGTAGCGGCCGTCCGGACCGGTCGGGCGCGGGCTCGGGGGGGAATCTCGTCCGAGCCCGCACGGCGATGTGATCCGATGGCGAAAGGGTCGATTCGCAGAGGCTTGACCACCATCGCCGTCTCCCCGGACGGCCTGAAAGGGCGAGCCGGGGCCGGACGTTCCGCTTCCGGGACGACTTCCAGCTCGGCTGCGGCGCGTCCGGCCCCGGCTCGCGCTTCGCTTGGCCGGGGTGATGGCGATGATTGGCGTCTCATCGACTTGGGCGCTGTGCCGTGTCCGAGCCCGCGAGCCCCCTGGACGCGCGGCTTTGGTTGGGCCTTTAGTTCGATCCTTAAGGCAGAGAGAGAAAGAGAGAGGCGGGGAGGTCTCGCGCGCCCCGCCCTCGGGGGAGGCGAGCATGACCAAGGCCGAGCTGATCGCGGACATCGCCCAGCGCACCAAGCTGTCGCCGGATCAGGCGAGGGGGGCGCTCGACGCCTTCGTCGCGTCCGTGACGGCGAGCCTGAAGCGCGGCGAGCAGGTCCGCCTGGTCGGCTTCGGCCGCTTCGAGCCGGTGGCGCGGCCCGCCGGCCTGGCGCGCAATCCCAAGACCGGCGTCAAGGTCAAGCGCGCCGCCTGCACGACCGCCCGCTTCCGCATCGGCGAGAGCCTGAAGAGCGCGCTCAACTGAGCCTTCCCCCCGGGCGCGGGGCGGAAGGGGCGCGCGAGAGTCATCGCGCGCGCCCCCTCCGACGCCCGACGCTGCCGCGCCGGGCGCCACCTCCCCCGTTTCACGGGTGAGGAGGAAGTTCCCTTCATCATCCTTCCCCGCTTGCGGGGAAG
>Ga0307373_10006780_pt1 | contig 18094 bp, 23 predicted proteins | sample OX2MG_FD_202534 | JGI IMG/M metagenome (GOLD analysis project Ga0307373, IMG submission 202534) | Soil microbial communities from Risofladan, Vaasa, Finland - OX-2 | ecosystem: Environmental > Terrestrial > Soil > Coastal area > Acid sulfate soil | place: Finland: Risofladan, Vaasa | collected...
CTTTATGCTTCAAAAGGGACTTCCCGCCCATGAGGACAGGCGCAGATCTGAAAGGGATTACAAATGCGGAAGTGCCACTTTATGGTTCAACCCGGTGCCATCTTATGGTTCAAGGGACAGTTGGGATGAAATCCGAGAATGCGCAGCTGCGGACGCAGTTTCGTGGGGAAGGAACGCCGACTGTCAAACGCAAGCTGATCTTCGCTTGCGGCTTCCCATGTCCACACCTTGAACGGATCGAACAGATTCAGTTGGCGTATCAATTCGCCGCTGCTGAGCTGGAAAAGATCACACACGAAATAACCGCCGATGTCATTGGGTGATCTTTGTCCTCGCTGAAGGAACCGTCTGCGTAAATATCCCGGATGCCGACCTGCCACAACTGCCGCGTCAGGATTTCAAGGTTGTCAACGAGATGCAACCGCCAAGCGTGATCCCAAGTGGGATAGCGTGCAGAGTCGCCAGGACCGAGTACCAGGATCGACTCGCGCAATTCCTCGAACGACACTTCAAAGTCGCCCGATGGCAGGAGTCCGTCGAGCGATGTCAAGGCATCTTCGGATTCCAAATTCGCCTCGAGTCCGCGCGATCCCAAGGCGAGAGACCTGTTCCTCGGGTCGGTGAGGTTCGAATTCGAACGGCTGATGGAGTACATACTGACTCATCGCATCTGAAACTGCTTGTCAAAGTCTTCTGTTCTGATTTCGAAGTTCTCCGGACCGCCATCCTGTAAGGCGCGGAGCAGAGCCTTCTGCTCCGCCGCTTGGACCCAGGCTTCGAGGTCGCGCCCGCTCAATGCCCGATCCTTGGTCTGATCTGCAAGCAGACCGGCGCCGTCTTTCAACGGGAAGCCTATCTTCTTGCCCGTCAACATGTTAGTTAGTAACCGAATGCGGGCATTCCGGTCCGGCAATGGAATGACGAGCTTCTCCTGAAACCGGCTGCGAACGGCGGCGTCAATTCGCTCGAGGCGATTGCTGGCGGCGACAAGGAAAACGTGACTTTCGCGGACGTTGATGCCGTCCATCTCCTGGAGGAGTTGGCCGACAATCTCATCCGTCAACTGGTCATTTCCGCCGGCAGTCGCACGGTCAGGCGCGATGACATCCAACTCGTCCAGAAACAGGATCGCCGGAGCACTTGACCGCGCGCGCTCAAAGAGCAGTTTCACCCGATTTCCACTCTGCCCAAGGTAATTGGCCTTCACATCGGCCGTGGTAGCCGAAAGAAACGTCAGGCCACTCTCATTGGCGAGCGTTCGGGCGACCTGGGTTTTTCCCACGCCGGATGGACCGGCCAACAAGAGACTTCGTGGAATCGAGACTCCCTGCGCCTGCCACTTCTCTGCATCACGAAGCAATGCACAGATTAGTTTCAGGCGATCAAGAATCGCGTCGTCGAGCACCAGAGTCTCCCAACCAGCCTTGCCGTCCACCTTTGTGTTGTGCGACTTTCTCGCCGCGCTGATGGCTTCCAGAAAGCGCTCCCGTGTAGGTTCCGCAGGGTACGCAATCGCACGAACGGATATCGCGAGTTGCTTGAGATCCCGGCCACTCATTCCCTGGGTCAGCACTGCTGCTTCCTGCGGCGCCTCCATCAAGGGGCCCAGGGCCTGAACCTCCTGAGAGAGTATCTGCCGCCGATCATCCTCTCCGGGAAGTTTCAACTCGACCTCCCAACCGAACCGGGAGAGAATGGCGTCATCGAGCATATCGCGCCGGTTGGTGGCTCCGATCACCCAGACCTGAGCGTTCCCACGAATGCCGTCCCACTCGGCCAAGAATGCTTGAACTATATCGGTGGCAAACGCATCCGTTTCGGCCGCCCCCCTGCGGCCAAGAATGCCTTCACATTCGTCGATGAAGATGATCGCGGGCTGATGCGTTCTCGCCCGATCCCAGACTTCGCGGACGCGCTTGCCGCTCGCCCCCACTTTCTGCTCCTTCAAGTCGGCCAGCGAGAGCATCTGAAAGTCACAGCCCATCGTGTCTCGGAGTGTGCGTGCAACCAGAGTCTTGCCGGTTCCCGGAGGCCCGGTAAGTAACAGGCCACGGGGAGCAGCCGGGTCATTCTTCTCGAACAATTCAGCCCTGCGCAGAATGTCGAGCTTCTGGCGTTCTGGAATGTAGACTCGCCTCCATGCCTCGGCCGCGCCGTCGATCCGGCACAGATTCGCGGAAGCACGCGTCAACTGCTCTTTCTTATCCCAGCTTGCCCGAAGAGGTGCAAAACTCTCTTCAGCAAACCGCAATTCAACTTGGAAAGCGGCAAGCTCTTGTGCAAAGACTTTAGGCAGGGCCTCTTGCATGTTCCAAGTCACGCCGTCCTTGATGCATTTGAACGAGCGAAACGTCACATAATTCCTCGATGGGAGAATGACGAAAAGGTCATCGGTGCGCCAACCGACAATCACGACGGCCCTACCCAACTCGAACTCCTTCCCGTCGGAATCTGGAGAATCTATAAGATCAAATTCCCCTTTTCTTCCGGGTGTGCGCACGAACCTCAGTGGGCTGTGTGCAAAGGGTATCCACACCTCGACCCTGGCCTCCCGCAAAAACGTACGCTTGGCTTCGCGGATGATCCCGAAGTTCCAACCCCACAACTGGCGCAAGGGAACGCCCAATTCCGCCATACTCCGCTTGAGAAGCCTCTGGAGGAATCCCGTTTTTGACAAGCAGAAATTGATCCACACGTGCTCGGCATCGTTCTCCGCAAAGGACTGTTGCAGTCGGCCAACAGCCTCTTCATAGATTTGCCTGCGCTCTGCCCAGTATTGTTCCAATGCCGTGGTCATGGGGGAAGGCTCCACAACGATACCGTCATTGTAGGACGGAATGGCCGTAAAAGGGTCAGCCAAAATGATCATGGGCGCCTCCCGGAAAGTTCGGTTTTTTACATTGTTCAGCCTTACGCCGCCCTGGCCACTTCCAGATGAGAAGCCAAAACGATACATCCGGGGGAAGCTGGACCCGAGTCCGGACCACTGGGCGGGTGGTCTATCAGCGTGGACAGATGCAGGACAAGCCCGCTGCCGCATTTACCACAAAGCTCAGCGGGGGAGTTCGTAACGTTTTCGCAGTTCTTGCAGTAGATTGCCTTGTCGACTGGGATACTGACGAGGCGGTGCGCAGGGCGAAGCACCTTGACCTGACACATGAGATCCCTCCCGATGAGCGCGGCACTACTATGCAACCTGCTGGCCGGTGATGGCTTCGAGTTCCTCCACCAATTGCTTCAATGCCGCCAGGCTGGGGAGACTCGTGATCGAGGCGATCTTCAGGTTGTCCATGACAGCGATGAAAGTGGCATCGCCGACCATGTCAACCAGCACATGAAGCCGCTCAAATCCGCGCGTCGCAGCCTGCATCCACTCCACAACATTCTTCTGCCGGTCTGCATTCGGGATCGTTCGGGAGTCGCTGCTATGACCGGCCCGGCGCAGAATCTCCGCGTAGATAGGCTCTCCCAGTGTGTTGCGGAAGCCCTCAATGTCGGCAGTCAGCTTGTGATCGACAGGGCCACGCACATCGCCGGCTTGGCCGTTCGCGGGAGCCATGGTCACTCCCGGCGGCAGTGCCCACTCCGGCAATATCGGGATCGCAACAGGTTCGCCGCGCCCGTTCAAATGCACCCAGGTCTCCTCGAAACGATAGAGATACCGCCCGAGGCCGAAGCAACTGCAGGCGCGTTTGAAGGCCTGCGCATCGGCCGCGGTCACTGCGTTCTCGCGGTCCGCCCACTCTTCTCCGGTGCCGGTGTGGCTGCCCAAGCGGCTGATTGTGACGGCGGTCGCCACCAGCAACTTGCTGGTCACAATCACCTTGCCTCTGTCCATGCGGGTCAGGGACGGTACGGTCGAGATCGTGTACTCGCGCGTCCACCCCGCCGGCGTGAAGAGCTGGTTGAGCCGATCCGTGTAGGCCCGTGGATCGGCGAATGGAAGGATTGCGCCCGACCGCCGATCATCCGATGTGCGCATGACCCGCCATTTGATCTGAGCCGGATCGAATGGCACTTCGAGTTGAGCGAAGAGTTTCTCCCGCTCCGCTCCTGCGAATTTCGCTGCTGTTGCCATAGCTCAACTCCCTTCTGTGCGAAACCTCCAGTGAGCTTTCTGTTGAACCCAAACGCACCGAGAGCGCCCCATGAGGCGCTCTCGGTGAAAGCGTGGAAGCGACGAAGCCCAGTTTTAGTAGGGCACCTCTGATGCCTCAATCTCGGGTTCGGCGCTGAATTCTTGCGGCACGAAGCCGTTCCCACTGGCATTGTGCTCCGGTCCGTTCGCGCCATTCGAGGCAGGCCCGTGCGACAGAAGGCTGACCTCATGCACAACCACTTCCGTGCGAAACTTCCGCTGTCCAGTTTCTCGATCCTCCCAGGAGCGCGTACGAAGTTCGCCCTCGACAAAGATTCTTGAACCCTTCCGGACATAGTCGCGAAGGATCTCGCCGATCCGCTGGTAGCCAACCAGGTTGTGCCACTCGGTGCGCTCTTGCCACTCGCCCTGGTTGTCTTTGTAACCGTCACTGGTCGCCAGCGAAAGATTGACCAGGGTTCCACTCCGCAGGATGTGGACCTCCGGGTCTTTGCCGGCATGGCCCAGTAAGATGACTTTGTTGACGCTCTTGCCCATGATCTTCTCCCTTCCATCAGATTTGTCTTGATCCGTACACGTGCTCAAGTGCCTGTTCCCGGCCGATCTCGGCGTAGTCGCCATCGACATACTGGTAGAATCGGCTGGTAGCCGCCTCGATATTCAGATAGCGTCGTGTATCACGGTGCTTGTAGAGCACGATCCCACCGGCACTACCCATGAACATGAAGTCTGCACAATGCTCCTGCGAGAGGACGCCCTCAAGAGGCTTCCAGTTCGGCGCTCCAACATCGATTTCGCGATTCATGAGGCACCTCCAGTTGTGATCGAGGGCGGCACCGCGACGTGCGTATGTTTGCAGCCGAGGCACGCGAGCGCACCGGTGATCTTGCGAATTGCTTCTTCGAAGCGCTCAGGATGCCGCCGCATCTCGCCCGCCGGGGTGTAGAAGACCGGAGCGATGGAACCACGCAGCCGCTTGTTCTCCGGGTTCCAAAGATCGATGGCAAGCGTTCCCTGGTTACCACGGAAGAGCAAGGTCGAGGTTATGACCGGCCGGACTCGGCTTCCATTGTTTACGAGCGAGTGCTTTGAGATTGCCATTTCATAGGTGTGGCCAATGCGCAGCATTTCGATTCGGATCAACTCCTGCGCGATCACAATTGCGTGCCGTCCGTTGCCGGATAGCGAATCAATCGGCTGCAACCATTGGAGCGGAGTTCCATCGGCATCGAGATATGCGCAGTAGCGGCCCATGTCAGCGACAGCGCCTCCGGATTCAGTTGCTCGTAAAACGTATCGCTTGGCCAGATGTTGGTGCTCTATCGAGACACTGGACTGGCAGTAGATGCCGCGCTTCTCCAAAGCTCTCAAGATCGGCCGTGGAATCGGAAGACCATACCGCGCAAACCGCGTGGCTTCTGGTTCACCATTCGGCGTTGCGGAGACTGCTACCTGAGTGGATCGTTTCATCGGGTTCGCCTCCTCTACACTGCTTGTTGTGTGCGGATTGGCTGTCCCAGTGCCGCGCGAATCTCTTCCTTGGTACAGCCGGCCCAGCACTTGTAGAAGCGCGGATTCTTGATCTGGATGGCGAGGTTATCGCCAGTGCGGTCCCGGCCAATCTGCGCGCAGGACGGGCACCTCGCCCACAAGTTGCGGCTATCCTTGCGCGTGGTGCGGATGTGCTCAAGGATTCGGAACTCATGTTGTCCAGCGGAAGAAGTTGTTGGAATGTACGGAGCAGTGACAACCGGCTTGTACGCTTCTGGCAGACTCATTCCCTGGATGAAGGTTTTCAGTCCATCCTCGGTTAGCTTCCTCAGGCCGTTGAGGTAGGCGAGTTGCGCCTCCGGGGCTACGTCCGCGTCATAGAACCAGTACCGCAGATTCGTTTTTCGATGTACGCCAAGTGGCGCGCGAATGGCGTTGCCGTACTCGCCGTCATCGATCCGGTCCTGGCGCGGGAAGACTTCAATGCCTTCCTTGAGACCGCCGCCTTTGACCGGAACTCCGAGCCGGAGCGCCAGGTTGTAGATATAGATTCGGCACTCGGCGGCCAGCAAAGGCCTGTCGCCGAAGATCCAGAGATGACCGCCGCGGCGCGATTGTTCGAGTGCGGCTTCTACACCATCCAGCTTCAGCTCCCACTGCAACTGAAAGAGCGATTGCACGGCGCCATCGAAGTCGGCGTCGATTGCGACCCACTTCGAGCGTTGGGTCTCCGGGTTGATCGCATACAAGTTGATTGTGATGTCGCCGTTCAAGTGCATACGCGCCACATCCACGTCGAGAGGCTTCGGTGCCTTGGTCTGCCAATCCCGTGCCAGGTAATACGGGACAGAACCATTCGGCAGTGGCTGGTTTGCCTGCATCCCGAAAGCGCGCCGGTTCACAAACAAGCGCATGAAGTTGTTTGCCGTCTCCCGGCTCACACAGAATTTCGCATACATCGCTGGGCCTCCTTTCCTGAGGTGGTGTGGTTGTACCCCGACCTCGAATCTCGGTCAAATTGCTTGAGAGGCATAGTTGGCTCGTGTATCGCGGTTTGAAACGACAAGAGAAGACGAGGGCCCGGATTGATTTGCCGAACCCTCGCATGGCTGGTCACACTTGATGGGCGAAACGCGGAAAGCTGTGCCGGAATTCGGCAGCGGGCCTCCGGTTGTTGGGAAAGCTGACGCGCTCCGTGCCGATGCCAGGAAAGGCTGCGGCTTCTGCGAGGGCGTAACGATTTGCGAGCGAGCGAATGCGGCTTGCGGATTGACGCATGGGGTTCCTCCAGTTTGTGAGTTTTGGTTGAGCAAGGAAACTGCGATGGATGGGGCGGGGTGGAATTACGCCTGAGCCGGTTGCATCTGGGCGAGCAACAGGCCAGGCTGCTCCACATAGCTGAACAGCTTGTATTCGGAGAAGATGCGGTCGAAGCTCTCCGAAGTGAAGCGGTCTTCGCAGCCTTCGAACGACAGCATGTACCAGACCTCACGCTGGCGGTCGAAGACATAGACGGCGCCCGACTCTGGATTTTCGGGAGCCATTTGCAGAAGCAGAACGCCCTTTGGCGTCTGTATCCAGCGGGTGGCAATCGCCTCACCGAGCTCCAGGAATGCGGCGACTGTCTGTTGAATGGTGCCAGTGACGGAATTGCGCCAGTCGAACATCCGGTATGCGAACATCTTTCCAAGACTGCGTTCCATCGTGATCTCTCCTTCCTGTTTGGATTTGTGGACGGCTTGACTGTTGACTACGGACGGTCCCTGAAGGTCAGGAACCACATGCGCGCAAGCGACGCGATCAATCCTAGAATCAAGATCGCGAAGGCAGCGCGCAGGATCGGCGCGTTGAAAAGGGCCGTGAACACGGACGGGGCGAAGGTCAGCACGACGTCGGCATCTGCGCCCGTAAGCAGAAGTGAAATTACAAATCTGAGGATGAACTGTTTGGACAACATGGGGACAATTGCCGCGCGCGCCGCAGTGATCGGACGAATATCCGGCATGAGTTTCTCCTTAAGATGTGGGATTTGTTCTGAACAGTGGGTGATGGAAAGTGGCAGGGCGAACAGGAATGGTTCGCTGGGAACGAATCAAACCCGGTGCAGATTGCAGAAACACGTGCAGTCTATTCCGCAATCCAAGGGCAACCGGGCGACAGACAGCGACAACCATGAGAGCCAATTACAATCACGAGCTGCCACAACCTTGCTTTTTGATTTGGGAGGAAAGCAGACGCTCCGAATGCAACGTCAGGCAACCAGCAGCGCAGAATTACATTACGGCTCCGGTCCGTTGGGCTGCCGGAAATCGAATCTGCCGTATACCAGACGCGCACGATTGAGTCCTCCGCAATCGTGTTCTTCTGTTCCGCACGTCTACAGATCACGCTCCCACGCTTCTTGATTCTGCATAAATCTCGCCAATTCTTTCCAAACGACCACCATCCCTACAAAACCACCAAAAACCAATCGACAAACAAGGGGATAGTCAGAATGTATCCTGCACAGCCATCGAAAGATACGAGGCTGTGGATTTGTTCAATGGGATGCAAATGGGAAGGCAATGGGATCGGAATAGGAAGCTAATAGGTCAGAATAGGCAGCCCGCGGACTACAGGCAATGCCGTGGACATTTTGAGCGGAGGTTGTGCCACGGCACAGGCATCTCAGTCAAAAAGAAACTCGCGGAAGGAGACGACATTGCTCTTCGATAGATTCGTGAGCACTCTTGTATCGAGGAGATCGTGCTGAAATGCAGCGCTCAGTGCGAACCCGATTCTCTTGCCGACGTTACGGATTTCGCTGGCAAGAACGTAAAGGATCTGCGCATTCGGCGTCAGGTACAGCACCGTGTCCGTGGCCTTTTCCGCGGCAAGTACCCGGCACAGCTCCTCATACCGCGCACTTCCTTTGAGGGTTCTCTCGAACTCAATTGCGAAACTCTTTGTCTGATTTCCCACCGCAATCTCCGCGATCGCGTCGAAGTCTTTTGAGTCTCCACTTCCATAAACGAGGTTGTTCGATACAACCTCAAGCTCCCATTTCCACGATTTCAGGATTCCGTTTGTAGCCAGGGCGACGCGGATCGAAGCCAATTCGACGGAGTGAAGGATCTGAGTCCTGCGCACGATCTCTTTCACTGTCGAAGGAAGTGCGAGCAAGGTCTGCCCGCGGTGTTCGAGGAATTCAAGACCCATGCGCGTGATCGCAAAGATCGGCTGCGAGAAGAATTGGTCGTAGATCATGCGCTGTACTAACCCGTTCCTCTCCAGACGCGACAACCTCCAGTAGACAGAACGCCTGGTTTTCTCCAGTCCGTCGATGCAGGCAATCTTGCAAATCTGATCGTAGGTGATGGCGCGCGCATTCCGGATCGTGACCAGAAGCGGCAAGTCCCGGTCGTCGGAGAGCGCAATGTAGCCCTTGCGGTATCTCATTCCGCTCCTCCTGAAAGCCGCGTATCGAGCACAAGGCGCTGGCCGTCAGCGGAGATTGTCCACGGTCCAAGGTTCGTCTGAATCCAATCTGTGGCGCCCATAAGAACCATCGCTTCGTACCGTGGCCCACGCAGGCTGACTGAAATTGGCTGGACTCCATCGGATATCCATGCCCGAGAGGCAAACGAAATCTGTCCGTTCATTCGCTCATTGAGCGTAACCAGGAAGCAATCGGGAGCGGAGACATTGGCCGGAGTGGAGAACAGAAGATGTGTACGCCCGTGCAGGTGGTTTGGCCCGCTGCACTGAAATGTCTTCCCAGCGGATCGCAGCGGGTACTCGGGGTGCAATCCGCTGGTGCGATTGAATCGAATTTGGCCAGGGAATACCCAGCAGAGACGCAAGCGCCGGCCGTACTTCAGGCCGGCAGAGTTGAACCAGGCTGCGTTCCGGCGGAAGCACATTGGATCGGTCAGGTCCCTCGAATGCGCCGCCCACCAGTTCGTTCCGAAGCTCATTATGCGGACGTGCATGACGCAATTACCTCCAAGAGACCCTGGACAATCGCACGCGCCTGTAGATTGCGTTCCGGCCCACGTAGATGATGAAGAAACCGGATTCGCTCAAGATGGAGCGGCGGCAGAACGAGGCTTTTGTCGCGGAAGATGACAAGGATCTTGCCAAGCTGCCCCATCAAGAGGGTGAACTCGGCTTCAGGATTGTCCGCTCCGTGTAACTCCTTCTCAACGAATTCTTCCCAGGTCGGAGCGTCCGGAGTCTGCTGAATCTGCTTCGTATAGTGAGTCCAGAGCGCGAACTTCCGGTTCTTCTTCGCCAAATAGTCGAACAAGTTCGCAACGGTTTCGCGGGGGCCGGTTGGCGCTTCACTGGTGGTGGTTGCGGAGTTGGCTCCTTCGGAGGCGACAAGAAGAAGCTGGGTCATGGCGGTGAATACCCTGCCGTTCAGAGTTTCGAGCAACGTAGTTCTTTCTGGATCGCGACGCTCCTCGATGCGATTCAGCTCAGCGCGAAACTCCTCCGGAAAGCTCACACCCCGCACCTCATAGAAGCGAATGAACAGCATTGTCCGTCCGAATGCGAGCGTGTAGTCAACCTCCTCCGGCGGAACTGTCTCCCGGATGTACGCTCTCCAATCCTTCGGATCGGCGAAATCGGTGGGCGATTTCAGCTGAGCCTTGTCTCTCATAAGTCCACCTCCTAAGCCCCTTTCAAAACCTGGTTCCGTTGGCGCTCTTGTTCCAACAACGCCGAAGTCTGGTTGAGTCGCTCTTTCAGATTCTGTTCCGTGTTCCTCATCGCCTCGATCCGGCGTTCAAGCAGGACTGTTCGCTGTTGTTGGTTCAATGCAGCAGTCGCTGGAGCCGGTGTGTCAGACGGGGCAGCATCCAGGCGATTCTGACTCTCGGCGGTGGCGGGGAGAGTTCTGGCCTTTGCCCGGCTATCGAGATTTTCAACCGAACGCTTGAGGTCGGTTGCCTCATGATCCTCGCTGGGTGCCGGTTGCGATCTGGCCATCAACTCTCGCTCGACTACCGCATTGTGCTCGTCGACGAGACTGTTGTATTGCTCGGTTCGCCGCTCAATCTCAATCCTGTCGCTTACCCGTCCATTCCAGAGTTGCGCGATCAAGGTTGCCGCAATGATCTCCTTCTTGTCGGCGGCGCGCAAATGAAAGAGGAAGACAGTGGTCACGCCGGACAGCAGAATCAACGCAACCACATTCGACCAGAAGTAAAGATCGTCCATGGTGTGCTTGACGGTCGCGCCTCGCGCAGCATCCAGGGCCGCGCCGTAGTCGGTGTCGTTGGGATTGATCTTGCCCAGTGCATAGTCGGCAAATCCCTGCGGCTTATGCGCCGCGTGCTGAGGGGCGGGAGCAGCGGCGTCGTGCTCCTGTCCCTGCAGCATGGCAGGGCCGAGGACTAAAGCGGCAAATATAAGGACCATTCCGAATCTGCTCATGGCTGTCCTCCAGACAACAGTCCTGCCAGCGATCCGGAACTCCGCCGCCTGACGCGGCGCTCTCCCTCTTCACGGAAGCGCAGATTGGCGCCAACTCCTGGATCGAGATAGCCTCGCATCTTGGGATAGAGAGTCGAGATGAATCCATCCAACTGAAACACCGGATGCTTGCGCACATGAAGATGCGAATGCCGCGTGCCTTCACGGGGATCGACCATCAGAATCTCCATCTGGCCCACTGGCAAGTTCTTGATGTGGTCCTCCCGCGCGCGGGTCTCGCGGAAATCGCTCTCGCTTCCGGTGCCGGTTTCCATGTATTTGGTTGTGAAGATGCCAGTCCTGCGAACGGCCAGGCTGCGGCGTTTCCGCACAACCCGCGACGATGCCTTGAGAAACCATTGCGCCGTATTCTCCTCCGAACCGTTCATAATCATCTTGGTGCCAGGAGCCGAGGAGACTTCATCGGCGAATGCCTGGCTCACGCGCTGGAGTTGCGGGATGCTCTGGAAGGAAAAGAGAAACGTGACGCGCGCGCCGCGTGCTGTCTGCAACACCTGCGTGAATCCGGGATAGGCGAACGGGGCGAACTCATCGAGGATCACGCTCAAGAGAGGCTCATTCCCGTCGCGGTCCGAGCGGGGTCTTGCGTATCGCTTGCCGACCATGAGCTGAATATTCTGCAGAAGTATCTTGCCCAGCGCCTCGCAGGCACGTTTGTTCTTGTTGGTATTGAGCGACACGAACAAGATTAACCCCTTCTCGACAACCTCATCCACCGTGAGCAGGTCCTGGTAGGAGCCGGTGACGATCGACAATTCATCTTCGAGAAACGCGAGTAGTTCATTGAGGAGACCCTGAATCTTCTCGACGCGATCCCGGTCTGCCAGCGAACGCTTGATCATCCGGACCGACATCTCGAAGTTGAGACGCATCTGCATGGTGACTTCAGGCAACGTCACGATGCGAGCCTTTGCACGGGCGATCTGTTCGGCCAGCACCTTTTCGTCGAGCGCCATCACCAGCACGTCGTAGACGTTGAAGACCTTCCCGGCGTAGTAAAGGATGCGGACCAAGTCGGAGAGGTACGCCTCCTGGTGGCCTTTGAAGAAGTCTTCCTTCAGGCCGAAGGACTGGAAGATGAAGTTGACATGCTCCTGATAGAGCGCGTCTCCGGAGTAGAAGGGGTTGTATCGTGCCGACTCCCTGGGATTCGACGGGTCGATCACGCGCAGATCCTGCAACCGGCCGGCGGCCTCGATGTGTGGCAACAGTCTCTCCAGGAACTCCTGATCGCCCTTACCGTCGAAGATAATCATCGGCATGGGCCGGTCGCCGAAGCGACGCCGGAGATCCTGCGCGACGATGTTTTCAAGAAAGGTCGTCTTGCCCGCGCCGGTTCCGCCCGCGATGACACCATGCTTGATGCGCACCGAATCCGGCCAGAGCCAAGGCTCTTTGTGGACGTTGTAGCCAAGAATTGTCGCATCGCTACGGATTGCGCTTTCAACGATGGCTGCGTCTCTCGCGCCGGGAATGTTTACGGCGGGGTGTGGCCACATCTCTTCGCGCTTCGTTCTGCGGCCAATGAAGTGCGAAAGAAGCAAAGCAATTCCAAGGATTCCGATCACGAGATCGAGAAAGATTTCAAGACACTGGTCGCTTCTCAGGTGAAGGCGCGAAACGGCGATATACCAGAAGACACCCAGCACGGCACATCCCCCAAGAACAACAAACCCCGCAAGATCTGCGGGGCCTGATTGATCCTGGCGCGGCGGGTCATACGGCTGACTCATCGATGGCCTCCAATACTGAAGTAGACAAAGACTCCGACGAATACCAGCAACAAGGCGCCGCCCAGAACCAGCAGTGTGCTGGGCTGCCACTTGCCGCTCTCATCAATGGGCTTGAGATCATCGGCGAGCGTATGAGCGAATGCCGTCTGGAGATTGGTTTCCGCATCGACGTGGTAGAGCACGAGCATCGCCTGACGTGTCTCCTCAGCCGTCACATTGCCGCGAATGGCCGTGCTCATAAAACTGCCTCGACGGTTATAGGACCAGTCTGGCTGTTGCCGAAATGCAGCTGATACAGCTGTGGCTGGTTTCCTTGAGAGACACGAATGGTGACAACGCCAGTGGACTTCCCGCCCGGTGCAACATCGGTCGCCACGGAAGGATCGGCGCTGACAACTGGAATACTCGGTCCCAACTTTGTCTTGAAAGCGGCGAAGGTCTGAGGAGAGATCTGACGATTGCGCAGGCTCACAATGGAAATCGGCTGCTGAGTTGGCTGCGGCTGATAAACGTCGGGCGTCGTAATCCGGAAGGGCGCCGTCGATTGATTGGTGATGGCGTAGCGGATGTAGAGCGTATCCTTCGAGTGAAAGACCTGTTCCAATTCCACATTCACACTTTGAGTAGAAACCTTACTGGTCTCACGAACGATCTCCTCGGTGCCCATCAACGCCTGCGTCAAGACGAGCGAAGCAATCTTCTGAATTTGTTGGTCGCTTGGCTCCGATGTTGCGGCATCTTGGTCCGGTCTGTGCAATTTCGGCTCCGGCGCATTGCGGACAATGACGTTCATCTTGGCCAGATCGCCGGCTGGATCGATCTCGTAGGCGATCTGCCGCGATACGGTCCAGACGAACAGGTTCGTCGCAACGCCGTCCTTCAACGGCTTCAGAAACACCTTGTCATCATGGCGCTCGATCTGAATAGAGTCCGGATCGGCGACAGCGACCGAGACCACGGGCTCGGCAAAGTCGATCACGGTAAGGTGATTGAGGGCCGTCTCGATGTGCTGAATCTGGCTGAAGTTTGTGGATTGTGCTGCGGTGCCGATGGCGGCAAGAGCGAGCAATGCTCCCAGGAATGACTTCATAATCTCCTCCCACTCGCCTCCATTGGGGCGACAGAAGCAACTGCGGGATGAGGCCAAGCACGGGTGCTTGAGCCTCATCTCAGCAGGTTAGGAGCGGTCCTTATTGAGGAACGCCCGTGTTTTCGAAGATCAGTGTCCGCTTCCCTTTGTACTGAAAGAGGAAAATCCACTTCTCTCCTTCTGGCCCATCCGGGTTTTCGATCCGCTCAACGAGAAATGCCCGTTGCTGATCGTCGAACCGGACGTAGCCGTTGACCATCTTTGGCAAGCGAACTGGAGCGTTCTTGCCCCCGGTCTGCTCGGCAAAGACATCGACCACTTCCTGCGGAAAGGTCTGGAAGAGCACGGCTCCCGATCCGCGTCCGTTCGAGACGATGGTGTTCATCGCCTGCGCCCAGGCACGCCGGTTGTCCTGCTTTCCCTGCGCCCAATAGTGCATGAACAGGTGCAACCCACTGAACTGTTCCTTGGCATCCTGTTCATACTCCCAGAGCGCCGCTTGCGCCTTGTTCCGAGCAAGCACGGCCGATCTCCGTTGGTCTTTGTCATCGCGAGTTCGCACGGCCTCCCATAGTGCCTGCGAGTTGCCGTACTCCTGCTTGAGTTGTTCCTCGCGCTCGGTGATCTGGGCCGCAACATCCCCGTAGATCGCATTGACGAGCTGGCATTCCTCGAACATCTCCTTGGTCACAGTGTGGCCAGAGAAGATTCCGCGGAAGTCTTCGACCGCCATGCGTTCGTTCAGGATGTCGCCCAGTTCCTTGCGGAGGACGTTGTAGAGACGTCCGACTTTGTCGGTATCCGCGACGTCGAGATGAAGCGGCAAGTCCGAAACCCTGCGCTCACGCTTGTAGCGGAGCCACGGCGCCGGAGATACCTCTTTTCGAATATCGCTGATAGCTGACTCGTCGATCTCGACCCTGTGTTTCAACGAGTCGAGCGCATTTTGCAGTTGCTCGACGAGCTTGTAAGCGAGGTCGGGACGGCCGGCCGCGAGGCATGAGGTCTTCAGATCGGTGATTGAACCAATCCGGTTTCCTCTGGCCTTCATTGCAACCAGATAGACGTTCCACCAGGGAGACTTCGCCTTTTTGTGCTTGGTCTTTTCCTGATGAAATCTATCCCCATGCGCGATTCTTCCGCCAACAAACCTCGGGAACTGATCGGATGGCATCGCGCAGACGGTATCGAAGTCGAAGTCGCCTCCATTCCGCTTCGCCGTCTCCGAATGAAGGATGTACGTTCCCTCCATGCGAAGCTGACGCTTGAGAATGTAAGCAATCAACGGCTCCGGCAGATCCAACTTGCCCAATGCACGTGCGAGCATCGGGACAAGCTCCGCATCTCGAATATGGCGGACGGGCAGTAAGTCCTCCTGCATCCGTATGGGATAGCGGATGCAGAGACTCTGTTCGGCCGTGACGGTTGTGATGGCAGTGTCTACGGGAATCCAGTCCGAGGCCGCGAGTATCTTGCCCTCGTGCTCGACCAGGATGCCATCATCCGCCAACGCGAATGCCGGCAACTTGAAGCCGCCACTCGTCAATGTGCGGAATGCCCAGCGAGCCAGCTTGCGGTTGATCTGGTTCGACACGTAGGGAAACCGGATACTGTTTCCACTCTTGTCTGCCAGCAGAACTGCCTCCGCCGGCTCCCACTCTTCCGAAGCAGAATTGCTTCCGCCTTCCAGTGCTTCAGGATCGAAGCTCAAATCGAACGTGGCGTCGTCTTCCGACTTGCCCAATACCCGGAGCAAGCCTTCATAGTCGCCATCGTCCCAGGCCTTCCTCACCTTGCGAACTTCCTCGATTGCGCGAGGCATGATCTCAAGTTGAAGGGCCTCATCCGATGCATGCTCGACCAGCGTGTAGCTTGATCCGTATTCGGAAACCCGAGACCATTGTTTGATCCCGAGCACCGCTGGACCTGAATACAACCGGCCTAAAGTCCCGATCTGGGGAAGAAAACGGCTTCCTCCCTTGAGATTGGGTTTGCAGGCGCTCTCAGGCAGGATGACATCAACCGCAAGCCTGTCGGCTACACGATCGCTCATCGCCTTCAACGCACCCTTTGCCTGCTTCGGTTCGCGCGCATCGAATGCCAATCGAAATTGGCAGAAGCGATCCGGCGATAGATGGAGTTTGCGATAGAGCGACTCCCGAATCCAGCCGCGGCAATCGTTTGTGCCAAGGACATGGTCCTCGACGACAACGATGCGGAGATCGGGTTGCTCGATCACCAGCTTGCAATCGGAGATCAGAATCGAAAAGTACACGATTGCTGCCTCCGGCCAATGCTGAAAGCGCTCAGCAATAGGCTTTGCATGCGGCTGATCGACGAAGTAGAACTTGCCGTCCTTCGCCGAACCGCTTGCGCCTACCAGCTTGTACTCCACTCCACCAAAGTTGAGCTGCGCCATGCGGTTCTCGACCACCGATTGCTCGTATGGTGTCAACTCCGCTGGCACGCTCACGCGCGCTACTCGGATGCCGGGATAGAGTTGCGCAAGGAGTTTTCCCTCGAGCGTATCCTTCCGGCCCAGTTTGCTGGCCTTGCGGGTCACTTCTCCATTCGCATCGATCTTCAACTCAAGAATGAGCTTCGATTCGCCTGTCGTGTTTTGTGGCCTTGTCGCTGTCATCTTTTCTCCTCACTTGTCTGGCGTGCCAGTTGAGTGAATGAGAGTCTTGGTTGTCCCGGTCCCTCATTCCTTCTCGCTTGGTTGCCCGTGTCAGGGGTGAATGTTGACCGAACCCAAGTTTCAAGAATGAAAACCGGGTCAGCATGGAATTCCTCATCGCGGATGCGTTGAGGGTTCAAGAGAGGCTGACAGTGACCCCGACAAAAGTAACTTTGCCTGAAGGTGTATCTCCTCTTTGAAACTCGTTGCTGACCTCGTTTGCCCGCTACTTTTCGAGCGGGCGTTTTACCAAAATCGGATTGCCTCCCTGCACCTCAGCCTCCGCGCGGAAAGCGGTAACCACATAGATCACGCCTCCCTTCGACCGAAAGGCTTTGATCAAGGCGTCACTTTCGCTCTGTGCCTCCTCGCCAAGTTCCGGTTTGGCCGGCGTCGATCCATCCTTGGCCAGGAAGTACCGCGCAACCTCTTCTGGCGCACGCGACTTACGAGTACGCTTCGGTGCTCCAGGATTGACTGCGCCATTTGCCAACTGTGGCCGGCCGTCTAGCGTCGGCTTTGCAACTGCTGGTTCCATCTCGCTCCTCCGTTACTCCTGTCCAACTACGCCGTCTGGCGCGGCCAGGATGCGGTCACGGCGCTCGCCATCAATCGGGCGCTCACTGTACTCGGCAATCCAGAGCCCGTCCGGATTGACATCGGTCCTGCGGTCGGCGATCAGGCGCACCCGATACTCATTGACAAAGTGATCTGTGACCTCCGAGCCGTTCGACACATGATGTACGTCCTTGACCCCATAGACCAGAAACGTCAGCGGTTCTCCCGGCTCGGTTTCGATCTCACGCAGATGAAAGACGGATTGGATCTGGTCGTCATCGACTTTTCCGCGCGTGTTGTCGTCGGCCATCACCTTCATGGTGTAGCTGCGCAGATTGCGGGTCATCATGTTGAGGCTTGCGGCCCAACGCTCATCGACGTTGGAAGGCGCGTAGTTGAGGTAGCTATCAAGAAACCGCTTTACGAACGCCTGGTCGAGAAAGGCATCTGTCCCGGTACTTCCAGCCGATGCGCCTCCCTTTGTTGGTTGGCCGACAACCACCGCATCGCCATTCGCGCCGATGCGGATCACCGTAGGCGGCTGCATGCGAACAAAGACCGCAAGCCCCAGCGCAACCAGAGCCACTGGAATCGTCAAGAATGCCAACAGCCACGCCCGGTTGGCGTTTGCCGTTAACGCTCCATCCACCTCGTAATACTTGGGGCGTGCATCGAGTTCGCTCCCTTGCATAACTGCCTTTGCATTTGCCATCGTTGATCTCCTCTCGAAGACTCTCTCAGTCGCTTGCCTTTCCAGCGTTGTCGATTGCTCTTCTTCCGGTAACAGCGGCCTGCGTAGCCACTCGCGCCGCATGGTAGGCACCCCAGGTGGCAATTCCATCCCGGCGTGGATGAGGAGCATACGAACTCCAGGCCCACGGATTTCCACGGTTCACACTCGCGAATGTTGGGGCAGCCGAACGCGACCGGAAGCCGGAGCCGGAACCGGACCCGGAACCGGA
>Ga0307373_10006781_pt1 | contig 18093 bp, 22 predicted proteins | sample OX2MG_FD_202534 | JGI IMG/M metagenome (GOLD analysis project Ga0307373, IMG submission 202534) | Soil microbial communities from Risofladan, Vaasa, Finland - OX-2 | ecosystem: Environmental > Terrestrial > Soil > Coastal area > Acid sulfate soil | place: Finland: Risofladan, Vaasa | collected...
GGTCGGGATCCTGTTGGCTTCGACACCTACAGTTTCCCCTACTGGGAGGGCTTTTCCGCGGACGCGCGACGGTCAGCTCACGAGGCGACGTGAACGTTCGGGGTTAACCTGTGGGTGGCAACGAAAACCAGGTCCGAAGCTCCTGGTCAACCTAAGGGTCCACGCCTGATTAGTACGCGCGTAGTATGATGGGCTGGTGGAGGTCACCGAAGAGGGACTCGCGCGATTCTTCGAAGTGGTACAGCCCCATATGAACGAGGTGCAGCGTCGGGTCGTCGCCGGTGCAGCAGCAGAGATGTTCGGCCGTGGTGGCAAGACTGCAGTGGCGCTGGCCTCGGGCATGAGCCGGAACACGGTGATCAAGGCCGAGGGAGAGGTCATCGCCGGCATCGAGCCATCGGTTCGTCTGCGCGCACCAGGCGGTGGCGACAAGTCCTTGCTCGAGACCCAGCCCGGCTTGCTTGAAGCGCTCGATGAGCTCGTCTACCCCGAGACCAGGGGCAATCCGATGTCCAAGCTTCGGTGGACGTCCAAGTCCTCCACCAAACTGGCGGCGGAACTGATCGACCAGGGCTTCGAAGTCTCCTCGCGCTCGGTGCTGCGCCTCTTGCACAAACTTGGCTACTCGCTCCAGGCCAACGCCAAGGTGGCAGAAGGACGCCAACACCCTGACCGCGACGCCCAGTTCAACCATCTCAACGACACGGCGAGCGAGTTCATCGACGACGGCCAGCCGGTCATCTCCGTTGACTCGAAAAAGAAGGAGCTGATCGGCAACTACGCCAATGGCGGGGCAGAATGGGCCCCGGAGGGCCAACCCGAGCGCACCAACGTGCACGACTTCGCTGATCCCGAACTGGGTGAGTACGCCAAGGCCATCCCCTATGGGGTCTACGACGTCTTCAACAACGAGGGCTGGGTCAACGTCGGCGACACGGCCGACACCGCAGAGTTCGCCGTCGAGTCCATCCGGCGCTGGTGGTACCAGATCGGACGAGTCCGCTTCCCCGACGCCCGCCGCTTGCTCATCACCGCGGATGCCGGTGGGTCCAACGGCTACCGGGTCCGGGCCTGGAAGTTCGAGCTGGCTGCTTTGGCCAACGAGATCGGCCTCGACATCACCGTCTGCCACTACCCACCCGGGACGTCCAAGTGGAACAAGATCGAGCACCGGCTCTTCAGCTTCATCACCATCAACTGGCGTGGCAGACCGCTCACCACCATGCGCACCATCATCGAGCTGATCTCGGCCACCTCGACGATCACCGGGCTCAGCGTCATGGCCGACTACGACCCGAACTGGTATCCCAAGGGCGTGAAGATCACCGACAAGCAACTTGCCGCCCTGCCCCTCGTCCCCCACGACTTCCACGGTGAGTGGAACTACACGCTCAATGCGCAATCAGTTCCGGCGTGAGCCCTAAACGTGAAGACCTCACCAACGGATTCTCAGAGTCCAGTCGAAAGCCCACCAGATGGTGGGCTTTCGTGCTATTTCAGCGTAAGTCCACTGTGTTATCCACAGGTTTATCGGGGCTTTTTATCGGGACCTACTCAACCCTTGCGTATGCAGCGTATGCACACGTGCGCGGCGCGAGCGGCCTACACGCAGCACCTTTGCGAAAGAGGTTTGGACCGACGGAGCGCTGCATAGGGCAGCCCTATGCATGCCCTATGCACAGAGTTCGGAGGAGCAGCCGAAATGATCGGTTCGTGATGCTGCACCAATACGCGGTGATCAAGAGAGCTGCATGAGATGTGACTCGTCTGATCCCGGAGGGTGTGATCACCGAAGGTCCATCCCGCAGTCAGCTTCTCGCCGTTCTGTGAATGCAGATCCCGAGAGAACCGATCAATATCGGTTGCTCCGGCCGAGGCCACCGCTGGGAGGGTGAGATCGTGATCGCCGACGTGCATCAGCAGCTAGTGCTGCTGCCTGGGGCATGGCCGCCATTTTGCCGACGATGAATCAGAGTTCGGGATATGGATCACCATTGCGGGGAGCGGATTCATCGAGGGCCAAATCTTGCGGGTCGGGGCTCATCGGTTTTGACTTTGCGGTTCTTACAGGACCGCAAGCTCGACTCCTTCGCAGTCAGGGGGTCGAACCCGCTCCACTTCCGGTCCACCCGGCTGCACATCGGGCCACACCTCCTCGACAGCCAGTCGCACGTTGCTCTGCAATCTTCCCCAGTATTTACGGAACAGGTTCGCCAGTGCCTCAACCCGATCAGAATCGTCGAGAAAGCGAGATAGGTAGCAGAGGGCACACACCTCTGGGGGAGGCCTGCGTTGGACCTTGGACGGGCGCCTCATCATCTTCTCAAGTAGCTCGATCACGGGTGTCCATGCCTCACCAGTGCCGACCACGGCCAGACACGTGAGGGCTTGCCATCTCACATCAGGGCTTCGATCTCCCAAAGCCTCGACCAGCGCGGGAGTAGCTGCGGAACCTTGTTGTCGAGCCAGTCCTTGGGCAGCGATGACACGCATGCCCATTGTTCCGGGCTCCGATAGGGTCAACACGCTTTTGAGGATCGCGCCGACATCACCCTCGTCCAGCCTCGCAAGGAAGCTTACGATTCGCTCACGCTCATACTGGCCCTTCCTACGCCCAAGTTCCTTGCTCAATAACGCGATGCCCGACGGGCCCAAGTCCGCCGCTTCCCTAAACGGTGCGTCGTCCTTCTCTCGCCAGGTCCACCGTCGAAGGTGCGCAATGACTCCACTGCTCGGTGGGTCCATGTTCATGAGCGCGTAGACTACCTCGGTAGCCTTGGTAAGAGTCCAGGATTGTATATAGGGATGGATATTGCTCGGCAGTCAGCACCCCCGTGTAATGTCGGTCCGGTGGACGAGAAAGAGCGCGCCGACGCCTTGCGCCGAATCCAGGAGCGCGAGCATCCCTGGCATGACCCGATTCTCGACCTTCCGCTCGCCCACCGGGTTTTCCCTCCGAGACACCTCGATCTTCCCAGGGAGGGCGACGTTGCGTGTGGCTCAAAGGCGAGGACAGAACTGGATTTCCCTCTAGGGAACATGAGAACCACGATCTTCTGTGGCCTACGGAGAGGGCACGAGGGCGAGCACTTCGGATCAGAGGATCTTGCGTGGCGAACGCGGATACTCGACGGCTACGTGTGGGGCTAGTCGGTAATCAGTCGCTGGGTCGGCAGCAACCGTCCGATCGTGGTTGACGTCCGGGCGGAAACTACGGCTTGCCCGCCTTGTGCCACTTGTCCAACTTGGCGTCCGCGAGATCCTCCGGCCGGTCGGCACCTTCGCTATTCGGGGTCTCACCCCGGCGCAGGTCTGAGGTTCGGGCGGACCCGAATCAAATAAGCCAGACCTATCATTCCGCCGAGTGGTCCGAGAAAGATTGTCGCGAGCACGATCGACAATATCCAGGCTACCTTACGCTTAGAAGGCAATTGCCAGGCGGGACGTGAGACCGCGTTAATAATGGCACCTACGGCTACGATTAGCCAAATAGCCATGATGACTAACAGGCATATGACGACCGCCGCGTGTCCTCCGGCCCAAATGCGAACAATCACATCAAGAACAATGAAGGCGAAGGAAGACAAGATGAATAGTAAAAGGACATAGCCCACGATACCGATAGGCGCCAGATACCAAGGAGCCCGAGCCGATCGCGGTGATTCGGGTACTCGCACCTACGGTTTGCCAGCCTGGTGCCACTCCTCTACTTTGGCGTCCGCGATCCTCCGGGCGGTCGGCAGCTTCGCCCACGTTCGGAAGCGGCCCTTCTCATCCTCGGACAACCGAGAGAAAGCGGTTACCCGTCCCGCCTCCGGACGACTCCCACTCCGAGGCGCCTTGCCCGTTCTCGCTGCCTTGGCCACGTAGGGGTCCAGTGCCTTGCGGAACTTGTCGGCGTTGGCCTTCGAGAGGTCGATCTCGTAGCCTTTGCCGTCAAGGGCAAACGAGATCGTTTCGTCGGCGGGGGAGCCGTCAAGGTCATCGGTCAGGGTCACTACAAGGGTTTTTGCCATGGCGAGAGGATACTCCAGGTCCAGAGGTTAGGATCCACCTAGTGGTATGTCGCTCAAATGCCTTGGCGGTCGGCCGAGTTGCAAGGGTGCGCCCGATCTGTCGTTCGGTGTAGATGCAGCGGTTCCCTTGGACGGCATTCGGTCGCGCGTTCTGTTCACGAGTGCCCTCCACCGGTGCTTCGGTGGCGCTACCAACCACGGCTCGCGGACGAATCCTAAGCTCTACCACTCGCCGAGTACCTATCATTGTCATCGGGCGGCGGCGAACGAAGAGAGGAATATGTGTTCCAAATCAGTCCTGACGCGCTCGACTTCGCGATCGAACACATCGACACTCGCGGAGACACAGACATCCTACCTGTGCCTTTCGAGTATCAAGCTATTCGACACACATGGGATGACATAAAGCGCTATCTTGTTGGCCAAGATCTAGACGCTTGGGCTGTCCGGCCGCATCGACGCTGCTTAGCACCGAAGTCCGCTCTGGGACTCCGAATCGCCACGCAACTGGATCCCCTTGATGCCCTTTTGCTCACCGCGCTCGTATATGAGGTGGGTGGAGATTTAGAGTCAGCTCGCCTTGCACCAAGCGACAAGGTTGTTCATAGTTACCGGTTTTCACCAAATTTACAGGGCCAGATTTTCGATCCACACTGGAACTTCGACACCTTTCGGATTCGTTCGCTTGAACTGGCCGGAGAAGAGACTTGCACTCATGTCGTAATTACGGACATTGCTGATTTCTTTCCGCGCATCTATTCTCACCCTTTGGAGAACGCCCTTTCGATCTCAACTGATCGAGATCATGCACGGGTCATTGATAAGTTCTTGAGGGAATTGAACATGGGTCTTTCCTATGGTCTCCCGGTGGGGCCTCCTGCACTCGGCTACTCGCGGACTTCGTAATAGCGGATGTCGACGAGACGTTGCGCAGTGCAGGAATCAGTTTTTGTCGCTACTCAGACGACTTCCGCCTATTCTGCTCATCGGAAAGAGAAGCACGAGTGGCGCTGGCACTACTCGCGAACGTGCTCTTCAAGAACCACGGTCTGACGATCCAGGAAGGTAAAACAGAGATCGTAGATGCGAAGGACTTTGTCAACCGATTCGCCATGACTGAGGACGACGAAGAGCGAAACCATCTCGGCGAGTGGTTCCACTTTCTTACTGGTACAGCCGGACTCAACACGTATGAGCCGATCGCCTATGAAGACCTTACACCTGAACTCCAAACGCACATTGATGAACTAAATCTGTGGGACATCGTGGCTGACACGGTGCGACCAACCGTGAAGTCTCCCAGTCCCAATTTGATTTCCTTCGTTCTTCGAAGGATTGCCCAGCTCGGACTCCGAGATGAAGAAGGCGTTCTACTTTCCGATATGCGGGCTGTTGGAGGATACCTCAAGGAGATCGTTAAGGCGGTCACCGCACAATCGGGTCTCTCCTCATTAGAATGTCTGGAAATAGGCGCCCGTCTAATTCAATGCATCGACGATGAGGCGGTTGGTCATCTCGAATATCACAGGGCTTGGCTCCTTTCCGCATTTTCTACCGATAGTCGATGGGGCCAGTCGGACGCTATCGCCGCGTTGCTCAATCGATTCTTTGATAGCTTCACTGGCACAGCGGTAATCCTGGCTCTTGGCAGAAGTCGTAGAAGTGCTTGGTTCAGAAGTCGAAAACAAGATCTTCATCAGTTCGCAAAGTGGGAATTTCGGGCTTTCCTGTATGGGGCTTCTTGCCTGCCAAAAGATGAGCAAAGATTTTGGTATTCATCCATTGAGCGGCGATTGGATCCGCTCGAGGGCGCAGTTGTGAGCTTCGCCCGTGCGAATCCCATCGCATAATTGCCCCTGGACAGGAACAGGGACTGGGGCGCACAGACCATTCAGCCAAAGCCTTCCCAACCGACAGCATGGCCCGGCGCCGAATCGGCGATCTTGGCGGCTCGGCGGACCCGCCAAGGTATTTGAGCGACATACCACTAACCCCAATTCTTCACGCTTCCCATTGTCCGTCGCCGGTTGCAGTGATTTCGGCTCTGCCAGCCGAACGACTGGCAGACGCGGTGTCGCCGTCGGGCGCAATGCGGTGATTTGTGGCCTGACGTGACCCCGGACAGGGAGTCGGGACGCGTGCCGTCCACCTGGTGCCGCCTCGTCGAGTGCGGGTGAGTTCAGGTCAGGGAGTTCGATGCGCCGGTAGGCGTCGAGCAGCACGTCAGTGGTGGGCCAGCCGTCGATGATGCGGACGACCGTGCGCCGGGCCCGGTGGACGAGCCGACCAGGAGCATCGAAGATGCCCCAGCGGAGTGCCTTCGGCCGGGCGTCGCTCCAGGTACCGTCACAGCACAGGAGCTGGAACCACCGGACGAGGTCGGCGGCCAGGGCGACGGTCATCATCCAGGTGGCGTTGGCCTCGAAACTGTTGAAGGGGAACCGGGTGAGGCCGGAGTCCTTCAGGCGACAGATGTGCTGTTCGACGTGGGCGTGGGCCCGCATGGTGACGTCGAGATCTCGGGGGTCGCCGTCCTGGTCGGTGTAGAAGCCCCAGTAGCGGTAGTCGAGGTGCGAGAAGAGGCTCCGTTGGGCTCCGGGGGTGGAGCGGCTCCCGGCGGACGACGAGCCGGGTGCCGGAGGGGAGCTTCGTGTCATCGATCAGGCTGGTGAGCTCGGCCACCGCACATCCGTCCTTCGTCCGGTTGTCCTGGGTGAGGGCGGGAAGCCAGACCTCCTCGACGCCGATGGCATCGAGGATGGCTGCCGTGACCTGGGCATTACTCCGGGCCGACACGTAGAAGCCGACGTTCCTGGCCCGACAGGCGGCGAGCGAGGATCACCAGAGCAGTCCCCGTCGTCGCCGACGACCGTCGCCACACCTCGGCCCGAACGTCGGCCAGCGCGGTGGTGATCTGCGCCCGGGTCTTCGCGTCGATCTCGTGGAACGTGCGGGCGACGGTCGTATCGGAAGGGACGGACCCGAACAGGTCCTCCCCGATGCGGAGGTGCTCGATGTCGAGACAGCTCTCCCCGCCACCGGCCAGGGTGAGCGCCATCTGGGTGAGGACCTTCCCCCGGTCGTGGAGCGGGACCCCGGCACCCCTCCACGGAATGGCCGACGAGAGCGCATCCCCGAGGCCCAGACGGTCGGCGAAGGAGCCGAGGGCGTGCAGTCCGACGTGGGCTACTACGCCGGTGCCACCGGGTTCCACGATGACGCGACGGGTGCTGTTACCGTTCACCTTGGAAGTGCCCTTCTGTGCGGGGATTGCTGGGTCTCGACAACCACGGTTTCCCCTCCTGGAAGGGCGTTTCCGCGGACGCGGCGGGTTCAGCTCAATGGGCGGCGTGAAGAGTTGGGGCTAGTAGGAATACGGGTGCTTTTGTGTTTATTTTTCAACAACGAGATTAGGAGACAGGGCAAGCGGACCCGGGTGGAGAGGTTGGCAAGCAGTCCCAGAGGCTTGAACGCGTAAGTAGCGTCAGGAGTCACGACGTCCAAATGCCGATGCCGTGGTGGTTCTCAGTAACCTGCGCCAGCCATACATCCGTTGAAGTATTCGCTGTTCAACGCTAGGGATGGTGTTGAGCGACTTCTCCGATGACCACCAGAGCGCGGTTTCCGGTCATCCACGGTGATCACGCGATGATCCGATGGCGGCGGTTGCGCTGTCGGTGAGGTAGCGACAGCGTGAGGGCGTCCAGTACGCGCAAGGACCCCCTCGCCAATCTCCGCAAGAGCAAACGAGGGGGTCCTCCACAAACACCCGGAGGGCGTCCGTGCTCATCGTAGAGAGCGACCGGGCCGCTGTCGAACAGTCCCTGTTCGCCGGCGAGCTCCACTGCCCAAACTGCCGTGGCGAGCTGCGGCCGTGGAGCTCGGCACGGACGCGGGCGGTGCGCGACCAGGGAAGAGAGACGGCGCTCACGCCGCGGCGGTCGCGCTGCTCGTCGTGCAGGAAGACCCACGTCTTGTTGCCGGACACGACGCTGCTGCGCCGGCGCGACGCGCTCGCGTCGATCGGCGCAGCGCTCCTGGCAAAGGCGGCCGGTGAAGGACGGCGGAGGATCGGCGCGGCGCTGTTGGTCCATCCCGACACGGTGCGGGGATGGCTGCGTCGCTTCGCGCTCCGCGCCGAGCGGTGGCGGGCGCACTGCTGGGCGTGGGCGCACGCGCTCGACGCCTCCCTCCCGGCCATCGAACCGGCGGGATCTGCCTTTGCCGACGCGCTCTCCGCGATCGGTCTCGCCGTCTCCGCGGCGACGCGCCGCTTCGGCCCGCGCCCGGGGTGGGGGTGGGTGGCGGTGGTCACCGCCGGAGGGCTCCTCGCCAACACGAGCTCCCCCTCGCCGGCACCCTGAAGCGTCGGGCACCCTCCTTCTTGGCCAGATCGGCCGCCAAAGGAGGGAGCCATGACCGACCACGCGACCGACGTCGCTCTGTTCCGTTACAGCCTCGTGCGAGCACTGATCGACGAGTCACTCACGAAGGCCGAGCGCGGCCGGCTGGTCCGCGCCCTCGCCGAGCGCGGCCATGTCGGTCCCGGCGGGGCTGAGGTGCGCGTCTCGCGCCCGACGATCGACCGCTGGGTGCGGACGTTGCGCAACGGCGGCTTCGAGGCACTGAAGCCCGAGGCCCGCCACGCGAACCCCCGCACGCCGGCCGAGACGCTCGAGCTCGCCGAGCGGCTCCGTCGGGAGCGCCCCGAACGCACGGCGGCGCACATCTGTGAGCTCATGAGAACCGTCTCGGGCTGGGCACCGGACGAGCGCACCATCCAGCGCCACTTCGTTCGAGCGGGCCTCTCGCGCCGCGAGACCCGGCCGAAGGTCGCCTTCGGCCGCTTCGAGGCGGCCCGCCCGAACGAGCTGTGGACCGGGGACGCGCTCCACGGCCCGCTGATCGGGGGCCACAAGACCTACCTCTTCTGCTTCATCGACGACCACTCGCGCGTGTTCTGTGGCTATCGGTGGGGCTACGCCGAGGACACCGTCCGCCTCGAGGCGGCGCTGCGCTCGGGCATCGAGCGGCGCGGCGTGCCCGAGGCCGCGTATCTGGACAACGGCTCCGCGATGATCTCCCGCCAGCTGCTCCGGGCCCTCGCGGTGCTCGGCGTCAAGCTCCACCACAGTGAGCCCGGAAGGCCTGAAGGCAGGGGGAAGATCGAGCGGGCGTTCAAGACCGTGCGCGGACAGTTCCTCGTCGAGGTCGACCCCGCCGAGGTTCGCACGCTCGACGAGCTGAACTCCCGCTTCTCGGCCTGGGTCGAGTCGATCTACCACCGTCGCGTCCACTCCGAGACCAACGAGGCGCCGATCGAGCGGTTCTTGGCCGCCGGCCCGCCACCGATCCCCTCGCCGGCGCTGCTGCGCGAGGCGTTCTTGTGGTCCGAGCACCGTGTCGTCGCCAAGACCGGCACGGTGAACCTGTTCGGGAACCGCTACGAAGTCGACCCCGCGCTCATGGGACGCCGCATCGAGCTCGCCTTCGACCCGTTCGACCTCGGCCACGTCGACGTCCGCTTCGAGGGTCGTCCAATGGGCGAGGCGACGGCGCACGTGACTCGCCGGCACAGCCATCCCCGCGCCGTGGAGGATCCCGCACCGCCGCCGGAGCCAACGGGGATCGACTACCTCGGCCTCGTCACCGCCCGCCACCACGAGGCGCTCGAGCAGAAGATCCCCTATGTCGAGCTGCCTGACAGCGAGATCGCCTCGGACATCGTCGTCTTCCACCCGCCGGCATGGGACCTCGCGACGGACCAGCCGATCGAGGACGGCTCGATCGAGGAGGAGGGCCGATGAGCATCGAGATTTTGCGCGCCCATTACGGCTTCTCGAAGATGCCCTTCGGAAAGGACGTCGCCCCGGGGGCGCTCTTTCGCTCGGCCGGCCACCAGGAGGCCGTCGCGCGTATCTCCTTCCTCGTCGGCGAGTCCGCCGCCGGGGTGCTGACCGGCGAGGTCGGCGCGGGCAAGACGGTGGCGCTCAGGGCCGCGCTCACTGGTCTCGACCAGAGCCGGCACACCGTCGTCTACCTGGCCAACCACACCGTCGGGATCCGGGGCCTGCACGCAGCGATCGTCACCGCGCTCGGCGGCGTGCCGCGCTTTCACGCTGCGACGCTCGTGCCCCAAGCCGCCGAGCTCCTCGCCGCCGAGTCCGCCGAGCGGGGAAAGCGCGTCGTGGTCGTCCTCGACGAGGCTCATCTCTGCTCGCCCGAGCAGCTCGAGGCGATCCGGCTCCTCATGAACGCGGAGCTCGACTCCGTCGCACCCTTCGCCCTCGTGCTCTGCGGCCAGCCGACGCTCAGGCGGCGAATACGCCTCGGCGCGTTCGCTGCCCTCGACCAGCGCATCGCACTCCGCTACCACCTCGCGGGGATGGCGCCCGAGGAGACGGGCGCCTACGTCGCCCACCATCTGGGCCTGGCAGGGCGGGGCGACCGGCTCTTCTCCGACGACGCGACGGCGCTCATCCACCAGGTCGCCCGGGGATTGCCGCGCCAGGTGAACAACCTCGCGATCCAGTCCCTCGTCGCCGCCTACGCGACGAAGAAGGCGATCGTCGACGAGTCCTCGGCACGGATGGCCGTCGCCGAGATCACCGCGGAGTGAGCCCGACAGCCTGAGGAGCACCGACGACGCGATGAGCACGCGCGGCGACGCCATGACCATCGGTCATGGTCAGCGGGAATGCCGCCGCCGTGCTCATCGCGTCCGTCGGCCAACAGATGGCCCTGCCCCACTTCGCCGGGACGGTGGGACAGGTCCACCTGGCAGACTGGAGTTATGGCGAATGTGGAATCGTTCAGTTCGGGTCGCAGCCGGCAATGACCGAGACGCCCAAAGTGGTCCAACTTGGGAGCGCTGTTGTGACGGAATGGAGTGATTATGCGTTGGACAGGTTCGTCGCGCCCGAGTTATCGAAGTTCACTGCTGCATCGATTCCTGAAGTCAGCGAGTACAACGAGAGCCGGGAATGGTGGGTCCGGAACTTCTTCCTGAATTCAATGCTCCGAGCCACCCCGGACCCTCCATACCGTCAGTACATGCTGAACTTCCTGCGCCGCGCGGAACTCTCCTTTCACCAGTACGAACTCGCCCGCGAGCGGACGCTCAAGTACCTGGAAAGTCCTCGCAATAGGGGAACCGGCCACTATATGGCTGCGATCGGCCATTGGGAGGTGTTCTTGGCGCAAGCGTGGCACGCCTACCTCTTGCTTTCATATATGGCTGGTCTAAATGGTCGGGGCATCTTCGAGCCGGGAGACGGCTCAGAAGGAGAAAGATTGAACTTTCTCTACAATCGGAGCAAGCATGCCGAGAAGTCAATCAACGGTGCCTTCTACCCCGAGGACAGCACGCTCTGTCTCTGGCTATGCAACGATGGGCTCAAGGTGACGAGCAGTCTTCGGACGGACGGACATCTGACCTTTTTTGAAGTGTTCGGCCTGCTTCAGGATCTCGGGAAGTGGGCAGATCGGGTGCAGGACCCGGCCACGCTACGAGAGAAGCTCGTTCAAGACTTGGGCATTCCCGAGGCCAACTAACCGGTCAACGCGTGCCCGGTGGGACCGAGCGGTACCAGCCCGAGGCTCCTGCCGGGTGCACCCATGCGCCGGTTGGGCGGGGCGCATTCTGGCCCATCTGACACCGACTGCAAACTGTCGCGAGCAGTGCACCTCGCTCAGATGCGAAGTGCCCGTTTGGCCCGCTTGACCAGGATGAACTCACCTGGAGACTACTTATGAGAAGGACACTTCTAGGACGCCCCTGAAGTAAAGCCTCTCCGCGGCGGCTGCCTTCACACAAGGGGATGGCCAATTGCCCTACTCAAGCGTGTGTGCCTTTTGGGCCTGATGCGCTGGTCGCAGTTGGTGTGTGCCTCCGACCAATACTAGGAGTGCCCGCCCGGCGACCTCTCGGGGAAGCGGCTCCTCATGGCTTGGGCCCGCCGAGGAAGGTCGAACTAGGATGTCGGAAAACCGCCGGTCGCGGGAGCCCGGTTAGGGCAAGCTGTTGGGGTGATCGAGGACTTCGACCGGTGCTATCGGGCTGTGCAGTCCAAGGACCCTCGTTTCGACGGTTGGTTCTTCACCGCCGTCACCAGCACCGGGATCTATTGCCGGCCTAGCTGCCCGGCCCGTCCAAAGGCGGCTAACGTCTGCTTCTACCCGAGCGCCGCCGCCGCCCAGCAGGCAGGGTTCCGGGCCTGCAAGCGCTGCCGGCCAGATGCCGCTCCCGGCTCCCCAGAGTGGGACAACCGTGCCGATGTCGTCGCCCGGGCCATGCGGCTCATCGCCGACGGGGTCGTGGACCGGGAGGGCGTACCTGGTATGGCCCGTCAGCTCGGTTACAGCACCCGTCAGCTGGAGCGGCTGCTGCTGGCCGAGGTGGGAGCGGGTCCGGTCGCTCTCGCGCGCTGCCAGAGAGCGCAGACGGCCCGTGTCCTGATCGAGACGACCGACCTGCGGATGGCGGTCGTGGCGTTTGCCGCCGGTTTTGCCAGCATTCGCCAGTTCAATGACACGGTGCGGGCCGTCTTCGACGTTTCGCCCAGCGGGTTGCGCGCGAAGGCAGCCGGAAGGTCTGGCGCCTTCAGCGGGGGGACGAGCGGTTCCCGGCCAATGACTGGCTCGGAGAGCCCCGGACGAGATGCGGCGGGAGTGGCGACTTCGGGGCAGCGGATTCAGCTACGGCTGCCGTTCCGTCCCCCCTTTTTTCCGGACGGCCTCTTCGGGCACCTGGCCGCCACCGCAATACCGGGCTGTGAAGAGATCCGCGACGGCTCCTACCGGCGCACGATGAGCCTGCCCGGCGGGACAGCCATCGTGGCGCTCTCACCCCGGCCCGACCACATCGCCTGCTCCCTTCGGCTCCGGGATCTTCGGGACTTGACTTCAGCCATCGCTCGCTGCCGGCGGCTGCTGGACCTCGATGCCGATCCCGAGGCGGTCGACGCGGCCCTCTCAGATGACCCCGCGGTGGCGAAACTGGTGGCGAAATCAGGGGGTCAACGGGTGCCGAGGACAGTGGACGAGCACGAGATGGCGCTGCGCGCGGTCTTGGGCCAACAGGTATCGACGTCTGGGGCCCGGCGGACTGCGGCTCGGTTGGTGTCCTTACTTGGAACACGCGTCTCGGACGAGGACGGCGGCCTGACCCACGCATTCCCTACGGTCGGGCGGGTAGCAGCGATGGATCCCAGTCAACTGGCTATGCCGGAGTCACGCAAGCGGGCGCTCCTTTCCTTGGCTGAGGGTTTGGCCTCAGGGGCCGTCCATCTGGGCCCCGGCGCCGACCGCGAGCGAGCCCGGGCCCAGTTGATCGAGCTTCCAGGCATCGGTCCGTGGACCGTACAGATCATCGCGATGCGGGCGCTCGGTGATCCCGATGCCTTCCCGGCCACCGACTTAGGCGTCCGGAATGCAGCCGCAAAAGCCGGCATGCCCAGCGGGGGGCCGGCGCTCCTAGCCAGAGCCGCGGCGTGGCGCCCGTGGAGGTCTTACGCCGTGCAGTACCTGTGGTCGTCGCTTGATCACCCGATCAACCGCTGGTCCCGCTTGGGTGCCGGAGCAACCGAACAAGAGGTGGCATGACCGCGATCGGGACGTCGCCGGCGCGGCCGGGTGGCAACGATGGTGAGCCAGCAGTGGGACATTTGACGGGCACGGTCTGGACGACGACGATGGACAGCCCGATCGGCCAGCTAAGCCTCACGTCCGACGGCAGCTACCTCACCGGGCTGTATCTGGAGGAGCAAAACTACGCTCCCACGGAGCGGGACGCCTGGGTTCGAAACCAGCTTCCCTTTGTAGAGGTGGTCGCCCAGATCGAGGCCTACTTCTACGGGGCCCGGCGGGAATTCGAGCTGCCGATCAAGCTGGAGGGCACGGAGTTCCAGATGCGGGTGTGGAACGAGCTCAGGGCCATCCCTTATGGTGTGACCGTCAGCTACGGACACCTGGCCCGACAGGTGGGCAATCCCAGGGCGTGCCGGGCGGTGGGTCTGGCCAACGGCCGCAATCCGATCGGGATCATCGTGCCGTGCCACAGGGTGATCGGCGTCAAGGGTGCCCTGACCGGCTATGGCGGGGGCCTTGATCGCAAGAGGTGGCTGCTCGACCACGAACGCTCTCAACTCGATGGCTGAGACACCGTGAGCGAGCAGAAGTCGCCCCGCCGTAGGGCGCGAGGAGCAATGTCGCGCACGTTCATGCAATACCGGCGCCAGTCGGGGATGCCAAAGGTCGAGGGCATGGTGGACGCCAAGGCCCAGAAGTAGCTGGTCCACTAGCAGCAGCTATATCTGATGAAGCCGATGGCGCGGTGGGCTCCTATGGATTCCGGGTCGCCCGCGGAGACTGGTTCCAATGATGGCGGCGCTTCCTGACACCACGTTCCGACTTGGCTATGGGGCAGTCCGCTACGGCCATCACGATGCTGTCGAGCCCGACGATGATGTCGGATTAGCGCCAGCGTTCAGATCCGATCATCAGCAAACTTCGATGTATGGATCGAATCCCAACCGGACAGCAGGGAGCCTTGGTGGGCGTCACAGCTGCGCCTTTCATCAAGGACCGCCCCGAAAGGACTCTTGAGCTTGCCCGCATCGCTGACACGTTGGGCTATCACTCGGTATGGGTAGCAGAAGTGAACGGTCTCGAAGCCTTCTCGATCTTGGGGGCTGCGTCGCAAGCAACCCACATCGTCGGGCTTGGAACCGGTGTTCTGCCTTTACAGGTGAGGACGCCCCCGTTATTGGCCATGGCGGCCGCCTCGCTGCAACAGCTTGTGCCTGAACGGGAGGTAATACTTGGTATCGGGATCTCGTCACCGGTGGTTGTCTCCGACTGGCACGGAACCGACTACGGGTCTCGACCGCTCTCTCAGGTACGAGAGTTCGTCGCTCTGTTACGCGAATGTCTTTCAGGTGAACCAGTCACGTTCCAGGGCGACTTCTACGAGGTGCGACGATTTCGCCTGGGCGTGGAGGTCGCGATTCGGCGGCCGCGAATTGTCATTGGGGCGCTGGGAGAGGGCATGCTCAGATTGGCTGGAGAAGTGGCAGACGGGGTTCTGCTCAACTACATCCCAGCCAGCCATGTCCCTTGGGCGGTGGAACAGGTGCGCCGCGGGGGTGACGCGACCATCTACGCCAACGTGCACGTTGGCGTAGGCGACAGATCCATCGCGGAGCGGAGCGCACGTTACGACCTATTCTCCTATGCGGTCGTCGATTCGTATGCGCGGAGCTTTTCCCGCGCCGGTTTCGCTGAGGCAGTCGAGGAGATTCGAGCGGCCCACCAAGCCGGCCACCGCGCGGCAGCTCTGGCTGCTGTGACCGACTCGATGATCGACGCGATCAACGTTGTCGGAGATGCGTCACTTGTTCATCAAACTGTTCAACGTTACCGAGATGCCGGTGTCGACGTGCCGGTCATTTTTCCCCTCACATGGGGAGCGGAAGGTATGTTGGCATTGGAGCCAACTCTCGTGGCTGCGATTGGCCGGGTGGCCTGAGCGAGCCGGCTTGTGAGAGCGCAGCGGAGTGAGACCGCCGTCGAGGACGAGACCGGCCGTGGCAGCGATCAGTCTTTTCGGATCAGGTCGGCGTTCCCGGCTGACCAGGGCGCTGCGCTTTCCGTGGTGCAGCGCTGTTCTGGGAGGACGCTGTTTCACCGCTTCCACGGTTGCGCGGATGCTGCGGGCCATCTCAGGAGACAATGGGGCGGATCTGCAGAGGTGATCCTCCTCGCGTGGCAAGGTCACAGGTGTGTCGGCATAGGCGAGATGGCCGGCGACGCTCATCTCGGGGTGCTGGTAGAGGACACCTGGCAGCGCCGAGGTGTTGGGACTCGGCTCCTCGGAGCACTAGTGGACGAAGCTCGCATTAGGTGTTTCGACGTTCTCCACGTCGACATCCTGACGGAGGACGCGTTCCTGATGGGGGCGCTCCGCCGCATCGGGCCTTTGACTGTTTCGTGGCATGCAGAGGTCCTATCTGTCGACATCAACATCGAGTCTCGTCGAAGATGAATGACCGATGGCAGTCGTCAGGTCCGCTAGCGCGGCTGCTGGCCGGACGCCGACCGAGACAGAGACAGAGACAGGATCAGCCCTGCATCGTACGCAGTCGACTGACGCTACTTGGAGGTCAATCCGTCGAGATGGGCTATATGTCGAGCAGCCCGGCTTTTCGCAGTTGGCGGCGGACGACGCGCACGACGTCGTCGAAGCGGGGTGGGTCAGCGAGGTGTTCGCTCATCTCGGTGCTCCACCGCTGGTCGTACCGCTCAACGCGGTCCTCGAAACGCTGGGCGAAGGTGCCGGGGTCGAGGTTCTTGGCCCGAGTCTTGCGTTCGAAGAGCGGTCGGACCTCGGCGAGCGACAGCCTGGCGTCTTCGGTGAGTCGGAACAGGTCGTAGAGGTCCCGGCACTGGACGCGCTGGATGACGCAGCGAAGCTTCTCGGCGCCGATCTCCTCGATCGGATAGACGGCAAGTGGAACAGCGTCGGGGAGGTCTGGCCAGATGTTGAGGAGGGTTCGTTCCTCGACAGACTCGACGCGCTCGTCGGTCGCGAGATCGAGCTTGATCTGTCGGGGCCGGGCGGCGCCGAGTGGACCAATGTACGAGATGGCCGGTTTGTCTCCTTCGGTGAGTTCGAGGTGGGGGAGTCCCGCGTGCTCCCGGGCCGCCTCCAGCACCTTGCCGAGGGCGGCGGCTGACGCCTCGGCGCTGCCGCCGAGGACGGTGAAGTCCAGGTCTGCGGAGTAGCGATAGTCGGGGAGGTAAATGAAACGGAGGGCGGTGCCGCCTTTGAAGACGAGCCGTCCACCATCCTCCGGTCGGGCGTGGTGGAGCTGGGTGACGACTTGGGCGAGGACGTAATCCCGCTCCACGACGGCGGCGTCCACTCCGTCGGTGTCTGCTCGGCGGGTGAGGGCGTGGCGGCTGAGCACGGTCAGTTCCCGGCGACCGCTCGTAGTTCGTCTGCGGTGATGTTCCAGGCCACCCGGAAGGTGTCGTCCACCCAGGCCACCTTCTCGTCGCGGGGGTCGAGGCGGACGATCGACTGCCGAGGCCCGACAGTCGGGGCGAGGCGGAGTGGGAGTTCGAGTACCTGGGCGAGCGAGGCGAGGCGACGCTCGGCCGCAAGTCCTCGGGGACCGAAGACTTTGGCAAGCAGTGAGAGTCGATCCGGATCGGCGCCAGCCGCGCCGCTGGCAAGAGCCTCCGCCAGCCGCTCGACGCCTCCCGTGAGATCGACCCGAAGGGCGCACTCGAACAGTGCTCGGTCCAGCGTGGAACGCCACGAATGCCCGAGCGGTTCAGCTTCGAGGTGGATGGTCTCGGCGCGCTCGATGACGACTCGCAGCGGACGGCGGCTGATGGCCGGGACGCGGACCTGTGTGGTGCAAGCGACGGTGATGGTGCGGACGGGGTGGCTGAGCAGTCCGAGGTCGGCCAGGGCGCTCAAGTAGGCGATGCGATGCTGCCGGTCGCCGAACGTAGCTCCGACGGCGAGGTCGAGGTCGTCGGTGGTCGTCGAGGTGTGGAGCGAGCCAAGGGTGCGGATTGCGTAGCGCCCTCGGCCCAGCCGATCGACCAGACCGTTGTCCTGTAGGCGTCGGAGGGTGTTGGCCGTGGCGGTTGGCGAGCGACCGAGCGCGGCCCTGGCTTCGTCGAAGGTGAACCCCTCCTTGCCCTCGGCGACGAGGGAGTCGATCAGTTCAAGTGGGCGGGCCATCGCTACCTCCTGATCGACAAGATAGCAGAAATTCACGAAAAACGTGAAGTACAGCGGATCTGGTTCGAAAAGGCGGTGGATAGAGTCCGGGTCGTTATAGGCCGCTGACCTGGGCATTCATAGGTATAGGACCGCTTCCGGGAGGACCAAGCCGATTGGAGCTAACGCGGGTATCGGGCCCCCGCCACCAAAGAGGTCTTCACGTTTCGTGAGGCCCCCACTTCACGTTTGTGGCGTCGCCATCGTCGCGCCGGGGTGTGACGCTCGGTCCATGAGCCCGGATGCGGCCTCGTCCCTCGATCCGGCCGCTGGCGACGCGCT
>Ga0307373_10006782_pt1 | contig 18091 bp, 15 predicted proteins | sample OX2MG_FD_202534 | JGI IMG/M metagenome (GOLD analysis project Ga0307373, IMG submission 202534) | Soil microbial communities from Risofladan, Vaasa, Finland - OX-2 | ecosystem: Environmental > Terrestrial > Soil > Coastal area > Acid sulfate soil | place: Finland: Risofladan, Vaasa | collected...
CACATCAATTTAAAGTACCATCCTCAGCATTTGCCGAGGCTGCGAAGAGCGCTCGAAGACGCGCTGGGACGTATGGCTGCCGATCACATCATCATCACCGGCGATCTTACGAGCAACGCGGACACGCACGATCTTCGCACGGTTCGCCGGCTTTTCGAATCGCTCGGAATTATGAAGAGCAGCAAGCTCACGGTGATCGTGGGTAACCACGATATTTTCGGCGGACCGCATTTGGCGGATGACGTCCTTTCCTTTCCAGAGCGCTGTAAAACGCTCGATTACGACGAGAAACTCTCGATCTTTCAGGATACCTTCGCCGAGCTTTTTTCGGATACGATTACGATGAGCCAGCAGGGGTATCCCTTCCTGAAGCGCGTACAGAACGTCTGCCTGATGGGATTCAATTCGATTGCGACGCATTCGATGCTGCAAAATCCGGTGGGATCGAATGGAATGATTTCGAGTGAATCGCAGGGACAAGCACGAGCGCTCTCGCAGCACCATGCCTGGCGCGCGGCGGATACACGCATCGCGCTGCTTCACCATCACACCTTCCGCCCTAAGGATGTATCGCATTTGCAGGTAGCCGATGGGATTTCCACGAGCGGCATCGCGGCGCGGCTCGAACAATTAACGCTCAAGCTCTATGGTAAGCGCGCACTGTTTAAGCTCTTCAAAGCTACTGATGTGAACGTTATTCTTCACGGCCACATTCATTTCACGGGCGGCTACACCCGGGATGAGATTGCATGCCTGAACGGTGCGGGTGCGGTTTTCCCCGCGTTTCAGGGCGGCGGATATTACTATAATGTAATCGAGTTAGACGGCACAAGCCGTGAATTCTCCGCAGTCCGGCTTGGGAAAAAAGCAATGGTTCCGTTGCAACAGGATAATCTTGCGGTAATGGCGGGACCGTAAGTTGAATATAATGATTTGAATTAAAAGGAGAAATAATCATGCATTCGATCAAATTCTGGGCGTTTGTGTCACTCCTGACCCTTGGGGTGATCTTCGCATTTGGCTGGGGCGGTCCAGCGACCCGGTTCCCGCTTGCGCTGGGACTGCTTCGCGTCGCATTCTTAGTCATTGAGCAAGTATGGCCTCGTGCAAGAGTTTAATGCGCGAGTTCATACTTTTTCATCCATGTCGCTTGCCGCTTGGCATATTGGCGGGTCTGGATGATAATGCTCTCGCGCGCGGCATCGAGGGAGAGTTTGCGTTCAATGACATCGAATAATTCACGGTAGCCATGGGCGCGCATCGCGGGCGCGGAGCGAGTTACGCCTTGCTGGATAAGGCTTTCAACTTCTTCGAGCCACCCTCGCGCGAGCATTTCGTCCACGCGCATTTCGATCCTCCGCCACAGCTCGGGACGAGGAACGGTGAGCACGTGATACTCCGGGCGGAATTCGAATGGCTCTGGAATTCGCTTTCGCGCTTCGCCGAGTGGCTCGCCGGTTGCGTAATAATGGGTCCACGCACGTTCGAGGCGGATCGGGTTGCGCTCCCGGCGAATCTGGACATACAATTCCGGATCGATTTCGCGGAGCCGATCGTGCATGGCATCGAACCCTTCTTCTGCGATTTCTCGCTTTGCCCGCCTCTTGGCTTCGGTAAGTTCCTCTGTCGAAATATCGAACTGGACCAGTCCGTCGAAGAGTGCATCGATATAAAGCCCAGTGCCGCCCACTACGATCGGCGCTTTTCCACGCGAGATGATTTCTCGAATTACTTTGCGGGTGCGAGTACTATAATCCGCAGCGCTAAATTGCTCGCTTGGTTCCAATATGTCGATGAGATGGTGCGGAATTTCTGCCAGTATTTCTTTCGAGGGCTTCGCAGTGCCAATGTCGAATCCGCGATAGACAAGCGAAGCATCTGCACTTACGATTTCGATTTTTGGATCGGCACGAGCGAGGGCAAGGGCATCGCGCGTCTTGCCCGAGGCGGTCGGGCCAGTAATAACGAGTATGGGGTCGCCCAGCTTCAGACTGACCATCCCTCTTTGCCGATCAGCGGGACGAATGCAAAATCAGCAAGTTCGGTCGCGGTCAACTTCTCGCCATTTTTTTTCACGAGATACATTTTCTGGCTTCGTTGCCCGCCGATGGGAATGACCATTCTTCCACCATCCGGACTTAGTTGCTTCGCAAGCGATTCGGGCACATCCGGGGCGCCGGCGGTGACGAGAACGGCATCGAACGGAGCATACTCCGGCCATCCACGAGTGCCATCGCCCGCGCGGGAAATGACGCGGTGGAATCCGAGCGATTCGAGCCGCTTGCGCGCAGCTTCGAGAAGTGCGACATGCCGCTCGATGCTGAATACGCGAAGCCCCATTTGGGCGAGCACCGCAGTTTGGTAGCCGGAACCCGTTCCGATTTCGAGTATCTTTTCACTCGGCTTTAGTTCCAACTCCTGCGTTTGGTATGCGACGGTATAAGGCTGCGAAATCGTCTGCCCTTCGCCGATGGGCAGCGCGGAATCTTCATACGCACGCAGCACAAACGTCTGGTCGAGGAACCGCTCGCGAGGTACCGAGGCCATCGCTTCGAGCACGCGTTCGTCATGGATTCCGCGAGCACGGAGCTGTTCAACCAACGTCTGGCGCATCATCGCAGTAAACCCGGAATGAGGGGCTGAAAAATTCAATGAATTATCTATCAAATGCTTCCCTCGCTTCGAGCGCGTAATCGCGTGATTCTTTCGTGGGCTGGCCGGGCCGCTTCGCCGTTGCAACGCCGGTAATCGCTTTGGCAATTCGCGCTTTCATTTCTTCGCCCGAAAGATTTTGCGCAAGCCTTCCCGCTTGCGCCAGCGCAAACTGGCCGGTTTCCTCGCTGAGCACAAGGGCAAGCACATCCGCCTGCTCGGAAATTCCAAGAGCCGCCCGATGCCGGGTTCCCAGCAATTTCGGTCCCAGCCGCTCGATGGTCGATAGTGGCAGTGTGCAGCGTGCCGCTTCGATATACCGGTCCTTGATAATCACTGCGCCATCGTGCAACGGGCCTTTGCGATTGAAAATCGAGACCAGCAATTCCTTGGAGATAAGCGCGCGAATCGGAAGGCCCGTATCGACGAACAACTTAATGTCCGTCGTGCGGATGATAATGATGAGAGCGCCATCGCCGCGCTGCTTCATCTCTTCGAGCGCGCTGACGATAAGATCCGCATACTCATTGACATCGAATCGGATGAAGAGCTTGATGACCGGATTGCGTCCAAGAAAGAGCAGGAGCCGACGAAGCTCAGGTTGAAATAGCACGACGAGTGCGATGACCCATATATCCGTGAGTGTCTTGAGCAGCCAGGAGAGCGCTTTGAAGTCCGCCGCGCGCGCAACAAAGGAGCCGGCGATCACAATAAGCAAGCCCAAAAATATCTGCGCCGCGATCGTGCCGCGCATCGCCATGTATAAGCGATAGAACAGGAACGTTACCAGGAGGATATCGATGATGTCCATCCAGGTCACGGTAAGAAATCCGAAGTGGAAAATTTCCATCAGCCCTCTTGTTCCGTATTGGCAAAATCAGACTCTCTTTTCGCAGCACGTTCTGTCGCTTTTTCTTCGTCCCCGCGATGGCCGGGCATCTCGTGGAATTTTTCGTAGGCTTCGATAATGTCTTTCACTAACTTATGCCGTACCACGTCACCTTTGTTGAAATAGACGAACCGGATGCCCTCCACGTCATGCAGCACCTGTTGAATTTGTATCAGCCCCGATTGCTGCCGTGTCGGAAGGTCGATTTGAGTTTGATCGCCGGTGATGATTGCCTTCGATCCGGCCCCCAACCGTGTCAGAAACATTTTCATCTGCATCGGCGTCGCATTTTGTGCTTCATCGAGAATCACGAAGGCGCTATTGATCGTCCGGCCACGCATATACGCGAGCGGTACTACTTCGATCGTGCCGCGCTCGATGAAAGTACGAACTTTCTCACCCGTCAGCATTTCCTGCAATGCATCGTAAAGCGGGCGAAGATAGGGATCGACCTTCTGCGCGAGATCGCCGGGCAAAAAGCCGAGACTCTCTCCCGCTTCGACCGCTGGACGGGCCAATACAATGCGGTTTACTTCCCGATTTTTTAGCGCCGAAACGGCCATGGCGACGGCGAGATACGTTTTTCCGGTTCCCGCCGGGCCAATCGCGAAGACAATATCGTTCCGCTTCACAGCCTGATAATATTCTTTCTGCGTCGGGGTCTTCGCGCGAATTGCATCATGGTGAGCGAAGACAATGACGGATTCCAAATCCTCATTTTGCACGCCTTCCGGCGGGCCGGTCTCGATCAGATCAAGCACCGCGCTCACATCCCGCAACCCAAGCGTCCCGGATTTCGAAAGAATAAAATTCAACTCTTTGAATACCCGCTCGACTTGCGAGACTTCTTCGGGCGCGCCATGCACTATGACCGTATCGCCGCGCGCGACGATACTCGCGTCGAACTTTTGCTCGATGAGTTGAAGGTATTGGTCGCCCGGCCCGAGAATGCTCATCGGGTCGCCGGGTGAAAGCTTGATTTTACGCTCGATTACTTCCACGGATAGAACCTGGATTATGCGGATTCGGATGGATTACGCGACGATTTCTACGAATGGTCATGAAGTAGAATCTAAAAATCGTGTGAAACACTCCTTAGAGTAATCAAGGAAATTCTGTTTAAGTCACTTTTCCCGTCATTGTGAGGAGAAGAAAGCGACCGAAGGGAGCTTTCTTCGACGAAGCAATCCGTTGATTTTACAACGGATTGCTTCGTCACCTTTGACTCCCTTCGGTCGTCAAAGGTTCCTCGCAATGACATCCTGGAAGGCTTAATCAGGGGTTCCTAAAATAAAAAGCGAATTACGCGGACAATCCTAAAATCGTCCGTGTAATCCGCTAAATCCGCATAATCCCGGTTCTATTTATGCCGATGCCGATATCCCGTTAGGTCCTTGTCTTCTGGGGTAATGGGCGTTTTAAGGATGGTAAGCTGCATACCCGGCTGGATGATGTCCGGATTATGGATTTTATCCATGTTCGCGCGCCAAATCTTAGGCCATGCGAAGGGGTCGTTATATATATCCGGCTTTTTCGCGATATTCCAGAGGCAATCCCGATCCTTCCGCCAGGTTCCGACGGTGTAGGTCGAATTCGCGGGAACCATGCCCTTTTTCATCTCGATGAAATTCGTCGAGAGCGTCTGGACGCGGCTCTTGTGGTCCGGAATGAGCACGAGCTTATTGCCGCGCAAATCCCGAATCTGCGCTTCAAGTGCATCGACGCGGGCTTTCGCGGCCACCTGATCCGCCGGGCTCATCTGCCGCAATGCAGCGAGTTCCTGCTCGTCGCGGGCGAGTTGCTCGCGATAAGCATTATAGCCATTCCTGTCGCTGCCGAGCATGGCATAGAGATCATCCTGGCATTTCGTGTTATCGGCCATGCGCTGCTGTGCATCGCTGGTTGCCTTCGTTGCATCCGCTTGCGTTTTATCAACGTCGGCTTTCAGCCCGGAGATTTCGGTCTGTCGAAACGCGATCGTCGAATCGGCCTGATCTTTCGTGAAATTTTCCGGATACTGTGCATACGCGTTGGCGCCCATAAGGAGCGAAACGCCAAGCATCAGAATAGTTTTTGTGTAATTCTTCATGGTTGTTTCCTCCTGTTCTTAGTGTCTATGGTGCTTCATTGGTTTTTCCTCCACCGGGGCGGGCGGGGGTGCGAGGCGCCAGTCTGCGCTATCGGGCCAAACATTCGGCCATAGTGCGAGGCCGGCCTGCGCGGCGGCGGTGTTGTTCTGGCAATCAGTGAGATCGCGGTTGGCGCTCTCTAATTTGCCATTGGCGTCCCGCAAATTGTTTTGCGCGGTCGCTAATTCAGTGTTTAGTTGATCGCGCTGCTGGTCGAGGCCCTGCAGCGTTTTCATTTGCTCTTCGGTCGCCTTGTTGGAGCAGCTCATCATAAGAGGCACGAGGCCCAGAGCTGCCAGGGTGGCAAAGGAGCGGATGGTTCGATGTCGTATCATAAGACGGTTGGTCATTAGTTGTGCTTCGTCGTTCGATAGGCGCGTGTAGAGTGAGCTATTCAGCTATTTCCGAGCGCTTTTTCAAACGATTTACTTCTGGCGAAATCTCTTTCCAGTCTTGGTTTTCCGCGAGACTGGGGGCGAGATTCGAATTCAATAATACAAAAGTACCACTTTTTTGGTGCGAGTGTTTGGAAATGAAGAAATGAGGGTGAATATCCGGGCAGGAAATTTCTGATTTTTGTTCGATTTTCGAGCATGGCTCCGGATAGAATAAGAATAAAAAGCAAGACGCGAAGACTCATCTACTGGTCCAGCCACACATACTTCAGAACGATCTTGTTCATCGGGTCGAGGGGATTATCGCGAATCCAGGGCTGGAGCAGGCGGTAGTGCTCTTCGTAGAAGAGTGGAATAGTGGGCGCATCGTAGGCCATGACGTTCTCGGCTTTTGCATATAGTTCCATGCGCTTTGCTTCATCCGTCGTGGCGATCCCTTGATAAAACAGGCTGTCGAACTCCGCATTCTTCCACCGGGCGCTGTTCGGGTAACTTTTAAGGTTTGGCTCTGTTGGCACCAGCCTGCCGTTTATGAGATTGAGGAAATTTTCCGGCTCGGGATAATCGGCATACCATCGCGTGAGCCAGAGTTCGAGCTTCCCATCTTCGGAACCATCGAGCAGCTCGGCGGTCTGCATCACCTGCAAATTTACGGTGAGGCCAATATTCTGCCACATGCGCTGCATGGCTTCGGCAATTTGCATCGGGCGAGGCTCATTATAGACCGAAAGCGTAATGACCGGCGCGCCTTTCCCGCCGGGATACCCCGCTTTGATCAGCCAATATTTTACGCTGTCGGGATGGTAGGTAATGCCAGGCACGGAGTCGATGGGATAGCGCGTGAAGGCCGGCGGAACGATTCCGTGATCGGCGGGGCCATGGGGCGAATTCTTCAACACATATTTCACGATGCTCTGGCGATCGACCGCGAAGGACATCGCGCGCCGAAGCGCCATGTTATCGAACGGCGGTTTCGAGCAGAGAAACTCCATGAAGTAGGTATTCATCGCCGAGACGTGCTGCAGCACATACTTTGAATATTGTGGCGTCAGCGTTTTTTCCGGCGTGACTATTTGTTGGAAGCTCTCGGTTGGAAGCGTGAAGTCTTCGTCCTCGCTGCCCTGAAGGAAGGTCTGGAGCAACGTTTTATCGTCCTTGATGAAAGTGAACTTTATTTCGTCGAGATATGGCAAATGGTTACCGGCGGAATCATACTCCCAATAGTGCGGATTGCGCTTGAGCAGAATTCCCTGATCGGGCTGCCAATAAACAAAGCGAAACGGGCCGGTCCCGACCGGATGCTGGAAAAAATCCTTCCCATAATACTCGATCGCTTCGTGCGGCACGATATAGCCAAAGCTCGTCGTGAGATGTTCGAGAAAGGGCGCGAACGGTTTTACGAGCTTTATGACAAACGTCGAATCATCCACAACTTTGAAGCCGGAAACTCCCCCTCCTAAAAAAGGAGGGGGTTGGGGGGTAGTCTTTCCGATATTATTGAAATACTCATCCGCTCCTTCCACAATATCCTCGAATACCCAGAATCCGCTGGTTAGCGTCCGCGGATCGCAGACGCGCTGGAACGAATATTTCACGTCACTGGCAACCATGCGGCGACCTTTACCACCGGGAAAACAAGAGTCATCCTGAAAATAAGCATCGGTGCGGAGATGGAAGGTGTAGGTCAGGCCATCGTCAGAAATTTCCCAGGATTTCGCAAGTTCCGGACGGATTTCGAGCTGGCTGTTATTGTCGATCAGCTTATCGAAAATATTCGTGCCGATATCGTCCTCGACTTTGCTATTCATTCGCACTGGATCGAGCGAGGAGGGATTGCCGCGAATCTCATTCAGCGTGTAGCGCCCGCCATATTTTTTGCCGCCGTTGGCCGGACGCATCACTTCGGCATTGCGATGACCGCATCCCGAAAGGACGAGAAGAAGGCCAAGGGACCAAAGTACAAGAAAGCCAGTAACGGCCGTGCCCCAATTCTTAATTCTCAATTCCGAATTCTTAATTGAAATGTGGTCAGGGGCGGAATCGAACCGCCGACACAAGGATTTTCAGTCCTTTGCTCTACCGACTGAGCTACCTGACCCGGTTATTCCCCCTCCTTTTCAAGGAGGGGGTCAAGGGGTGGTTCGATGCAGAATGATGAAATGCGGGGGCGGTAACAGTCTGCTTCGTATAGCAAGTTTCCCGGAAATGAAAGGACTTAATTTGGCGGCATTCGGAGTTTACCCTTTCTTTCAATCTTTTTCCGATGAACCGTCGCACACTCCTCCTCTCGTTTTTCGCGATTACCTGCTTTTTTTCCACATCGTTCGCGCAACGGCCGCGGACGTTCACGGCACCAAGCCCATCTTCCCCGGGCATGACCGCTCGTCCTCCGGTCGCGGTGCCTGACAAGGCTTTAACGCATACGGAATGGAGTTTCCTTCCACTTTCGGCTACTCATGCCGATGAGTTCGTTCAGGAGCATCCCAGCTACGATGGCCGGGGCGTCATTATTTTTATTTTCGATACCGGCGTCGATCCCGGCGTGCCGGGCCTGCTTACCACGAGCGAGGGAACTCGCAAGATCATAGACGTTCGAGATTATTCCGGCACCGGCGATGTGCCCTACGTCCTTGCCGAGCGCGTGGGTGACAAACTCCGCGTGGATGGAAAAACTGTGCTTCGAGGCTTGAATGCTATCGACGTAACGCCGGTGGATGGCCATTACTATTATGCCGCGCTGAATGAGCAGCGGTACCAGAACGGACTTCGGGATCTTAATTTCGATGGAAACGATACCGATGTGTTCGGCATACTCGTCTATGAAGATTCGACCGGCCATTACGCGGCCTTCGTCGATTCCGATGGTGACGGCGATCTTGCGGGCGAACACAAAGTAACGAATTACCACGAGCATTTCGATACCTTTGCATTTCATTCCTCCGACACCACGCTCTCCGAAGGCCGCTACCTCACCGGCGCGGTGAATATTTATCCTGACCGAAATATTATTTCGATTTATTTCGATGACGGCAGCCATGGCACGCACGTCGCCGGCATCGCTTCGGGGCATAATATCGATAAGGAGGAAGGATTTAACGGCGTCGCGCCGGGGGCAAACATCATTGCCATTAAGTTCGCGGATAATAATGCCGGTGGCGTAACTGTAACGGGCTCAATGCAGCATGCCTTCCAGGACGCGGCGGCCATGGCGGATTCGCAAGCGAAGCCGGTCGTCGTGAATATGAGCTTCGGAATTGGCAACGAGCTGGAAGGGCAGGCCGTAATGGATACGTGGCTCGACAGCCTTCTGGCGGCCACGCCGAATCTTACCGTGTGTGTTGCGGCGGGTAACGATGGTCCCGGGCTTTCGAGCATTGGCTTGCCCGGTTCGGCCAATCGAATCATTTCATGCGGCGCCGCACTGCCGGCGGATGCCGCGCGGGATTTATACCGGCTCTATGCCACACATCCTCTCCTCTTCGATTTCTCCTCGCGCGGCGGCGAACTTGCAAAACCTGATGTCGTATCGCCCGGAACGGCCGTAAGCACCGTGCCCGATTATGTCGAAAGCGATCGCTACAATGGAACCAGCATGGCAACACCCTACACGGCGGGCTGCGCGGCGTTGCTGCTTTCCGCGATGACGCAGGCGTTTCCCTCCTGGAAGATCGACGCCTACGAAATTAAGCGCGCGATGATGCTCTCCGCCGATCACATCGAATCTGCGACGCCACTCGATGAAGGCGGTGGCATGGTCGATGTGCCGGCGGCATTTGCACTACTCTCTCAATGGGAGCGAAAAGGATATACCCCCGTTTATGCGGCCATTCAGGCCGCGATTCCGACCCTCGCAAAAACCGGGACGGCCGCGTATTTCCGGGCCGGGAATTATCCCACCGAAGGCGAGCACGAGACCTTCACGATCGATCTCGGCGAGCCTGCCGGCGCAACCGCGCGGGCTCGATCGATCGGAATGCAGGCGTTCGACCTGGTTTCGGACGCGCCCTGGATGTCCCCGGTTGAATCGAGTATTTACCGGCGAGGTTCGGGATCCATGAACGTTGATGTGTTATATCACGCAAAACTTCTGGATAAACCGGGTCTCTATTCTGGACGGATTTGGGCTTATGAAAAGGGGATGCCGCATACTCGCGGCAATTCGCAATTCGAACTCGTAAATTCCATTGCCATTCCCTATAGCTTTTCCGATCAAAATAATTATAGCCTCTCCTTCACGGATCGAAAATTGGCTCCGGGTGAACTCGATCGGGAATTCTTAGCCATTCCGCCGGGAGCGAAATCCGTGAAGCTGACGATTTCCACACGCGATCTGAAGCGCGGATGCTCCGTATCGGTATTCGACAATAACGGGGAGGAACTGTCCCGGTTTGGTATCAATGCCGATGCGTCAAAACGAACATCGAGTGTTTTTATTTCCGGCTCGGATGTAACCCCCGGAATCTGGGAAGCCGATCTATCGAGAACGATGTCCGCTGAAGATGAGGGGCCGATGGATATCGATTTTACGGTACAAGTACAGCCTTTGGAAGTGGAGGATATTTCCACCGGCCTTGCAACGAATGGCGATCCCGAGATAGGGGCTTCGGTCGCTAATCCTTCCCTGCTCGATTACACGGCCCACTTGAGCGGCAACGTCAATGGATACGAGCGAACGATCGATACCCTGCTTGCCACAACCGATACATTTACCCTTCCCTTCACTCCCCATCCCGGCGAGCGCGGCGTGCTCTTCCGTATCTCGATTCCACCGGAAGATTACGATCTCTTTACTGACATTGCCTGCCAGGTGCTCCGGCCCGATTCGAACGCGGTTTTCAACTCAGCCTTCGATTACAGCAAGAAGATCGTTCCGGTATTCTTCGACCATCATGAAAGTAGTGACACGTCCGCCGGCGGCGCTACCGATAAATACATTCTCTTTATTCGCGGAGCGATCGCGCTTCCAGACCGTCCGCATCCCTGGCATTTGCATATCGTCGAGCAGCGGTTCATGCAACACGGGACCTATCTTTCGGGCAGTCCCGCGCAACTTTCGCTTCCGCCCTTTCAATCACAATCGGTCGAATTGCAAGCCGATAATGTCGCACCCCAAGCGCCCAATGGCTACCGGCTATTCGGTTCGATCGACCTGCTGCACAACGACGATGAAGTCATACGAATACCAGTCCGCTGGTAAGTGACTAGTTCTGGAAGTAAGTTACCTCCAATGGAAGAATGCGAAGCTGTTATTTCGTCAATTTCAAAATTCCGTGAGGCGCGGAGGAACTCCAGGCATTCGTAAGGTTCAGCGTATCGTTATAGTCGATAAACTGCCGGAGGCGAGCCCAAAACACGATAAGCGTGGAAGGAGCATTGGGATGATTGCCCTGAATGGCAAAATCCGGTTCGAGCGTGATTTCAAGCCGGGCGCCGGGATCGTTCAGCGGACGAGGATAATATCCGCCGGGAAACGGATAGTCGAAATTCGTTGGATGGACATCCGAGCTATCCGTGTTCGTGAAGGTTCCATAAAAGAATTGATGCAGCGGATAAAAATTCGAATCGAGCACCCATAGGCCGAAACTCCATCCCTGCGGTGGAACAGGAAGATTGGAAACGCTTGAAATTGGAATGCCCTGGATGAAATCCATTAGATAGAATTCGGACTTCGCCTGGTTGGTATCGGGCGATTTAGTCGTGAAAGTCACTGATGCTTTGGCGTTCGAATAATCCCCTGCGCCACCGGCATTCGCCGCATTGATAAAAGCCGAATCGGTCACCGTGTCAAACGCGCCCGTCATAAGGATACTCGATGGATTGGCCGGAACCGCGGAAGGTTCGATAGAAACAAACGCCGACACGATCGAATCCGGCTCATGAGGGAGTTGAATAGTGCCAAGAAAATCGAGCGAGTTCACCCCGACGGTCCATTTCGTCAGCGGCTTGGCGTACCATGCTGTATCTCCGAGGCTTCGAAACCAGAGCACATAGCGAGCGCTCGATGTATCGAGCGGGCGAAGATTGGCTACGTTAAGCTGGTAATTGTAGGTTCCGGTTGGAAGTGGCGACGACTGGCCGGACTGCACGGGCGGCGTGCTGGAAGAGCAACCTGCAAAGGCAAACACAACCACGATAGCCATGAACATTGCATGACCATAACATTTCCTCAGACGACGATTTCCAAAATGCTCCAATTAGTTTGAGGACCGAATGCGAGTTTTGCCGGCGGCAGCCTTCCCACCCGGCGCTCGAAGGACCGATGGGGGCACATCGATGCTCATTCGCAGCAACGCGGCCGCGAGTGTCTTGCCTTGCGCATCCTGCTTGAGGCTGACCGTGCCTCCGCCGCCCAGCGTATTGTGGAGAAGAAAATTCAGTGCCCAAAGATTCGGGAGCTCGAACCGCTCGACCGGGCCAAAGCAAATTCCTTTGAAATGCTTTTTCACCGCGGCGCGCGTAACTTTTTCTTTGATGATCGGATAAAATCGCTCTTCGCGCGCGATCAGACCGATGTTTGCCGCGTCGCCTTTATCGCCGCTCCGGGCATGGCAAATGTCGAGAAGTTGGACTTTCATGAGTAACGAGTGGATGACTTATGACTAACGAGCGGTGTGCCGAACCTCGTTCCACTTATTGGATCCCATGCTACTGGTGTTTTTACGAACTCTTTTCTTGATTCGATCATGCTACTTCTTCATCGGCGTTATCCGTGTCACTAAATAATTACCATCGCCCCGGTCTTCGAGCGTGAAGGTGACGGAATCTCCAACGCTCGCGGCGCGAAGCAGCGCGGGGTCCGAGACGGGATATTCCATCGTCATCGCGTCCATGATGCCGGGAATGGTATTGTGGTCAAGCGTGACGGTTTTCGCGGCGGTGTCCGCTTTTAGCAGGACCGCCTTACCCTCGCCCTGCTTCATCGCCGCTGCGGCAGCTTGCGACGTATCGCCCGGTTGCACCTGCTCCTGCTTCGAGCAGGAAGTTAAAAGAGCAATACTTGCTATTGCAAGTACCGAAAGTATGTTCTTCACTTCTGTCATTGTTCTCACTTCGCCGAAATTGCTCCGGCATTCTGAACGATTGCTTTTGCTTCCGCCGTTTGACCATCCGATTCCAGTTGGATAAAATACATTCCTTCCGACACGCCGGGCACTTGCAGGGAAGCGGTTTGTACTCCCGAAGTGAAAGGTTGAACAGTATGGAAGCATTCGCGGCCAAGTTCATCTCGGACCATTATCCCGACATTTCCCGCTCGCGCAAGATCGAAGGTCACATTTATTCGCGCTACGTCACCCTCAACCGAAGCCGGATTTGGAATGACCGATATAATTTTGAGCGCCAGCCGATTTTCCATCAGGCCGCGCAGCTCGGGCGTGCCGCAGGTATCCATCTCGGTGAAGTGTACGCCGTCCGGCATCGCTATGGAAGAAAGCACACAATCTTCGTAATTCGCGGAAGTATCGTTGAAGCGAATGCCTGTCAATCCTATGTCGCAGGCGGTGCTATCGCTGACGGTAATATAAAAGGAGGTGATAACGAGCGGCGTCCCGGCGAGAACTGCCCCCGCAACATCATGGTGAATGCGAATTTGGAAATCGCCATCGGGCAAAGTACTCGTATCCAGAACGCTCCATCCCGTCGCGGGCGAGAAACTCCACGGCGTTAGCAAATCCCAATTCGCATGAAGCGTAATTGCCACGGTCGTCAGCTGCGTAGAGTCACCAATATCATCGAGGAGCTTCGCAACGACAGAAGTCAGGTTGTTTACGGTGCCGGAACATTGGTTGGAACCATCGGCTGCTTCGAGCGCGGTGCGCGCGGTTGGTACCGTGCCGATGACCGTACCCGAAAGATCGATGGTGCGAGCAAATCCCGCATTCCGAGCAGAGATCATTAGCTTGCTCTGCTCATCCCCGCTTTGATTCGGATCGAACGTAATTGTTACAAATTCGGAATCGCCGGGCGAAAGAATAACCGGAAGCGAAGAAATTCCCGGCAGCGAGAACTGGTCCTCTCCCAGATAGCGAATTAAAACGAGGGAGTCGATAATCAGCGAATCGCAGCCCGTATTTGCGATCCAAAATGTCTTCGAAACCGGCTCGCAGGGCCGCGTGGCAAAAACAGAATCTGGTACGGAAAGGGTGAGCGCGGGCGAACCCGGAAGCGCCGCATAGGTAAAGTTTATGCTGGTATCGATATTCTGCCCTTGCAAAGAAAGGAGCGTGCTCTCCAGCGAATCCCTGTTCGGCACGATCCGGAACGGAATGCGAATGGAACTATCCGGAGCGATGGTAAGCGGAAGGGAAACACCGGACAACAATCGAATTCCAGGATAACCGGTAAGCGTTGTATCCTTGATGATAACATTGTCACAGCCACGATTGGTCACCACAAGGAAAGAATCGAGCACGGAGCAGGGCGCGATCGAAGGCACGGAGAAATTGGAATTGCTTAACGAGAGCGCATGGCGGCCCGCGAGGGCAAAGCCCGTTAGTGCAATCGTATCGGCATAATTACTGTCGTTGCGGAAATCGTGCAGAGTCACGATGGCTTCATCGGAAGCAAGTCCAATTTGAATTGGCTGAAGCTGGAATTGCACACGAAGCGTATCGCCATATTGAAGCGCCGCTGGAAATATGGGACCGATAACGGAAAATCCCTGATTGCCCCCTATCGAAGCCGAAGTCGCAACGATGCTATCGCAGGAGAGATCGAGCAAAGCTCCGTCCTGTTCGCTCGAAAGGCACTCCGCGATAGAGTCATACGCGAGCGCCGGAGTAAGCAAAGTATCGCGAAAAGCCTGAACACCGGTACCGGAAATGGTTAGGACGGTATCGAACTGTATGCCATTCATATCGAGCGTGACGCGAAGCTGATCCGATTCCGTGCCCGCCAATGTGGGGCTGAAATGAACGAGAATGGAATCGACATCGTGTACCGCGCCCATCCCCGTGTCGATTGCCAGCATATCGGGCAATGATATGGGATCGAACGAAAACGGGCTGTTTGCACTGACCCAGGAAATCCGATCGATCGTAAGATCGCGGCAGAGCCCATTATGGAACGTAATCCACCGGGAAGCGGTCACGCATGGCACGCCGGCACTTCCGAGATCGAAAGCGCTATCGGCCAAATCGACATGGAGTGGAACATTGTAGAGTACTTGCGCGGTCAGTGTAATCGTGGTATCGATAATGGTCTGACCACTCACATATCGCAGATGCAGAAGCGTTTGGTCGGTACCCTTCGCTCCCGGAGTAATATGGACCGGCAGATTCATCTCACCCGCTGCCTTGATCGAGAATGGGAAGGTAAGCGCGCCCAAATGGAGGATGGAAGTATCGCTGAGCGTCGCGCTCAGGATGACGATCGAATCGCATGGCGTGGCCGAAATGGAGAATCCCGTATCGACGGGATGGCACGCATCGAGCACGGGAAGATCGAACTTGCTAAAAAGCGCTTCCGCGCCCTGCAGTATATTGAACGCGATGGAAATCGAATCGGTCGTTAAAATACCACCCGAAGTCAAGGTCGTTATTTTCAGGAACGTATGAAAAGAGCCATCCTGCCCTCCCGTGGCTATTACCGAGATAACGATGGAATCGCGCGGAGCAATTTTGATAGGCAGCTTGAGGGGAGATAGTTGGAACATCGGCGGATTGTCGATCGTAGCTCGGAACAAGGTCAATGTGTCGCAGGACAAATTGTGAATGACGATCGAAGTATCGCCCGTCATGCAGGCATACGGATTCGACATCACGAGCGAATCGACATGTGTTAAACTCGATGAGCTCTGGCCCGTGCCATAGAGATGGATGGTGGTATCGACGACCCGTCCGGCAAGATTGAATTCGAGCAGCAGCGTTCCCGTATCGTGAAGCGACGGACTCGGAGTATAAAGAATTCCGAGGCTATCCATCCCGCTGAATGCCTGTGGGAGCGAAATTGCACCCGTTGAAAATTCCACTCCACCGGTAAGAATCTGCGCCTTCGTCAGCACGGCGGTATCGCATCCCGCGCCATAATAAAAACGAAGCACCGAATCATAGGTCGCGCATCGAACGCCGGAAAAACTGATACTCATTTTTTCCAAACCGAGCACCGGATTGGTATTTGACGTGCCGTCGGGCGTGTACCACATATTGCCATTGAAATCACCCGCAAAGATGGCTTTCCCGATCGCATAGAAGCGAGTATCGCGGCTGTTCTTCGGGCCGCAGATGCTGGTCCAACTCTTCCCGGTGTCGCTCGAAAAATAACATCCATGATACTCCGTTTGCACAAAGAGCATTTTGGCAACGGTTCCCATGATACAGCCAGTAAGCGGAGGGCTAAAAGGGAACGTATATCTCACCGTCCAGGATGCACCACCGTCCGTGGATAAAAAAATGGATGAATCATAGTCCGTCGCGGCGACAAAGATGTTGGTTCCAGGAATGCCATGCGGCGCCCATGCTTCTTCGTCCAGACCGTTCGCGGCACTCCAAGTCGCCCCATCATTGGGGCTATAGAGTGATGTGGGATCATGAAAATTCCCAACCACCCCATTCAAACCACTAAAGGTCGCACCATTATGCGAGGCAGGAGCAAATGAATTCCAGGTAGCGCCGCTATTGGTCGATTGGACAGAGGGATCTCCCGTATAGCTCCAGCAAGGCGCAACAAGAATCCCGCTTGATGGTGAGTAGGCAATCGAAACGAATGCGCCGCCTTTATATATCGAATCCCAGGTCAACCCGCCATTCGTCGTCTTCCATATTTCGCCTGAAGAATCATCCGATCGTCGAGCGGAACACCAGCCCATCATCGTATTGCTGAATGCAAAATCGGTGATCTGCAATGACTTATTCGGTGTCAGCATTTGATTCCACTTCTGGCCATTATCCGTCGTCCGCCAAATGGCACCGCTTGCCAGCCCGGCAAAGCCAGTTGCCGCCGCGCCTTGTTGATCGAGAAAATACACGCTGGTGACTTCCACCCCGAAGCTTTTCACCACCTGCCATTGCGCGCGCGCCGGAGAAATCCGGAGCACGGAAATCGCCGCAAAGACGAAAACCAGCGGAATGAAGCATCGTGGGCGATGCGTGAAGCGAGTTCGAATAGCCATGACACCGTTTACCAGAGCGACACCGGGAACAGCCCTGATGTTACCATGATACTATACTAATTTTTCAGGGCGATAGTTCGGCTTTTCAGAGCGAAGATTCTGCTTCCGGGCGGGCTTGAAGTACCATCGTCCCGGCAATCCGGTCGTGTAGTGTCCGCCGCTTATTTCCGGCCAGGGCCAGGAAGAATCCCAAAAAACCGGTCATGACGGATAACACTTTAGCCCAGAAGCGAATCGATGCTTCGCGAAAGCTCAACCGCGCCTCATCCGACCGAAAGACCATAAGGCCCATCAGCCGCTTGCCTATCGTCCCCTGCTTTCGTGACGATTCCATGATCGCGAAATACAGCCACGAGACGAAAAACATTGACACGGCCCACGCGCCATACGCGCGTATAATATCTATTGAAAATGGGACATGGTGAGCCGTTTCATGCAGCGCCGTAATTCCAAGCACGTCCGATATCGGCTCGAACATCACTGCGCCAATCACGGCCAGGACAACCAAATCGATCGCCATCGCCGCCGCGCGTCGCCATATCGAGCCATATTGAAAGGTAAAGGAAAGCATAATGAAAAACCGACTAATCATGCAAGGGCAAAGCGAAGACCAAATCGATCGCATTTGGAATGAAGAATTGAGAATGAAAAGGGGTGTGGGCCGAAATGGTATTTCGGCCTCGACATAAAACAACCACGAGGGCGAAACACCATTTCGCCTCACACATGCAGCATTGGAAGAGAGAAACATTTCATTCCGCGCAGCGTTATGGATTAATTCCTTTTTAGTCTATTTAAGAGTCGTGAGACTTCGTCATCGAACGGGATTAGGATTTTTGCGGCGCGGTTTTTCCGTGCATGTGCTCTCCGCGCTCCTTTTTCTGGCCATCACCGCGCGTACCGGCAGCGATTTCTTCCA